>VFSW01006525.1_pt1 | contig 17133 bp, 15 predicted proteins | sample 5358111 | NCBI WGS metagenome assembly VFSW01 (sample SAMN11554181, study PRJNA540505) | mine drainage metagenome | isolation source: sediment from site ElyBrook_90M | place: USA: Ely Copper Mine, Vershire, VT | collected 2017
TCACGCGACCCCGGGGCGTTCGATGGGCTTCTGCATCTTCAACAACATCGCCGTGTCCGGGTCGAGCTGCACGTAGCCCGCGGTCGGCGCGTTCTCGAAAATCAGGTCGACGTAGGCGGCGCGGTGCACCCGCTTCAAATCCGCGGCGGCGGCCAGCGGCGCTTCCAGGCAGCGCAGCTCATCCAGCATCCCCGAGGCGCGCATCTGCTCGTTGACCGAGCCGAGGCGCTCCGGACATTCCGGATGGCCCGCGCCCATCTCGTGGCGCAGGCAATCCGGATGGGTGATGTACGCGGTGGGCCGCGTCAGGTCCACGAGAGCAGTTCCCAGCGATAGCCGCTTTCGTTGGCCGGCGTGTCGTCCACGGACTCATCCAGCAGGTAGGTGCCGCTGCTCTCGCGCACCACCCATCGGCCCACCTCCGGCGCAAACCAAATGGTCTCGTGGCGCAGCGAATCGCGCCGCCCGGAGTCGGCGCTCGTGAAGTGCACGTAGTTCGTGTAGCGCAGCGCCGTGAACGTGCCGGCCGGCACCGTGACGGTCTCCCAACCGACGGCCCTCATGGTCTGATCCCAGAGCAGCCCGGCCGACGTATCGCTCGGCGTCTTGTACTTGGTCATGACGTGCGTACTCCAGCCCGCCTGGAGCTGCGTCGGCCAGAGCGGGATGGGCGACTCGTAGACCTGCACCTGCGCCCAGTGGGGATCGACCAGCACCATGCCCCAGGGATCCTGAATCTCGCTCGGCAGAGTCATGGGCGCCGCCGCTTCGTGGCCCGTGTACTTGGAGAGCAATTCCGATCCCCAGGAGTGCTTGGCCGCCGACGCCGCGCCACCGCCCTCGGTGCGAGAATCGATGTGAATCGTGTGATTCACCTTGGCGACCGTGTCGATCTGATGGTCCACGACGTTGCCGGTGAACAGATCGTGCTTGGCGTAGCGCCACGACTGGCCGACCGCCGGAGCGCGCAACGCCGCCTTCGGCGTACCCGCCGCGGCCGCGGGGCCGCGCATGGCGCAGCCAATGGGCAGCACCGCCGTGGACAACAAGAACGCTCTTCTCGTGATCGTAGACATGAAGGACCCCCGTTTGATCTGCGGCGCGCCAGTACGCCGTGAGACGATGATTATACGCCAAATATGCAATATATTAGGCGCAGCGCGAAGTCCGCGGGCCACACGCGCCTTTACACTTCTTGACCGAAAGAGTTCCCGTGATTCGAAGTTTCAGGAGAATACGATGTCACTGCCCGCCGAGATGACGGTGATCGAAATCGCGGCGCCCGGCGGGCCGGAACAACTGCGCCTCGCGCAGCGCCCCATGCCGCGTCCCGGCGACGGCGAGGTGTTGATCAAAGTGGCGGCGGCGGGCGTGAACCGCCCGGACGTCATGCAGCGCCAGGGTCGCTATCCGCCGCCGGCCGGCGCATCGGACCTGCCGGGTTTGGAGGTCGCGGGCGAGGTGGTGGCGCTCGGGCCCCACGTCTCCGGCCTGCGTCCCGGCGACCGCGTCACGGCCCTGCTGACAGGTGGCGGTTACGCGGGCTATGCGGTGGCCGCGGCGCCCCTCTGCCTGCCCATTCCCACGGGCCTCAGCCTGGTCGAGGCGGCCGCGCTGCCCGAGACCTTCTTCACGGTGTGGACCAACCTGTTCGAGCGTGCAGCCTGCAAGGCCGGCGATACCGTGCTGATTCACGGCGGCACGAGCGGCATCGGCACCACGGCGATCCAGCTGGCGGCGGTCTGGGGAGCGCGCGTGTTCGCCACGGCCGGTTCGGCGGACAAAGCCCGGGCCTGCGAGCGCTTCGGCGCCATCCGCGGCATCGACTACCGCACCGAGGACTTCGCCGAGGTCATCCGCCGGGAAACCGGCGGACGCGGCGTCGACGTGATCCTCGACATCGTCGGCGGCAGTTATCTCGCGCGCAACATGGATGCGGCGGCGGTCGACGGGCGGATCGTGGTCATCGCGCTGATCGGCGGAGCGCGGGTGGAGATCAATCTCGGCGTGCTGCTCACCAAGCGGCTGACCCTCGCGGGCTCGACGCTGCGCGCGCGCACGATCGAGCAGAAGGCCAAGGTGGCCGACGGCGTGCGTGAACACGTCTGGCCGCTGCTCGCCTCGGGTCGAGTCCGGCCGATCATTCACGAGACCTTCCCGCTCGCCGAGGCGGGCGCGGCGCACCGCCTCATGGAGTCCTCGAATCACATCGGCAAGATCGTCCTGACGATGTGATGGCGCGTCAATTGCCGAGCGTGGTGCCGACCTGCAGACCGGTCTCGGCGCAGAATTGCGGCGCCGGAAGCTTCTTGCCGGCCTCGAGTTTCAGGGTGAACACCTCGATCTGCCCGCCCTGGGCGGCGACCATCAGGCTCCGATCGCCGATTTCCGTGACCGTGCCGATAGGCCCCTTGACCTGCGAGAAGGCGCGCACCGGGTGTTTGCGCGCCTCGAACAGTTGCAGCTTCTTGCCGTCCAACAGCGTCCACGCCCCGGGCGCGGGATTGCAGCCGCGCACCAGGTTGTAGACGATGTCGACGTGGTTGTGCCAGTTGATGCGCGCCTCGGCGGCGCGGCACCAGCCCTCGTAGGTCGCCTGCGCATCGTCCTGCGGCATCTCCGTGGCACGGCCGCTCACCACCAGATCCGCCGCCTCGATCAGCGCCGCGACGCCGTCGGGGAACAGCCGCTCGAAATACACGCTGCCGAGTGAATCGTCCGGCCCGATGGGCGTGCTCTTCTGCAGGATCACCGGCCCCTCGTCGAGTCCGGCGGTCGGTCGGAACACGGTCAGCCCGGTGACCGAATCCCCGCGGATGATCGGCCAGTTGATCGAGCTCGGGCCGCGGTAACGCGGCAGCAGCGAGGGATGGTATTGAATCATCCCGTGGCGCGGTATCGACACGAATTCCTGGGGTGCGAACTGCAGCACATAGGCCATCACGCCCACATCGACCGCAAGGCCGCGCAGCGCCCGCTGCGCCTCGTCCGCCTTGAGGGACGGGAACTGAAACAGCGGGATGCCGAGCTCCTGGGCCGCCAGACGCAGCGGATCCGGCGTCCCACCGGCCTTCTCGGGCGAGCAGAACACCCCGGCGACGGTGTCGCCCCGCTGCAGGAACGCCTCGAGAACCGACTTGCCGAATTTCTGCTGTCCGACGATGGCTAGGCGCACTCGTCAATCCCTTCGCGGTTAATTGAGGATTTGCGGGGTCGCCGCTGCCGCATGACTTCCGGGCGGCGACTATCCTACACTAGCCGCACCGGCGGATCGGGCATCAGGAAAACCCGCAGTTTTCCATAAATATCTCATATATCATGCGGGGAACATCCCAGGGTAAACTTAGCAACCCTTTTGCCTGCCCGGGCAGCGGGTTCTTGCGCGCGCGGCTTGCGGCGGGCGCGAGCGTGTTCAGCGGGATACCTAAGGGATTGCAGCAAGCGCAATCGTCACTCTCAAGGAGCTCTCATGGCCGGTCGCAATTTCCTCTTCGTCCCAGGACCCACCAACGTTCCCGATCGCGTCCTGCGAGCCATGGTGGTGTCCATGGAGGATCACCGCTCGCCCATCTTCCCGGAACTCACGCGCGCCTGCATTACCGGCTTGAAACCGGTATTCAAGACCACCCAGGGGACTCCGATCATCTATCCGTCCTCCGGCACCGGCTGCTGGGAGGCGGCGCTCACGAACTGCCTGAACCCCGGTGACAAGGTGATCATCGCCCGCTTCGGCCAGTTCAGCCACCTGTGGACCGACATGGCGATGCGCCTGGGCTTCGACGTCGAAGTGCTCGACACGCCCTGGGGAGAAGGCGCGCCGGTCGAGCGCCACCTGGCCGCCCTCGCCGCCGACAAGCAGCACAAGATCAAGGCCGTGCTCGTGTGCCAGAACGAGACGGCCACTGGCGTCACCAGCGACGTCGCCGCCATCCGGCAGGCCATGGACAGCGTGAAGCATCCCGCGCTGCTGTTCGTCGACTCGGTGAGCGCCCTGGCGAGCGTCGACTTTCGCATGGATGAATGGGGCGTGGACGTCTGCGTCAGCGGCTCGCAGAAGGGCCTGATGCTGCCGGCCGGCATGGGCGTGACCTGCGTGAGCCCGAAGGCGCTCGAGGCGGCGAAGACCGCGACGTCGCGGCGCTGCTATTTCGACTACAACGACATGGTTCAGGCCAACGCCGGCGGCTATTTCCCGTACACGCCCTCGGTCCCCATGCTGTACGGCCTGCGCGAATCGCTCGCGATCCTCGCCGAGGAGGGGCTCGAGAACGTGTTCAAGCGGCATACCTACCTGGCGGCGGGCGTGCGCGCCGCCGTGCTCGACGGCTGGAAGCTCAAGCTGTGCGCCACCGCGCCCAAGTGGTACTCCGACACGGTCTCCGCGATCATGGTGCCGGAGGGCTTCAACGGCGCCGACGTGATCTCCCGCGCCTTCAAGCGCTACAACCTCGCGCTCGGCGCCGGACTCTCCAAGGTCGCGGGCAAGCTGTTCCGGATCGGCCATCTCGGCGATCTCAACGAACTCATGCTGCTCGGCGCCATCGCGGGCGCCGAAATGGCGATGCTCGACGTCGGCATCAAGGTCGAGCCGGGCAGCGGCGTGGCCGCCGCGCAGCGCTACTGGCGCAGCCATGAGCCGGCGGCGGGCGTGGCGGGAACCAAGTCGGGCATCGCGGCATGACGCAGCGCGTGGTGTTCCTGGACCGGGCTTCGCTCAAGGCCAAGGTCCGCAAGCCCTCGAGCGCCACCGAATACGTCGAGTACGAGAAGACCGCCGTCGAGGAGATCGTGCCGCGGCTCGCCGGCGCGACGGTCGCCATCGTCAACAAGGTGCCGATGCGCGCGCCGACCTTGAGCCAGCTGCCCGCGCTCAAGATGATCGCCGTCGCGGCCACCGGCTACGACGTCGTGGACGTCGCCTACTGCCGGGAGCACGGCATCGCGGTCGCGAACATCCGCAATTACGCGGTGCACACCGTGCCGGAGCACGCGTTCGCGATGATCCTGGCGCTGCGCCGCAATCTCCTGGCGTACCGCCAGGACGTGGAGAACGGTGTCTGGAACAAATCCGACCAGTTCTGCTTCTTCACCCACGACATCGGCGACCTGCACGGCGCCACCCTCGGCATCGTCGGCGAGGGCGCCATCGGCCAGAGCACCGCGGCCATCGGCCGCGCGTTCGGCATGCGGGTGTTGTTCGCCGACCACGCGCCGCCGAAGATGGACGGCGTCACCTTCACCCCGTTCGAGCAGGTGCTGGCGGAATCCGACGTGATCTCGCTGCATTGTCCGCTCACGCCGGCGACCCGCAACCTGATCGACATCGCCGCGTTCCGCAAGATGAAGCGCAACGCGATCCTGATCAACACCGCGCGGGGCGGGCTGGTCGACGAGGCGGCGCTGATCCGCGCGCTGGACGAGGGCCTGATCGCGGCGGCCGGCTTCGACGTGCTCACCGTTGAGCCACCCAAGGACGGTCACCCGCTGCTCGACCTGCGACGCCCGAATTTCATCCTGACGCCGCACGTCGCCTGGGCCTCGGACGGCGCCATGCAATTCCTCGCCGATCAGCTCATCGACAACATCGAGCTGTGGTCGGCGGGCAAGCCGCAGCACCTCGTGACATGAAGAAGCTGCTGTACCAGTTCGACACCGATCCGCTGCCGTCCGTCTTCGACAACGTGGTCGGGTACGACGGCGGCGCGGACCGGATCACCGCCTACGGCGGCGTCACCGCCGGCAACGTCGGCGCTCTGGTCGAGGGCGCGATCTTCACGCGCGGCCCCAAGGACAAGCAGAACACGGCCATATTCATCGGCGGCGGCGACATGGCCGCGGGCCAGGCGCTGCTCGACGCCGTGCGGCAGAAGTTCTTCGGCAAGTTCCGCGTCTCGGTCATGTTCGACTGCAACGGCTCGAACACCACCGCCGCCGCGGCCGTGGCCTGGCTCTCGCATGGCCGCTCGCTCGCGGGCAAGCGCGCCGTCATCCTCGGCGGCACCGGACCCGTGGGGCAGCGCGCAGCGGTGCTGCTCGCCAAGGAGGGCGCGGACGTCGCCATCGCGGGGCGCAAGCTCGCCGGCGTGCAGGCGGCGTGCGCCGGCCTCGAGGCGCGTTTCGGCGTGCGGGTGCGTGCGATCGAGGCGCCGGGCCACGCCGAGCGGGCCGCGGCGGTCGAGGGCGCGCACCTGCTGCTCGCCACCGGCGCGGCCGGCGTCACCCTGCTCGAGGCCGGGGTCTGGCGGGAGAGCCGCACCCTGGAGCTGATCGCGGACGCGAACGCCTCGCCGCCGGCGGGCATCGAAGGCGTGGGCATGAGCGACCGGGGCGCGGTCAGCCACGGCAAAATCCTGTTCGGCCCCTTGGGTTTCGGCGCGCTCAAGCTCGCCGTGCACCGCGCCTGCGTCGCGCGCCTGTTCGAGGCGAACGATCGCGTGCTCGATGCCGCGGAGATCTATGCAGTGGCGAAGAGCATGGTCGGGGCGGCCGCATGATCACGCAGGACCCGGTCGAGAAATTCCTGGCGGATCTCGCGAGCGCCGGCCCCACCCCGGGCGGCGGCAGCGCAGCGGCCATCATGGGCGCCATGGGCGCCGCCCTGGTTTCCATGGTGTGCAACGTGACCCTCGGCAAGAAGGGCTACGAATCGGTCGAGGCTGAAATGCGGGAGGTGCTCGCCGAGGCCGATCGGCTGCGGGCGCGGCTCACCGCCATGGTGGCCGAGGACGTGGCCGCCTTCGACGGCCTTATGGCCGCGTATCGCCTGCCCAAGGCGAGCGAGGAGGAGAAGGCGCGCCGCAGCGCCGCGATCCAGGACTGGTTGCGTCGCGCCACCGAGGTGCCGCTCGCGTGTGCGCGCGTCTGCGCCGCGGTGATCGGCCTGTGCCGGCGCGCGAGCGAGAAGGGCTATCTGCAGGTGATCAGCGACGGCGGCGTGGGCGTGCTCGCGGCCCATGCGGCGCTGCGCAGCGCGGCGCTCAACGTCTACATCAACGCGCCGGCGCTCAAGGACCGGGCGTTCGCGGACTCATCGATCGCCGAGCTGGAGAAGCTCCTCGGCGACGGCGCCGCGCAGAGCGAAGCGGTCTACACGCTGGTCCGCAACAAGCTCTGACCTTTAGACGGTCACGATCCGCAGCAGATTGGTGGTCCCGGGCACGCCGAACGGCACGCCCGCGATCGCGACGATGGTCTGCCCCGCGGCCGCGAAGTGTTCGCGCGCCGCGACTTCGCGCGCCACCGCGGTCATCTCGGTCACGTTCGCGACATCGGCGCTGTGCACCGAGTGCACGCCCCAGACCACCGCCATCCGGCGCGCCGTCGCCAGAATCGGGGTCAGGCTCAGCACCGCCGACTCGGGCCGCTCGCGCGCGGCCACCAGGCTGGTGTGCCCGGAGCGCGTGTAGCAGACGATCGCTGCGGCGTGCATGAGCGACACGATGCGGCGCATCGCGCTGCAGATCGCCGTACCCGCGTCGACCTCGCCGGTCGGCGGCTCGTAGGAGGCGTCGATCAACTGCCGGTACAGCGAATCGGCCTCCACCTGCTCGATGATGCGGTTCATCATGCTCACCGCGGCCACCGGGTACTTGCCCGACGCCGATTCGGCCGAGAGCATCACGGCATCGGCGCCGTCGTAAATCGCGGTGGCGACGTCGGAGGCCTCCGCGCGGGTCGGCACGGGTCGATCGACCATCGATTCGAGCATCTGGGTGGCGACGATCACCGGCCGCCCGAGCCGCCGGCACACGCGGACGATGCGCTTCTGGATCGCGGGCACCCGCTCGGCGGGCAGTTCCACGCCGAGATCGCCGCGTGCCACCATCACCGCGTCCGATGCCGCGACGATCTCCTCGAGCCGCTCGACGGCGGCGGGCTTCTCGAGCTTGGACATGATCGCCGCGCGGCCGCCGATGATGGCGCGCGCCTCGGCGATGTCCTCGGGCCGCTGCACGAAGGACAGCGCCACCCAATCGGCGCCCATCTCGAGCGCGAGCTCGAGATCCTGCCGATCCTTGCGGGTCAGCGCGGTGAGCGGCAACACGGCGCCCGGCACGTTGACGCCCTTGTTCGCGGACAGCGTGCCGCCCACCAGCACGCGCGTCTCGGCGAAGTCCGGGCCGCAGCGCTCGACCGCGAGGCGCAGCCGCCCGTCGTCGAGCAGCAGCTCCGAACCCGGCGACAGCACCGCGAAGATCTCCGGATGCGGCATGCCGGCCCGCCGCTCGTCGCCGGGAGCCGTGTCGAGGTCCAGGCGGAAGGAGCTGCCGACCGCGAGCGTCACCGAACCGGCGGTGAAGGTGCCGACACGCAGCTTCGGTCCCTGCAGGTCCGCCAGGATGCCGATGGGCCGGCCGGTTTCCGCCTCCAGTTCGCGCAGGATGGCGAAGCGGGCGCGATGATCGGCGGCCGTGCCGTGGCTGAAGTTCATGCGAAACACGTCGACGCCCGCCAGGAACAATTGGCGCACCGTGTCGCGGTCGGAGCTCGCGGGGCCGAGGGTGGCGACGATCTTGGCGTTTCGGGTTCTACGCATGCAGGTTACTCGATGAGGATGGCGCGAAAGTCATTGACGTTGGTGAGGGTCGGTCCGGTGATCACGGAATCTCCGAGGGCGGAAAAGAACGAGTGCCCGTCGTTGGCGGCCAGCATGTCGCGCGGGCGCAGGCCCTGCGCCCAGGCGCGTGCCAGCGAATCGGGGGTCAGCAGCGCACCGGCGATCTCCTCCTGCCCGTCGACGCCGTCGGTGTCGCCGGCGAGCGCGTGGATCCCCGGATGATCGTTCAGGGCGACGGCCAGCGCCAGCAGGAATTCGACGTTGCGCCCGCCGCGGCCGGTGCCGCGCACCGTGACGGTGGTTTCGCCGCCGGACAGCAGCACGCAGGGCCGGCGGAACGGCTGGCCGCGCTCCGCGACCTGCAAGGCGATCGCGGCCAGCACCTTGCCGACGTCGCGCGCCTCGCCTTCGATGGAATCGCTGAGCACGTGGACCGCGAGCCCGGCCGCGCGGGCCACCGCCGCGGCCGCCTCGAGCGCCATCTGGGGCGTCGCCACCATGCGCAGGTCCGCGCCTGCCAGCCGCGGATCGCCGGGCTTCACGGACTCGCCGCGGCCGCTCTGCAGCAGGTCGAGCACCGGCGGCGGCGCCTCGATGGCGTAGCGGCGCAGGATGGCGAGCGCATCGGCGCAGCTCGTCGGGTCCGCCACCGTGGGCCCGGAGGCGATGTCGATCGGCCGATCGCCCGGGACGTCGGAAATCATGAGCGTCAGCACCCGGGCCGGATGGCAGGCCGCCGCGAGGCGCCCCCCCTTGATCGCCGAGAGGTGCCGCCGCACGCAGTTCATCTCGCTGATGGTGGCGCCGGAGGCGAGCAGGGCGCGATTCACCTGCTGCTTGATGTCCAGATCGAGTCCGGGCCCCGGCAGCGGCAGGAGCGCGGAGCCGCCGCCCGAGATCAGGCAGAGCACGAGATCCTCGGCGCGCAGGCCGCGTACGCGCTCGAGCATGCGCTGCGCGGCGTGCAGGCCGGCCTGATCGGGCACCGGATGCGCGGCCTCGACGATCTCGATGCGCTCGCAGCGCACCGCGTAGCCGTAGCGGGTGACCACCATGCCGTCGAGCGGGCCGGGCCAGTGCCGCTCGACCGCCTGCGCCATGGCGGCGGACGCCTTGCCGGCGCCGATCACCACGAGTCGGCCCGCCGGCGGCGGCGGCAGATGCGGCGGCAGGCACAAGGAAGGCTGCGCCGAGGCGATGGCGGCGTCGAACATGCGCAGCAGCAGGTCGCGCGCCGCCCCGGTACGCGCGGGCTCGCTCATCCCAGCGTGTTGCGCAGCGTGCCGATGCCGGCGATCTCGATCTCGACCGTGGCGCCGTCGCGCATCGATCCGACGCCCACCGAGGTGCCGCAGGCGATCACGTCGCCCGGCAGCAGGGTCATGTCGTGCGAGAGCTGGCTCACCAGCTCCGCCACGCCGAGGATCATGTCCGCCAACGGGTAATTCTGGCGTTCGACGCCGTCCACGCGGGTGAGCACCCGCTGCTCGCGCCAGTCGAGATGGGTAACGATGGCGGGGCCCAGGCAGCCGAACGTGTCGTAGCCCTTGGCCCGGCACCACTGCGCGAAATCCGGGGTCTCGTTCAGCACCTCGGAGGCCGTCACGTCGTTCACGCAGGTATAGCCGAAGACGTGGCGCGGCGCCTCGTCCACCGACACGGCGCTGCACCGCGCACCGATGACGATGCCGAGCTCGCCCTCGTAGGCGATCTTGCCGGCGTAGCGCGGCGGCCGGCGGATGGGCCGATCGGGACCGAGCACGCAGCTTGCGGGCTTCAACAGGAACAGCGGGTGCGTCGGCGCCGCCTTGCCGAGCTTGGCGGCCAGCGCGTTGAAATTATTCCACAGCGCCACGATTTTCGACGGGACGCAGGGCTCGAGCAGGGCGAAGGAGCCGGGCTCCAGCGTCACCCCGGTCGGGCGCGGCGCATCGAACATGTCGCCCGCGTGCTCGATGAGCCGGTCGCCGGAGAGAATGCCGAACCCGACGCGGCCGTCGCGTGCCTTGAACCTGGCCCAATGCGTTGCGGCGGCCATTCCTTAGAGCACGGACTTGAGCAGCTTGCCCATCTCGGACGGATTGCGCGTGACCTTGATGCCGGACTCCTCCATCACCGCGAGCTTCTCCTGCGCGGTGCCCTTGCCGCCGGAGATGATCGCGCCGGCATGGCCCATGCGCTTGCCGGGCGGCGCGGTCACGCCGGCGATGAAGCCGATCACGGGCTTCTTCATGTTGCCCTTGATCCAGCGTGCGCAGGTTTCCTCGTCCTCGCCGCCGATCTCGCCGACCATGATCACGGCGTCGGTGTCGGGATCGGCGTTGAACAGCTTCATGACGTCGATGTGCTTCAATCCGTTCACGGGGTCCCCGCCGATGCCGACGCAGGTCGACTGGCCCAGTCCGAGATCCATCAACTGGCCGACGGCCTCGTAGGTCAGCGTGCCGGAACGCGACACGACGCCGATGCGGCCCTTCTTGTGGATGTGTCCGGGCATGATGCCGATCTTGATCTCGTCGGGCGTGATGACTCCCGGGCAATTGGGGCCGATGAGCAGGGTCTTCTTGCCGCGCATCCGGTAACGGGTCGCGATCATGTCGCGCACCGGCACGCCCTCGGTGATGCAGATCACGAGATCCAGGTCGGCATCCACGGCCTCGTCGATCGCGGCGGCCGCGAAGGGCGGCGGCACGTAGATCACCGACACCGTCGCGCCGGTCTGCGCCTTGGCCTCCCGCACGCTGCCGTAGATCGGGATGCCCTCGAAATTCTCACCCGCCTTGTTCGGGTTCACCCCGGCGACGAAGCAGGCCTTGCCGTTCGCGTAGTCGCGGCACAGGCGCGTGTGGAACGCACCGGTCTTGCCGGTGATGCCCTGGGTCATCACGCGGGTGTTGCGGTCGATCAGAATGCTCATGGACGTGGTTCTCCTACTTCCCGGCCACGGCGGCGACGATCTTCTGCGCGGCATCCGCCATGTTGTCGGCGGAAATGATCGGCAGGCCCGACTCCCGCAGCATCTTCTTGCCTTGATCCTCGTTGGTGCCCTTCATGCGAACCACCAGGGGCACGCTGAGCTTGACCTCTTTGGCCGCGGCGATGACGCCCTCGGCGATGGTGTCGCAGCGCATGATGCCGCCGAAGATGTTCACGAGAATGCCCTTCACGGCGGGGTTCTTCAGCATGAGCTTGAACGCCTCGGTGACCTTCTGGGTCGTCGCGCCGCCGCCCACGTCGAGGAAGTTGGCCGGTTCCGCGCCGAACAGCTTGATCACGTCCATGGTCGCCATGGCGAGGCCGGCGCCGTTGACCAGGCAGCCGATGTTGCCGTTCAAGGAGATGTAGGACAGATCGTATTTCGAGGCTTCGACCTCGGCCGGATCCTCCTCGTCCAAGTCCCGCATCGCGACGATGTCGGGATGGCGAAACAGGGCGTTGGAGTCGAAATTCAGCTTCGCATCCAGCGCCAGGATCCTGCCGTCGCCGGTCAGGATCAGCGGGTTGATCTCCGCGAGCGAGGCGTCGCATTCCACGAAGGCGCGATACAGGCCCTGCATGAACTTGCGCGCCTCGGGGATCGAGGACTCGGGCACGCCGATCTTGCGCGCCACCTCGTCGGCCTCGGGCCCGGTCAGCCCCGCGACCGGGTCGATGGCCGCCTTGTGGATCTTCTCGGGCGTGTGCGCGGCCACCTCCTCGATCTCCATCCCGCCCTCGGAGCTCGCGATCAGCGTCACCCGCTGCGACACGCGGTCGACCACCATGCCGACGTACAGCTCCTTGCGGATGTCCGCCCCCTCCTCGACCAGCAGGCGCTTCACCAGCCGCCCCTCCGGGCCGGTCTGATGGGTCACCAATGTCATGCCCAAAATGGCCTCGGCATGGCGATGCACTTCTTCGAGGGACTTCGCGACCTTGACGCCGCCGCCCTTGCCGCGGCCGCCGGCATGGATCTGGGCCTTGACCACCCAGACCTTGCCGCCGAGCTCACGCGCGGCGGCATCCGCGTCGGCCACCGAGAAGCAGGGAATGCCGCGCGGCGTCGCGACGCCGTACTTGCGGAGGATTTCCTTGCCTTGATATTCGTGAACGTTCATTCGTGCGTCCTCAGACTGGAGAAATTCCCCGCCTCATGCCTTCGCGTTGGCGTCCTCGATGCCCTTGGCCAGGAGCTGGGTCAGGGCGTAGACCGCATCGAGGTGCGGGGTCGGGGTCTCCGTCAGCCGCGCGAGTTCCACGACCGAACCGAGCAACGCCTCGACCTCGATGGTTCGCGAGGCCTCGACGTCCTGCAACATGGACGTCTTGTGATGGCCGACGCGCTCGGCGCCGGCGATGCGCTTCTCGAGCGGCAGGCGAAAGGTGATGCCGAGCTTGTGGGCGACGGTCTGCGCCTCGGTCATCATGTCGGCCGCCAGCTGCCGGGTCGGCGGGTACTGGCAGATGCCCGCCAGGGTTGCGCGCGACAGCGCGCTGATGGGGTTGAAGGTCATGTTGCCCCAGAGCTTCAACCAGATCTCCGAGCGGATGTCGGCGAGTACCGGCGCCTGCATGCCTCCCTTGACGAACCATTCGGACAGGCGCGTCACGCGTTCGCTGACGCTGCCGTCCGGCTCGCCCATGGGAAAGCGGTTGCCCTCGACGTGCTTGACGACGCCGGGGGCGATGAGTTCCGCGGCCGGGTACACGACGCAGCCGATGACCCGCTCGCAGGGAATGTGACGGCCGATGAGGCCGTTGGGATCGACGCTCCTGACCCGCGTATCGGCGAGCGGACCCGGATGGCGATGGAAATACCAGTAGGGGATGCCGTTCTGCATGGGCACCACCACCGTATCGGCGTGGAAGAGCTTCGGCGCCTCGGCGGCGACCGACTCGACCTGATGCGCCTTCATGCCGAGCACCACCACGTCCTGCGGCCCGGCGGCGGCATAATCATTGGTCGCCTTGACCTTCGGCAGCACTTCCTCGGAGCCATCGGCATTGATGAGCTTGATGCCGCGGGTGCGCAGCGCTTCGAGATTCGCGCCGCGGGCGATGAAGGTCACGTCCGCGCCCGCAAGCCCCAGCCGAATCCCCACGTAGCCGCCGATGGCGCCGGCGCCGATGATTGCGATCTTCACGAATACACCTTTCAGTTGAGGTTGCCGACTCGAAAACAGGCCGGGAGCGCGACCGCGCCCCCGGCCCGAACTTTCAAGAATACCTCAGACTGATCCCATCCGGCGCTCAGAACTTGTAGTTCACGCCGGTCGAGAAGCCGAGGATGTGGCAACCGCCCCAGGTGGTCGGTCCCGCGCTGCTGTAGTCGTTGAACTGGAAGGTCGTGCCGTCGTGGCAGTCGGTGGTGAGGCCACGGCCGCCCGCACCGATGTCATAGTGGGCATTGCCCGCATTGACGGTGTCGGCGGCATCCAGGTACCAGTACAGGTTCTTCTCGAACTTGTGCTTCCACGCGATGGTGTACATGTTCGCGTGGTTGTCCGAGTTGTTCGGATTGTAGTTATGCTGTCCGCCCGGGTCTCCCGGCGTCGCCGAGGCATGCGCCCAACCGATGCTCACGTTGTCCTTCGGGCCGAAGTCCTGCGATGCCGCAAACCACGTGCCGTGGCGCTGCCGCTCGTTCTGGAACTGCAGGTCCTGCGGGATGTAGCGGCGCAGATCCTCGTAGATGCCGCTCAGCACGAGTCCGAAGCTGGTGGTGTACTGGACGCCCACCTTGGCCGCGGTTTCGTTGCCGATGTCGCCCACGTAGCCGGGCGTGCCCGCCGGCGCAGCCTGCGGATACTCCGCGGCAAAGGCGTTGTAGCCATTCCAATCGAGCAGCGGCGAGACGCCATTGCCCTGACCCAGGTAGTACCCGTAGACCAGATTGTTGGCGCCGATGCCGTCGCTGTTGCGGTTCACCGCCTTGTGGATTTCGTAAGCCGCCGTCATGTACCAGCCACCGAACTCGAACTTGACGTCCATGCTGTACGCGGTGTCGAAGCCGCCGTCGTCGCAGGACATCGGCAGGTTGCCGCTGCCCGGCGTGTTGCCGCCGTTACAGTCCGCCGAGCCCGCCGACTGGGCGAGGCTGTTGGCGACGCGCTGCTGGCCGGGCGACCACAACATGTCGAAGCTGAACACGTTGCCGATCTTCGGCGATTCGAACCACATGGAGTGGTCGAGACGCGAGCCGAACTCCACGCGGTTGTCGCCGCCGGAATTGCCCATGATCGCGCCGTAATCGCCGAGCATGCCGGAGAACGGATTCATGCGGTCGGTGGACTTCTTGTAGGGCGAGTACGTGGTGCCGATCTTCAGCTTGCCCCAGGTGTTGCTCGAGATGCCGACGAAGCTGTCGCCGTAGCCGATGCCGCCCTTGGTCACGTTGGAGGCAGTGTTGTACGAGGCGCCGGTGCCGGGCGCGTTGGTGATCTGCGGCTGCACTTCGAGCTGGTAGATCAAGTCGAAATTGGTGCCGGAAATCTTGTGCGAGCCGCGGTAGCCCAAGGCCGATTTGTTGGTGGACAGGGCGGGCATCCAGCCGATGCGGCCCTGCGGACCGGTCTTCGGTCCACCGGCGATGACGCCGCCGCTATAGGGATCGGCCGGATTGGCGAGCGCGTAGGGATACGCCACCATGCCGTCGATTCCCTTGGTCGTGTAGTCCACCGACACGTCCAGGGTGCCGTAGAAGCCCTTGGCGAACTTGTCGAACTTCGGCTCCGACGAAGTCTTCGCGGCCGCGGACCCGTCCGCGTGCGCCGCCGACGACGTGGACACCGCGTCCACCTGCTTCTGCATCTCGTTCATCTGCTGCTGCATCGAACGGAGCTGCTCCTTCAGCGCCCTGTTGTCCGCGGCGTCGTCCGCCAAGACCGCGCCGTTGAAGGCGAGGCTTGCGGTACAGGCTCCCACGGCAGCGAGCACCGCTTTGGCCAGTTTCGTATTAGGCATTGTGTGATTCCTCGTGAATTGCGTTCGTTCGAATCTTTGTCATCGACTCCCGTCCGGTCCTCATCCTTGAGGACGCTCCTGCGCATTCCCCTCCACCATGCGCAATGTCTCCCACCGTGCTAGATCGGTGGAATCAATCCTGCTCCCCGGGCCCACTTGTACTTGGCGCCGAGCACCGCGACCGGAATTTCGGTCGAGTACGCATACGCCGGTATGCCGTGCTGGTACAAGTACTCCGCGGCCTGTTCCACCTCCACGTCGCCCGCGAGCGACGCCACCACCGGCTTCTCGAAGCCCTTGGCCTTCATTTCCTCCACGACCTCGACCATGAGCTTCGCGAACACCATGGGCGGCGTAATGATCGTATGCCAGTAGCCGAGAATCAACGCGTGAATCCTGGGGTCCGAGAGCCCGAGGCGCACCGTGTTCTGGTAGGTCGACGGCGGCTCCCCGCCGGTGATGTCCACCGGGTTGCCCGCGGCGCCGAACGGCGGAATGAATTTTCGGAATGCGGCGTCCAGATCCGGCGGCATGCTCATGAGCGACAGGCCGTTATCGACGCAGGCGTCGGAGAGCAGCACGCCGGACCCGCCGGCGCCCGTGATGATCACCACGTTGTTGCCCTTCGGGGTCGGCAGCACCGGGATGCCGCGCGCGAATTCGAGCAGATCGCGGAGCGTGCGTGCGCGGATCACACCGGACTGCTTGAACACGTCCTCGTAGATCTTATCGTTGCCCGCGAGGGCGCCGGTGTGCGAACTCGCCGCCCGCGCACCCATGCTGGTGCGGCCCGCCTTGAGCACCACCACCGGCTTCTTCTTCGAGACGCGCTTCGCGACCTCGGCGAAGGCGCGGCCGTCCTTCAGGTCCTCGAGGTGCTGCGCGATGATCTGGGTGTTGTCGTCCTGTTCGAAGAAGGCGAGCAGATCGTCCTCGTCGATGTCCGATTTGTTGCCGAGGCCGACGATCGCCGAGACGCCCATCTTGGCGGATCGGGAGAAGCCGATGATGGCCATGCCGATGCCGCCGGACTGGGAGGAGAGCGCCGCCTTGCCCTTCACGTCGTAGGCGGTGCAGAAGGTGGCGCACAGATGGCTCGGCGTGTAGTAGAAGCCGTAGATGTTCGGGCCCATGAGGCGCACGCCGTACTTCTGGCCGATCTCGACCAACTCCTGCTGGCCGGCCACGTTGCCGGTCTCGGCGAAACCAGATGGGATCAGGATCGCGCCGGCGATCTTCTTCTCGCCGACCTCCGTCAGGGCCTGCGCCACGAACTTCGCGGGAATGGCGAACACGGCGACGTCGATGTCGCCGGGCACGTCCTTGACGCTCTTGTACGCCTTCTTGCCCATGATCTCCGTCGCGCTCGGATGGATCGGGTAGATGGCCCCTTGATAGCCTCCGTTGATCAGGTTCTTCATCACCGAATTGCCGATCTTGCCGCTCTCGGCGGACGCGCCGATGACCGCCACGGCCTTCGGCTTCATGATGCGGTTCATGGCCGCGACCACCTGGTCGTGCTGCGGCCGCGGGCGGGCCGGCGCCGGCGTGGAGGCGGGCACGCTGCGCACGTCGGCCGCCGGCGCGCCCTTCGGCGGGGGGGGCCCGGGATTGAGGGGCATGGCGGAGATGTG
>VFSW01006526.1_pt1 | contig 17131 bp, 12 predicted proteins | sample 5358111 | NCBI WGS metagenome assembly VFSW01 (sample SAMN11554181, study PRJNA540505) | mine drainage metagenome | isolation source: sediment from site ElyBrook_90M | place: USA: Ely Copper Mine, Vershire, VT | collected 2017
ATTACCGTAACCTGGGGCAACCATGCCGGTTCAATGCTGCTTTGGTGCTTGATTCTGGCGCTGTGCGGTGGCGTGGTTGGGGTGTTTGGCCGCACCATCCCGACCAGTTTGCGCGCCCGGGTGTTGGGGGTGTTGGGGCTGGTGTCGGCTGGGTTTTTGCTGTTCACCTTGACTGTGTCGGACCCGTTCGTGCGGCTTTGGCCGCCGCCATTGCATGGGGCGGGCGTTAATCCGATTTTGCAGGACCCTGGCCTCGCGGTGCATCCGCCGATTCTCTACACCGGCTATGTCGGGTTTTCGATTGCGTTCGCTTTTGCCGTTGCCGCCCTGATCGAGGGGCGGGTGGATGCGGCTTGGGGGCGCTGGGTGCGGCCTTGGACCATTGTGTCCTGGTGCTTTCTGACCGCGGGAATTTGTTTTGGCTCGCTGTGGTCCTATTACACGCTGGGATGGGGTGGGTTTTGGTTTTGGGACCCGGTGGAGAACGTTGCACTCCTGCCCTGGCTGACCGGGACCGCGTTGATCCATTCAGCGATTGTGGTGGAAAAGCGCGAGGCGTTGAAAACCTGGTCGGTGCTGCTGGCGATTGCCACATTTTCGCTCAGCCTGTCCGGTACCTTCCTGGTGCGATCGGGGCTGCTGAATTCGGTGCATGCATTTGCCGTGTCGCCCAATCAGGGTTTGTTCATTCTGGTGCTGTTGGCGCTCACCGTCGGCGGGTCGTTGCTGCTATTTGCCATCCGGGCGCCGGTGCTCGCGGCATCGGGGGTGTTTGCGCCGGTCTCGCGTGAGGGCGCATTGATTTTGAACAATGTGTTTTTATGCATGATCGCGGCCGTGGTGTTTACCGGCACGATGTATCCGCCCTTTGTCGATTTGTTGTTTGGCTTGCAGCTGTCGGTGGGGGCACCGTTTTACGATCAGGCGGCGCTGCCGTTGGTGGCGCCGTTGATCTTGGCGATGGCGGTGGGGCCGTTGCTGGCCTGGAAGCGGGCGGCGATCATGCCGGCTTTAATGAAACTTTGGGCCGTTGGCTTGATGTCGTTGCTGGTGCTGGCGGTGGTTTTGCTCCGGGGCCACGCTATTGCCGCCCTCGCTATGGCCGGCGGGGTTTGGGTGGTGCTTGGTGCGCTGGTGGATTTGGGCGAGCGGGTGCGGCTGTTTCGGGTGCCGTTGCGCCAATCATTCTCGCGTCTGTTCAGCGTGCCGCGCGCGGCCTATGGCGCGATGATGGGGCATTTGGGCTTTGGGGTGACGGTGCTGGGGATCGCCGGAATGGCGACGCAGGTGCATGTGATTACCGTGCTGCATCCGGGGCAGGGGGTTAATCTGGCAGGCTATCGCTGGACCTTGGAGCGGGTGCAGGACGCGCCGGGCACGCCAGCCTATGCGGCCCGGCAAGCGGTGATCGATGTGACGCGCGGTGGCAAGCATGTGATGACGATGTTGCCCGAGCGGCGGTTTTTCACGGCTCAGCACACCACCACCGAACATGCCGCGATTCGCACCAATATGCTGAGGGATATGTTCGCGACCTTTGCGGGCGAGGATAAAAGCGGTGGTGCGGAGTTTCGGTTCAATGTGCATCCGCTGGCGCCCGAGATTTGGCTGGGCGGGCTGATCATGGCGCTGGGGGGCGGGATTTCGCTCACCGATCGGCGGTTCAGGATTGGTGCGCCATCGCGCAAACGTGCGCCGGTGCCAAAACCGGCAGGCACCGAGACGGCTTGAGGGTATCGGATGGATCGGTCTCTGTTATCCCGGCGCTTGCTGCTGGCGGTGCCGCTGGGCCTTGCGGTGGCGGGCGGTGTTGGGGCCTATGCGCTGATCGAGCGGGCCAAGCGCGGCACGTATAATCCGCAGGATTTCAATAATCCACTGGTTGGCCATCGGGTTCCTCATTTTGCCTTGAGCGGTCTGCCGGGCCAGCAAGGCTTTGATCGGGATGCGTTGGTCGCGATGCGGCGGCCCGTGCTGGTCAATTTTTTTGCCTCTTGGTGCGTGCCGTGCGTGCAGGAATCGCCGTTTTTGGATCGGTTGGCGAAGGCGGGACTGGATATTTGGGGCGTCGCCTATCAGGACAAGCCGGAAGCCACGGCGCTTTACTTGGCTGAGCATGGCAACCCCTATCGGCGTCTGGCGATGGACCCGACCGGGCGGACCGCGATTAATTGGGGTGTGTATGGCGTGCCGGAGAGTTTTTTGATCGCGCCGGGCGGGTTGGTGCGCTGGCATGTGGCGTCGCCGTTGTTTCCCGACGTGATTGAAACTCAATTGGAGCCCGCCTTGCGGAAAATCACATGAGGGCGGTTTGGCGCCGGGTGGCGTTGGCCATTTTGTTCAGTTTGGCGCTCGGGTTTGGTTTGGCCCATGCCACAGGCATGGCTGCGCAAAATACCCCGACCATGATCCGGCGTGACGGGGTGAACCTGACCTTGCCCCAGGAGCGGCGCGCGGAGGCGATTGGCAATCATTTGCGCTGCTTGGTGTGCCAGAATGAGACGGTCGAAAATTCGCAAGCCGGCCTCGCCAAGCAGTTTCGCGGAATTATTCGCAGGCGCGTGGTGCGCGGGGAGAGCAACCAACACATCATCGCGTTCATGGTGCATCGCTATGGGATTTTCGTGCTGCTCAAACCGCCCTTGATCCCGCTGACGATGCTGCTGTGGGGGTCGCCGATTTTGGCGTTGTTGATCGGGCTTGGGGTGTTGGTGCTCGCACGGCGGCGGCGGGAAAAGCCGGTGGCGAGCCTCGATCCGGCGGAGCAGGCGCGGCTGAAGGAATTATTGCAGTGAATATTTGGCTTATTATCGGCATGGTGCTGTTGGCACTCGCCGGGCTCGCGCCGCTCGTCTTTGCGGCGGTGCGGCCGGGGCTGGTGCGCTACCGGCGTGAGACCGCGATGGCGCTGCATCGGGCGCAGTTGCAGGAGATTGATCGTGATCGCGCCGAGGGGCGGCTGGCCGAGTCTGAATATGAGGGCGCAAAATTGGAGGTCGAGCGGTGGCTCTTGGCCGCTGACCGGCTGGCGGAACCCCCTGCGGATCGGCGCGCCAGTGCCTTGCTGATTGCAACGGCAGTGCTGGTGCCACTGGGTGCGGTCGCGCTGTTTTTGCCCGGCGTGTTGCCCATTGTGCCCTCTGAGCCGCACGCGCAATTGCTGCGTCAGGTGGATCTTGCGGCCAAGCGCGATGATCAGTTGATTGCGCAGCTGGAGGCCAAGCTTGCCGTGATGAATCCCAAGAGCGAGCAGGCGCGTGAAGGCTATTTGCTGCTGGGGCAGGCTTTGGCCGCACGCGAAAATCCGGCAGGGGCGGCGAAGGCGTGGAATATTGCTTTGCAGGCCAAGTTCGACCCGACTTTGGCGGCGGAAACCGCAGAGGCCGAGACCGAGGCGGCGGGGCATGTGACGGCGCATGCGGAGCAATTATTTCAAGAGGCCCTGGCGCGTGGGCCGAAATCAGCGCCGTGGCGCAAATTGGCGCGCAAGCGCTTGCGCGAGGCCGCGATCACCTTGCCGAACCCACCAGCCAGTGCCACATCCACGCGATGACAGATAAAATTGCGGTTGATGATATAGTTGATGACACGGTTGCGAATGCCGAGGCGCTGGCGCCCAAGCCCGATCCGGCGCCACCGAGCGAAACTGCGCCGAAAGAGATTGGCGGACCTAAAGGGCCAGAGCCGACAAGGTTTGGCGATTGGGAACGCAATGGCCGCTGCATCGATTTTTGAATCTTAAGGGTTGCCGTAAGCGTTAATGAATGGTTTTATCATCCCTATAAAAATAGATGGGGGTGGTCATGGCCGAATTCGATTACATCATCGTGGGCGCAGGATCGGCGGGAGCGGTGCTGGCCAACCGGCTATCGGCGGACCCAGCCAACCGGGTTTGCCTGCTGGAGGCTGGCAAGCCGGATAATTCAGCGCTGATCAATACGCCGCTCGGCATTGTCGGGCTGCTCGGCACCAAGACGTATAATTGGTATTTCAACACCGAGCCGCAGCGCCATTTGAACAATCGCAGCCTGTATTGGCCGCGCGGCAAAACTTTGGGCGGCTCATCCTCGATCAATGCGATGATTTATATTCGCGGCGTGCCAACCGATTATGATCGGTGGGAGCAGGCGGGCAATCCGGGTTGGGGCTGGTCCAGCGTCGCGCCGATTTTCAAGGCCATGGAACATAATGAGCGCGGTGGCGATGCGCTGCATGGCGAGGCCGGCGAATTGAACGTGGCGGATGTGGTGCATCCGAACCCGCTCGGTGCGGTGTTTTTGCAGGCGGCGGCGGAGGCGGGACTAGCGGCCAATCCGGATTTCAACGGGCCGGTGCAAGAAGGGTCCGGCCCGTATCAGGTGACGCAAAAGGCGGGCAAGCGGTTTTCATCGGCGCGGGCCTTTCTGGATGCGATCAAAACCAGACCGAATTTGACCATCATGACCGAGACCCGCGCAAGGCGGGTATTGCTGGCGGAAAAGCGGGCGATCGGCGTTGAGGTGCAAAGCCCGCGCGGTATTGAGCGGATCATGGCGCGGGCGGAGGTGATTTTGGCCGGTGGTTCGATCAATTCGCCGCATTTATTGTTGCTCTCGGGCATTGGCCCGCGTGATGAGGTGGAGCGCGCCGGGATTCAATTGCGCCACGAATTGCCGGGGGTCGGGCGGAATGTGCAGGATCATTTGGATTATGCCATTTTGATCAAGGATCTCTCCAAGCAGGCGATTGGCATTGCACCCGGGATGGCGCCGCGCCTGATCAAGGCATTTATGGAATATCGGCGCGATAAAACCGGTCTGCTGGCCTCCAACGTTGCCGAGGTGGGCGGGTTTGCCCGGTTGACGCCGGAAAGCGCTGAGCCGGAGATCCAGTTTCATTTCCTGCCGTCATTCCTGCGTGATCATGGCCGCAAGCGAACGCTGGGGTATGGGATGACGCTGCATGTGTGCCAGTTACGACCGAAAAGCCGGGGGCGGATTGGCCTGAAAAACGCCGATCCGATGGCCGATCCGCTGATCGATCCTGATTATCTGTCCGAACCGGATGATCTGGCGGAATTGATGGCGGGGGTAAAACTCGGGCGTCGCATTTTAGCCGCCCCCTCGATGGCGGCGATATCGGGCGGTGAAGTCGAACCGGGGGCCGCGATTACCGATGATGCAGCGCTGGAAGCGCGGATCAGGGCGCAGGCCGAGTCGATTTATCACCCGGTCGGCAGTTGCAAAATGGGCCAAGATCCGATGGCGGTGGTCGATGACCGCCTGCGCGTGCATGGGATCGCCGGGTTGCGGGTGGTCGATGCCTCGATCATGCCGACGCTGATTGGCGGCAACACCAATGCACCGACCATGGTGATTGGCGAGAAAGCCTCACGGATGATCCTCGCCGACCGGAATGCGCCGCCCACGGAGGCAGCGGCGTAACGCTAAGGCTGCGGCTCGGCGAACACCTCTTTGGCCATGCGAAAGGCGGCATTCGCTGCCGGCACGCCCGCATAGATGGCGGCGTGCATCAGGGCTTCGGCGACCTCGCTCTGGGTTGCGCCGGTATTGCGGGTGGCGCGCAGATGCAGCTTGAACTCTTCCTCGCGGCCGAGCGCGGCGGTGATGACTAAGGTGAGCAGTGAGCGGGTGCGGTGATCAAGGCCTGGGCGGGTCCAAACCTTGCCCCAGGCCATTTCAGTGATGAAATGCTGGAAATCCCGGTCAAAATCGGTGGCGTTGGCGAGTGAGCGGTTGACATGCGCGGCGCCGAGCACGCGCTTGCGGGTTGCCAGACCCGCTTCATAGGCATTGTCGGTGGGTGGCAGGAGAAAGTGGCGCATCGCGTCGCTGACGATGGCGGGGCGTTCGATGGTTGGGATATGGGCGGCATCATCGATGATGCTCAGGCTAGAGCCTGCAATGGCGTGGTGCAGGGCTTGCGCCGAGGCAACGGGGGTGGCGAGGTCTTCGCGCCCAACCAGAACCAGTGTTGGATGGCGTAGCCGATGGGTTGCTTCGGTCAGATCGGCCTTGGCGATGGCCGCGGCGGCTCCGGCATAACCCTCCGGGCTGGTGCGCATGAGCATCGCGCGCAGCGATTTGGCGCCTTGCGAACCGGCTTCGTTGGCGGTGAGCCAGCGGGCGAGCACGGCGTCAGCGATGCTGGCAATGCCCCCCGCACGCACGCTCGCGATGCGCTCTTGCCAGAGTGAAATTGGCGGGATCACCATGGCGGTATCGACCAGCATGAGCGATGCGACTCGCTCTGGATGGCGGGCGGCGAAATGCTGGACAATCATGCCGCCGATGGAAATGCCGCCCAGATGCGCTTGGCCGAGGCCGAGCGCATCGAACAAGGCGGCAACATCATCAGCGAGTAAATCCATGCTGTAATCGCCCGGCGTCGCCTCGGTCAGCCCGTGGCCGCGCATATCGGGGCGAATCACCCGAAAGGATGTGGCGAGGCTGGCGGCTTGCGGGTCCCACACTTCGGCGCAGGTGCCGAGCGAGTGGAGCAACACCAGCGGCGGGGCGGCGGCGGGGCCATCAATGCGGACATGGATATTCAGTTGATTGGCGCTGATGAACATTTTTGCTCCTTCGATTTTGCGGCTGACATCTGGCGCGAAAGGCGAGCGACCGACTGTCAGTGCGGGGGAGGACACTAAATCATTGAATTTTTCTAGGCGGCGAGGGCTGCAACGCCGGGCAGGGTTTTACCTTCCATCCATTCAAGAAAGGCGCCGCCTGCGGACGAAACATAGGTGAGCTGCTCGGTAATACCTGCTTGTTTGAGTGCAGCGACGGTATCGCCGCCCCCCGCGACCGAGATCAGCCCCGCTTTGGTGGCCGTGGCGACGGCGGCGGCGAGGCGCATGGTCGCAGTGTCAAACGGTTTGGTCTCGAAGGCGCCGAGCGGGCCATTCCAGATCAAGGTTTTTAACTTATGCACCGCCGCGATGATGGCATCGGTGCTGGCGGGGCCGAGATCAAGCGCCATGCAATCGGTCGGAACCGCGTCGGCGGGCACGATGCGGGTGGGCGGGTTGGCGGCAAACACGGTGCTGACCACGAAATCGCTGGGCAATAGGATGGTGCAGCCGGCGGCTTGCGCGTCATGCATGATTTGGCGGGCGGTCGCGTGTAGGCTGGGCTCTTGCAGGGATTTGCCGAGTTCTGCGCCTTGCGCGGCGAGGAAGGTATTGGCCATTGCCCCGCCGATCACCAGCACGTCCACCTTCGTAATCAGGTTGGTCAGCAAATCGAGCTTGGTGGAGACTTTCGAACCACCAACGATCGCACCCACCGGGCGTTGAGGGGTGCCGAGGGCGGCGTTCAGCGCATCAAGCTCGGCCTGCATCAATCGCCCGGCATAGGAAGGAAGCAGCCGCGCCAGCGCCTCGGTGGTGGCATGGGCGCGGTGAGCGGCGGAGAACGCATCATTGACGAATAGATCACCTTGCAGAGCGATGAGCGCGGCGAGGGCACGATCATTGGCTTCTTCGCCGAGGTGAAACCGGGTGTTTTCCAGCACGATCACATCGCCATTGGCCATCGCGGCGACGGCGGCGGCGACATGATCGCCGATGCAATCATCGACAAACCCAACCGGCCGGGCGAGCACGGCGCCGAGCGCCTCGGCCACCGGGCGGAGCGACATGGCCGCGACCCGTTGGCCGTTCGGACGGTCGAAATGCGAGAGAATAATGACCTTCGCACCTTTGCCGGCCAGCTCGGCGATGGTGGTCGAAAGCCGCTCCAGGCGGGTCAGATCGGTGATCCGCCCGTCGCGCAGCGGCACGTTGAGATCAGCGCGCACCAAGACGCGCTTGCCCGCAACCGCTAACCCGTCAAGGGTGCGATAGGTCGTCACTTATAGGGATCCGAACAAGGCGACGGTGTCGCACATGCGGTTGGAGAAACCCCACTCATTATCATACCAGCCCATCACCCGGGCCAGCGCGTGATCGACCACGGTGGTTTGCGGTGCATCAAAGCTGCAGGAATAGGGCACATGGTTGAAATCAGCGCTGACCAATGACTCGGTTGAATAATCGAGGATGCCTTTCAGCTTGCCTTGGCTCGCCGCATGCATCGCGTGGTTGATCTCGTCCTTGGTTGCGTGTTTTTTCAGGTTCACATCCAGCGACACCAGCGAAACATTCGGGGTCGGCACGCGGATCGCGGTGCCATCGAGCTTGCCTTGCAGTTCGGGGAGCACGAGGCCGACGGCCTTGGCGGCGCCGGTTGACGTCGGGATCATCGAGAGAGCCGCCGCACGGGCGCGATGGCGGTCTTTATGCAGCGTATCGACGGTTTTTTGATCGCCGGTATAAGAATGGATGGTGACCATATAACCACGCTCGATGCCGAAGGCTTCGTGCAGCACCATCGCCATCGGCGCGAGACAGTTGGTGGTGCAGGAGGCATTGGAGATGATGGTCATGTCGCGGGTCAGCGTGTGATGGTTCACGCCATAGACGATGGTGGCATCCACCCCGTCAGCCGGAGCCGAAATCAGCACTTTGCGCGCGCCCGCCTCGATCAGCTTGGCAGCGGCCTCGCGCTTGGTGAACAGCCCGGTGCATTCCATCGCGACATCGACACCCTCGAGCGGCACTTTGGCCGGATCGCGCTCGGCGGACACGCGAATGGGGGCATAATGGCGGCCATGATGGGAAATCACCAGACTATCGCCTTTGACCTCGACATGGCCGGGGAAGCGGCCATGCACTGAGTCATAGCGCAGCAAATGGGCGTTATCCTCGACGCTGCCAAGATCATTAATGAGCACCGGCTCGATATCCGTGCGGCCACTTTCGATCATGGCGCGCAGCAACAAACGTCCGATACGGCCAAAACCGTTGATCGCGACTTTAACAGCCATTGGAAACTCCCTGTCGTTGAATAATGAGGTGGTGCGGTGGCTTATAGCTTGGCTTTGACCGCGTTGACGATGGCGTCTGCGGTAATGCCGAATTGTTCGTACAGCTTTTGATAGGGCGCGCTGGCGCCGAAACTATGCATGCCGATGAAGATGCCATGCTCGCCCAGCAGACTCTCCCAACCAAAGCCGACCGCCGCTTCAATGCCAATGCGCGGCACGCTGCCGAGCACCTCGGCGCGGTAGAGCGCATCTTGCTGAGCAAAGAGCTCAAAACTCGGCACCGATACCACGGCCACGCTGATGCCTTGGGCGGCGAGCCGCTCGCGCGCGGTGATGGCAAGGCTGACTTCCGAGCCGGTCGCGATCAGGGTGGCGCGGCGCGGCCCTTCGGACTCGGCCACCACATAGGCGCCACGGGCGGCGAGATTATCCGCGCCATGCGGGCGCGGCAGGGTTGGCATAGCCTGACGGCTGAGCACCAGCAGGCTCGGGCCGTCTTTGTGATGCAGCGCGATATCCCAGCATTCGGCGGTTTCCAGCGCATCGCCCGGGCGCAGCACCAGCACGTTGGGCATGGCGCGGAATGAGGCGAGATGCTCAACCGGTTGATGGGTCGGGCCGTCTTCACCGAGGCCGATCGAATCATGGGTGAGCACGAAAATTGGCCGTGATTTCATCAGCGCGGCGAGGCGGATCGCCGGGCGGCAATAATCGGAGAAAATAAAGAAAGTGCCTCCATAGGGGATCAGCCCGCCATGCAGCGCGAGCCCATTCAGGCAGGCCGCCATGCCGTGCTCGCGCACGCCATAATGCATGTAGCGTCCAGCATAATCGCCGGGGACCGCCGTGCCCATTGATTTCACGAAAGTATTGTTCGAGGGCGTCAGATCAGCCGAGCCGCCAATCATCTCGGGGACCACCGGGACCACCGCATCGAGCGCCATTTGGCTGGCTTGGCGGGTGGCGATATTGGGTTTGTCGGCGGCAATTTTGGCACGCAGCGTGGCCATCGCGTCGGCATAGGCGACGGGGAGGTCACCGGCCAAAGCGCGGTCGAAATCGGCCTTATGCGGGCTTGCGGCATGGCGCTTGAGCCAGGCGCGGCGTGGCGCTTCGCCGCGCGCACCGGCGGCGCGCCAGGGTTTCACGATATCATCGGGCACGCTGAAGGGCGGTGCGGTCCAGCCCAGCAGTTTTTTTGCACCCGCCACCTCATCCTTGCCGAGCGGACTGCCATGGCTGGCTGCGGTGCCTGCCTTGTGGGGGGCGCCGAAGCCGATGATGGTGCGGCAGGCGATCAGGGTGGGTTTGCGGCTGCGCATGGCGAAGGAAAGGGCCTGGTCGATCGCTGCCGGGTCATGCCCGTCGATCCGTTTGGTGGCCCAGCCATAAGCGGCGAAGCGCTTGACCACATCTTCGGTCATCGCAATTTGAGTGCTGCCGTCAATCGAGATCGAATTATCATCATACAAAACGGTCAGCTTATTCAGCGCCATATGGCCAGCAATGGCGCAGGCCTCGTGGCTGATGCCCTCCATCATGTCGCCGTCCGAGGCGATCACCCAGGTGCGATGATCGACCAGGGATTTACCAAACCGTGCCGCCATCATCCGCTCGGCGAGCGCAAAGCCCACGGCGGTGGCAATGCCTTGGCCGAGCGGGCCGGTGGTCATTTCAATCGCGGGATGTTCGCCGCGCTCGGGGTGACCGGCGCAGACAGCGTGGAGTTGGCGGAAATTTTTCAAATCCTCGATGGTCATGCCGGCAAAGCCGGTCAGATGCAGCAGGGCGTAGAGCAGCATCGAGCCGTGGCCGGCGGAGAGGATGAAACGATCGCGATCCGGCCAATGCGGATCGGCGGCGTCATATTTAAGGGTGCGAGTCCACAGGGCGGTTGCAACATCGGCCATGCCCATCGGCAGGCCCGGATGGCCAGAATTGGCCTTTTCCACCGCATCGATGGCTAGAGCGCGGATGGCGTTGGCCATCATGCGGGTCTCGGTCATCGGTTCGGCGAGGATTTGCGCCTGGCGCGCGAGGGCGTCGGCATTGCTTCCGAAATCGTGGGCTCCAGCCATAGACGGTCTCCTAGTGTTTCACCTCACATAAGAGGCCCCGCCCGAGGACACAAGAATTGGCGGATCGTCCACGATCAACCTTTCGCGCAAGGGACGCGCCAGGCGGGTTAATTGTCGTTCGGAGAGAACGCACACTTAATCCGCCCAATGGCCGCCCAATGCTAGTGTCGCGATTCTGAAATCCGTTGGATTTCGGAATCAGAGTGGACACTAGAAAATTCAATGATTTAGTGGCCTGCTTATCCCTGAAATTCATCTCATGAATTTCAGGGGCAGGACACTAGTCGCCAGCCGCGGAGCGGGCGGCAAGATTTTGATGGGCGCGTTGGGCCGGAAGGCTGGCGAGCGATTTTACCGGCTTCGGCGCAGCGGCGGGCAGGGCTGCAATGATCGAAACGCCGACCGAGGCGAGATAGGGCAGGGACTGGGTGAACAGCACCGCGCACCAGAGCTTGGTTTCCGGTGTCGCCCAATGATGGCTGAAGCCCACGCCGAGCAAAGCGGCCCAGGTGAGCGCCAGCAGCACGAGTTCTTCGCGCGCCATCACCAAGCCTTGCACGAGCGCGGGCGCATCCTTCATTTTCGGCGTGCGCAGGAACGGCAGTGATTTGGTGAACAAGCCTTTCCACACGGCTTTGCCAATCGCGTGTGACAAAGCAAGGCCAGTGACCGCCGCGCCGACCCGGTCAGCCCATGAGCAGCGCACCCGTGCGCCATAGAGCGCCATGATTTGCACGATCTTGAAGCCGAACAGGCCGATTGAGGGCAGCATGAACAGGATGATCGGAAACTCAAAGCGTACCGGATCGATAATCAACGCCGCCGACCAAGCGAGGCCGAGCAACAGAAAGCCAAGGCCGAGCGCATCGCCGATCCAGGGCAGCCAGCCGGTGATGAAGTGCCAGCGTTGGCCGAGGGTGAGGCTGCGATCGAACGGCGAGAACAGGCTGCGCCAATGGGCACGGGTGATGCGCATCGCACCATAGGCCCAACGATAACGCTGCTTGCGGAAGGCGTTGAAATCATCGGGCATCACGCCACGACCAAAGCTGCGTTTGGAATAAACCGCCTGATAGCCGCGCTCGAACAGATTAATGCCCAGCTCACTATCCTCGGTGATGCACCATTCGGCCCAACCCCCTTCGGCGGTCAGCGCGTCCCGGCGGATCAGCGTCATGGTGCCGTGCTGGATGATCGCGTTACGCTCATTGCGATTGACCATGCCGATTTGGAAAAATCCAGCATATTCCCAGAACATCATGCGTTTGAACAAAGAGCCGTCATTGTCGCGATAATCCTGCGGGCTCTGGGTGAAGCCAACTTTCGGATCATCGAAGGCCGGCGCCATGCTGCGCAGCCAGTCGGGATCAACGATATAGTCACTATCAAGCACGCCGATAATATCGGCATCCGGGCTGGTTTCGCGCAGCGCAAAATTGAGCGCACCAGCCTTGAAGCCCGGATATTTGCCGAGGGTGAAAAAGCGGAATTTCGGCCCCAACCGGGCGCAATGCTCGGCCACCGGCTCCCACACGCGCGGGTCGGTGGTGTTGTTATCGATCACCAGCACTTCGAAATTGCTGTAATCAAGTGCTGCGAGCGCGTTCAAAGTGAGTTTCACCATCTCCGGCGGCTCATTGCAGATCGGCAGATGCAGCGAGACTTTCGGCAGGATCGCACCATGAGGCGCGGGCACCGGTTCGAAATGGCGCTTGCGCACCCGGCCGAACAAGGTTTCCACCAGCTCGAAACTATCGGCGATCAGCAGGAACAACAGTAAACCTTGGCCCGCAGCGAGCGTGCTCCACACCGCAGCGGCGGTCCAAGAGAGATAGGTCTCGCCCATCGTAAGCAGCAGCGCGCCGATGGCCGCGACGAAGCCTTGCATGAGTGCGGCGAAAATCAGCTTGCCGTGCCACCGCAAATCCGGGCGGCGTGAGAGGAGCGCCATGCTGATCAGGAAAGCGAGCGCGATGCTGCCCGCAGCCCAGGCACCCCAGGCGCGATTCGGCGTGACCGGGCCGGTCAGCGACCATTTCGCCTGGCGGGCGAGCGACCATAGGCCCCAATAGCCTGCGGCGCGGCCCTCGAAGCTAGTTTTCCAAGGCTGGTCGAACGCTTCCATCACGAAATAATGCAAATGCTGCTGGCGGGCGACATTAAAGAACTGGCGCATGAACTGGGCTTGCAGCACCCGCGAGGCGCGCGCGCCGCCAATATCGATGCCATCGGACGGCCAGCCAATTTCACCAATCACGATCCGCTTGCCCGGATAAGCGCGCTGGACCTGATGCAGCCGATGCAGCGCATAGGCCACGGCTTTGTCCTCCGGCACGCCCTCCCAATAAGGCAGCAAATGCACGGTGATGAAATCAACCGATTTCACCAAGGCCGGGTGATGCAGCCAGACATGCCAAGGCTCAGCGGTCGAGACCGGCACATGCACGCGGGTTTTCACATAACGGATGTCCGCAGCAAGCTGTGCGACGGTTAGGTTGCGGCGGAGAATAACCTCGTTGCCAACCATCACCGCTTTGACATCGGGATTGGCATTGGCGACCTGCACCACCTTGGTCAATTCGCGCTGATTGGCGCGCGGATGCTGATCGATCCAGGCGCCGAGCGTGACGTTCAAATGATAGGGGGCGGCCAGGGCGGGAATTTCGCCGAGATTATTCTGCACGGTGTAGGTGCGGATATTATGGGTTTTGGTCGCGACCAGTGCCAAGTCGGATTTGATTTGCGCAATGCTGGGATACACATTGCTTTGCGGGTTTTCGCCCGCATGGAACGGCGAGAACGCGAAACCACCAATCTCGCCACGATAAGGCGGAATGTTGGTGACTGGCCGGTCGATCCACGCCCAGATGCCAAGCGCCACCGTCGCAGTGGCCAGAGCCGCGAGCCATGAACCAGCGCTCAGCCAGCCGGACCGGGTCCGAACCGGGACGGGGCCGGTGGTGAACCGGCGCGGAGAGAGTGGACGCAATTTGGCGTGATAGGTCATTGTCTCGAAACCCAGCTGATGGCGGCGTGATCACCGCGCCGGACTGTATTGACGGTGCAGTGCGGCATCGGGTGGACCGGATTGCGGCGGAACCATGGCAAAATCGCTGCATTCAAGGCAGGAGAAATCAGCTATACTGCTGGAGTAATGTTGGGTTTTTAGATCAAGATGGTTCTACAACTTATTCTGGATATTGGGCTTTTGGTCGGCTTGATTGTGCTGAATGCAGGCTTCGCCTTGGCCGAAATGGCCTTAGTTTCAGCGCGGCGGGCGGCTTTAGCCCTAATGGCCCGGCGCGGTGTGCCCGGGGCTGTGCGGGCGCGCGAGTTGGCCGAGGTGCCGGACCGGTTTTTGCCGACGGTACAAATTGGCATCACCGTGATCAGCGTGATGGCTGGTGTGCTCGGCGGCGCGCGGCTCGCGGTGCTGCTGACGCCGGTACTGGCCAAAATTCCAGCGATTGCACCGGCGGCGGGAACGATTGCGCTGGCCCTGACGGTGCTTGGGGTAACATTTCTGACCCTGGTATTTGGTGAGCTGGTGCCCAAGCAGCTCGCTCTCCGCCATGCCGAGCGAATCGCCTGCGTGGTGGCCTGGCCCCTCGATATCTTCGCCCGCGTGGCGGCCCCCTTGGTCTGGCTGCTCGGGATTACCTCGGCGCTGGTGTTGCGCGCCTTTGGCCCGCCCGGCGCCGATCGGCGGGCGGTGAGCGAGGAGGAACTCAAGGCGATCCTCGCCGAAGGCACGGAATCCGGCATGCTGGAATTCGAGGAGCGCGACATGATGGAGCGGATCATGCGCCTCGCGGATAAGCCAGTGCGCGCGATCATGACGCCGCGCCAAGATATCGCCTGGCTTGACCGTTCGGCACCGCGCAGTGCGGTCATTGCGGCGCTGAAAGCCGCTCCCCATTCGCGCTTTGTGGTCTGCGAGCGTGACATCGATAATGTCGTGGGGATTGTCCAGGCGAAGGATATTCTGGATCGAATGCTCGATGGCAAGGAGATTTCGCTATCGGCGGCGCTGCGCCAGCCCTTGGCGGTGCCCGATACAATCACCGCGCTCGATGCGTTGGAGCGGCTCAAGGCCGATCCGATGGGGGCGGCGTTTGTGCTCGATGAATATGGCAGTTTCGAGGGGCTGATTACGGTTGGTGATTTGCTCGAAGCGATCGTGGGCGATGCCGAGGATGCTTCCGATGCGCCCGAACAGCCGGGCGAGGGGCAGAGTTTGGAATTGGACGGGCTGGAGCCGATTGATGATGTGGCGCATCGGTTGGGCTTGGAGCGATTGCCTGCCCAGGGGTCATATCACACGTTGGGCGGGTTTGTGCTGGCCTTGCTCAAGCGGGTCCCGCGCGCGGGCGACGTGATTGCCTTTGGCGGCTGGCGGTGTGAGGTGATGGCGATGAATGGTCGGCGTGTGGAGCGCGTGCGGATTATCCGCGATCCGGCGGTGGTGCTGTGACCACCGCCGTGACCGGCGCAGGCGGCGCGTGATGGCCGCTAATATCATCGCCAGCCTGAGGGGATAGCCGGGCGGAAATGGGCACCGCGATCGCGCCGATCAGGCTGACCAGGATGAAGGCGATGGAAAAATCACTGACCGTGGGGCTGGCATGGCCGGTGATGGCGCTGGCGGCATCGAGCGTGCCGGCCGCGAGCGAAATACCCAAGGTGAGGGTGATTTGCTGGAAGGTCGCATAGAAGCTGGTGGCCGCAGACATGCGCGCGCGCGGCACATCGGCATAGGCGATGGTGTTGAGCGCGGTGAATTGCAGTGAGCGGAACACGCCCCCGAACAGCAGCGCCAGATCAATCCAGATGATCGGTGAGTCAGGGCGAAACGCGGCGCAGGCCAGGGTAAAAATTACCGAGAGTGCGCCAAAACCGACCATTGAGGCGCGAAACCCAAACCGGCGCAAAATGGGCTGCGCCAGCGGCTTCATCGCGATGGCGCCCACGGCGGCGACGAAGGTGATGGTGCCACTTTTTGCCGCCGTATCGCCAAAGCCGAGTTGCAGCATCAGCGGCAGCAGAAAGGGAATCGCCCCCGCAAGAATGCGAAAGAAGCTGCCCGCCAGCGTGGAATTGGCAAAAGTATGGATGCGCAGCAGCGTCAGATCGAGCACCGGATGCGGATGATGGCGAGCATGGCGCCAATACGCATAGGCGGCGAGGCTACCAGCCACAAAACAGCCAAAACTCGCATCGAGCGGGATCAGACCGTTGCCGATGGTTTCAAAGCCGGTCATCAGCAGCGCCATCGCGCAGCCGCTCCAGAACAGGCCGAGCAGATCGAGTTTGCCCGCTTCCTCGGAGTCTTTGACCTCGGCGACGAACAGGCTGACCGCGATAATCCCGATAATGCCAATCGGCACGTTGATGCCAAAGGTCCAACGCCAGGAAATATAGGTCACGATAAAGCCGCCCACGGGCGGGCCGATAATCGGGCCGATCAATGCAGGCATGGTGAACCAGGAGGTCGCGGCGATCATGTCGGCGCGTCGCACTGATTTGAGCAACAGTAATCGGCCGACCGGAACCATCATCGCGCCGCCAATTCCTTGCACGATGCGAGCGCCGATCAGCATTCCGAGCGAGTCGGCGAGCCCGCAAAACACCGACCCGATGGTGAAAATCAGGATCGCGGCGCGAAACACCGTTCGGCTGCCGAAGCGATCAGCAAACCAGCCTGAGGCGGGGATGAAAATGGCGAGTGAGAGCAAATAAGAAGTAAGCGCCAAGCTCATATGGATCGGATCGGCGTGAAAACTTTTCGCCATCGCGGGCAGGGCGGTGGCAACGATCGTGCCGTCCAAATTCTGCATGAGCAAAGCGGTCGCCACGATCAGCGCGGTGACGCGCATGCGCCCGGTGCTTAGGCCCGACTCGTCAGGCTCGGCTTCGCTCATGATGGTGGTGCGCCTCCCATTCCTCGTATGATGGGGGCGAAAGCGGTGGCCGGAAACCACCGCTGCGTCATGGCTTCACTGCGCTCAGAGCATTATGCGCATGAGAGCAACATCCGACCAGATGGAACCATCTGGTCGGATAAAGTTGCTCGCCAAAACAATAAGCGACAGAATCGTCAGTGAGCCAATGCGAACGGATAATGCTTTAGCACTACTTTGGCATATTTTATTGAGTTTGGTTATTTTTAGGATTCCCGAATC
>VFSW01006527.1_pt1 | contig 17128 bp, 22 predicted proteins | sample 5358111 | NCBI WGS metagenome assembly VFSW01 (sample SAMN11554181, study PRJNA540505) | mine drainage metagenome | isolation source: sediment from site ElyBrook_90M | place: USA: Ely Copper Mine, Vershire, VT | collected 2017
ATCTGACAGGGAGACGTTCCATGCGCATCAAAATGTGGCTGATTGCTGGCCTGACCGCCCTGCTCACCGCCTGCAGCGGCGGGGGCGGCAACACGTTGCCGGCGGCGGTCCCGGCCACCACCCTGCAGGGCTCCGCGTACGACGCCGCGCTGAACGATTCCACCGTTGACGTGTATTCATACGAGAACGGCGTAATCGGCACACAGTTAGCCGAAACCACTACCGCCCCGGATGGTAGTTTCTCTCTCAACATCCAGTCTGAGAGCACGCCGCTCCTGGTGGTCGCGAGTGGCGGCTACTACGTCGAGGAAGCCTCAGGCACCACGGTGAACCTGGCGGCCGGTCAGACACTGCAAGCGGTGCTTAACCATACGACCGGCCAGGCGGATACGGTATACCTTACGCCGCTCACACACCTCGCCGCCGGCCTGGCCGCGTACCGCATTAAGCAGGGCATGTCCGCGTCAGCGGCCATCGATTCGGCCAACCAGGAGATCAGCAATATTGTTGGCTTCAATATTGTGACCACGAAGCCGTTGGATATCACCGATCCGGCCAACGCGACCGCCTTTCCCACATACGGCGATCTCTATGGCTTCATTTCCGCCGCCATATCCAGCTGGACCGCCTATGCGAGCACGAAGAGCGGGACGGCCATTCATTCCGTCGAGAACACCATTTCCTTCACGCAGAAATTATACGAGGATGTCGTGGCCGACGGTAAGCTGGATGGGTATGGGGTCGATCAAAACGGCAACATTTCGCCAGTCTCCCTGGGCCTGTTGCCCCTGAATCAGACGGTATATCGGTATGCGATCGCGGCACACATTATTGCTGCGGTAAACAGCAGCTATAACAAAACAGGGCTCACGGAAGCGCAGGTCGCCGACTTCGCGAACAAATTCGCAACGAATGGCGATGCCATTTGGGCCGGTGCGCCGATCCTCCCGTTTGCGACCAATCACGGCCGCCCCGTTATTACCTTTACCAGCCCGCGCAACGGTGCCTGGATCGCGAGGACAACCCCTGTTTCCGGGACCGTCACCGATAATGTGCCCATCGACTCCACCCAATTCACCGTGGACAATGCGCTGGTCGGCACCGCCGCTACCCCTACATCGCCGGTGTTCTCTATCAATACGACGGGACCCGGCTACCCGGACGGCACGCACACGTTTACCTTTGTGGCCACCAATTCAATAGGGATCACCAATACCGCATCCATTACCGTGGGGGTCGACAATACCCCGCCCACTTCTACCGGGACCGAATCCGACTACGCGGCGAGTGACGGTGTGCATCTCGTGTGGTCTGTCACGCCCCAGGATGCCGGATCGGGCATCAACACCGTTTACACCACGGTCAACGGGACCGGCACACTCCTCCCCTTCGCGCAACAGTCCAATGGGACGTGGTATTTCGATGTTGCAGAAAACACCCTGGGACTCACCAATACGAGCATCGACGTCTTCACCTGGCCTGTCGTCATCAAGGATAATGCGGGCAATTGCTCCTCCTACGATGACTCGGCGGGAGGCGTTGCGGGCGCCGGATGGCGCTACCTCTCAGGCGGGCCATGCTGATGCGCACGTTCATGCAGCTGCTTGGATCTAATCCGGTGACGACTTTGCCGGCGATGCCGCAGCACGTGGAGACCGTCCGCGACGCCGCGATCTACGGCGGCCTCATCGCCCACAATGAGGCGACGGTGCCGTTCGACGGCTCGCCCGTCATGCCGCTGGACGAGAATTACCCGCAGATCACTCTTGCGGCGCCGGCGAGCAGCGCGATCTGGAGCGGCAGTCCCAGCGTCAATGGGCATATTTCGGATATTGTCGGCATCGCACAAACAGCACGCATCCCGGCGGACGGTGTCCTGCTGGTTGACGGCGTCTATGACGACTCCTTCACCGATCCGTACCGCCCGAACCATTTCGTGAACACAACCGTGTTTCCGAACGGCCCCCGTACCCTCACCATGCAGGTAACCAATAACCCCGGCACGACGACGCAGGCTGGCGTCGCCGTGACGTTTCCCCACTGACTCATGACCATGGAGATCCCAATGATGCGTCCGACCCAATCCCGGCTATCGGCTCTTCTTATGATGACCTTGCTCCTGACCGCAGGTTGCGCCACCACGACGTCACAGCTGCAGGAAGTGTCCTCGGGGCGGACGGGGTGCCCGCCCGATGCGATTGCCGTGTCGGGGCGCAAGATCGGCATGAATACCGCTTCGTGGACCGCGACCTGCCACGGCAAGCGCTACGACTGTTCCGGTACCGACATGCTGCGCGGTGTATCGTGCGTACCGACGCAGTGACTGAAGGGATCGGCTGAAAGTCTCTATGCGTCCCGGCCATATCCACCCACCCCTAGCCTTTGGCCAGGGCCTTTGGGCTGGTGGATTCTTCGCCAGCCCTATTTTCGTTCGGTGACCCTATGACCCGCCTGGTCCTCACTCGCCGCGCCGGCGAGGCCATCCTGATCGGCGATGACATCGAAATCATTCTGCTCCACTCCCGCAACAGCCAGGCACGGATCCTGGTGCAGGCTCCGGAACACGTCTGCATCTTGCGCGCGGAGCTCAAGCGCCACCGCGAATCGGCGGCGCCGACACCCACCCTTCGTCACAAGCGGCGGCGGTTGCGATGACCCTACCACTCCTGTGTCCAGACACCCGCCTATTCGGGCCCAACCGATTCCCTCCCCTGCAGGGGGGTTGAGCGCTAAACGGTAGCGATTGCTGTTCGGGGAGCGATCTTGGCGAAAACGCGGCGCGACCCGGATCAGCCCCCCCGGCAAGGACGGAGTAGCCGTACCCAAGAAGGGCCGTCGGGAGAGCGCCGCCTGATCATGACGGTGTACACAACATTTGACTATAACTCCCGATCTACTGTATATTGTGTAATATATAATTCAATAACGTATTATATATCTCATACTATTAGCCATGGAACCTAGTCTCATTGGGCTCATGTTGAGCCTGCCGAGCCATACGACTACACCCCGAACTAAAGCTTGGCGCGCGCTCAAAGCGCTTGGGGCAGCGGTACTACGGGATGGGGTCTATGTCCTGCCGGTGGGTGTGGGCCACGAGGAAAAGCTCTTGGCCATCGCTCACGAGATCACATGCTCCGATGGCACGGCAGAGCTGATTAGTCTCAGTCCGCGCGACGCTGAACAAGGCGCACGCTTCGCGGCCTTGTTTGATCGATCTGAGGATTTTAGTCCGCTGGTAGGCCGCCTGAGGGAGCTGCTCGGCGATGCGACCCTGGATGCACCTGCCATAGAGAGGCACTTGCGCGTTGTGCGCCGCCAAGTCGAGCAAGTCGCAGCGATCGATTTCTTCCCTGGGGAGGCTCAGGCGCAGGCACGCCGCGCTCTGGAGGATTGCGAAGCACGCCTGGCCGCGTTGGTCTCACCCGATGAGCCCCGCCCCGTCGAGAGGCAAATCGCCCGGCTTGATCGGGCGGACTATCAGCAAAGGGTCTGGGCGACACGTGCCAGACCTTGGGTGGATCGCCTCGCCAGCGCCTGGTTGATCCGGCGCCAGATCGATCCCGCGGCGCACTTTATCTGGCTGGATCGGACGACCGACTGTCCGCTGGATGCGTTGGGCTTTGATTTTGACGGGGCCACCTTCACCCATGTGGGCGGCTTGGTGACATTCGAGACCCTAATGGCCAGTTTCGGTCTGGTGGAACCGGGACTCATGAAGCTCGCCGAGGTCGTGCATTTTCTAGATGTCGGAGGCGTACCGGTCCCCGAGGCGCAGGGTCTCGCCGCGGTACTGGATGGTCTGCGCCGGGTCGAACAAAACGATGACCGCTTGCTCAAGATGGCCTTTCCGATCTTTGACGCCTTGCTCGTGCATTTTACCCCTGACCCTGAATGAACGGCCTGTAACATGGAGCACGATGCCCAAGACCTCGTTGCCTTCGCGCCCGTGGAGCCTCCCTACACGCTCTGGGCCCTCCTGTTGTACCTGCTGAAGCTCGGCACCGTCGGGTTTGGCGGCCCTGTGGCGCTCGTCGGCTACATGCATCGTGATCTGGTCCTTGTGCGCCACTGGATCACAGAAGCGCAATACAAGGAAGGCATTGCGTTGGCGCAGATAGCGCCAGGACCACTCGCGACACAACTCGCGATCTATCTGGGCTATGTGCATTACCGGAGTCGGGGCGCGACCCTGGCAGGTCTCGTTTTCGTGCTCCCCTCGTTCCTGATGGTGCTGACCATTGGCTGGGCCTATGTGCGCTTTGGCGGCTTACCCTGGATGCACGCAGTGTTCTACGGGGTAGGTGCCGCGGTCATCGGCATCATTGCCATAAGCGCGAAGAAACTCACCGAGAGAAGCATCGGGCGCGACCGGCTGCTCCTGGTGATTTACGTGCTACTGGCCAGCGTCACGATCATCACAAAAACCGAGATCGCGCTTTTGTTTCTAGCGGCGGGCGTCGTCGTCTGGTTGTGGCGTTACCCGCCCGGAACGGGTGGGCCCACGTCCGTGGCAGCGGTCGCGCTGTTGCCTTTGCCCGCCGTCCTCCATACTGTTGCGTCCCACAAGCTGGTTCAGATCGCGCTATTTTTTACCAAGGCCGGCGCCTTTGTGTTTGGCAGCGGACTCGCCATCGTGCCGTTCCTATATGGGGGCGTCGTGCACGGGCACCAATGGCTGACCGATGCGCAGTTCGTGGACGCCGTGGCGGTCGCGATGATTACGCCCGGCCCGGTAGTCATCACCGTCGGGTTCATCGGCTATCTCATTGCGGGCGTTTGGGGCGCGGTCGTGGCCGCACTCGGCACCTTCCTGCCCTGCTACCTGTTCACGATCCTGCTCGCGCCCCACATGCACAAATATGGCCACAAGCCCGCGGTGCGTGCCTTTGTCGACGGGGTGACCGCCGCCGCGGTAGGCGCGATCGCGGGATCGGTCGTGATCTTGGCAGAGCGCTCTATTATCGATGTGCCCACCGCGGTGATTGCGGTATTGACGGCAGGGCTTTTGTGGAACTTCAAGAAACTGCCAGAGCCGGTGATCATTGCCAGCGCGGCTGTATTCGGATTGATGGTGTTCCCGATGCTGCATCGATAAGAGCTGCAGGACCATATACATGCGCAATCCTTCTCAGACCCACACAGCCAAGCTCGGAGTCCTGACATGCCCTACAACATGAAGCCCCTCGCCTGTAATCCGTTGCAGGTGTCCGGCCTGTCTGAACAACTGATCGTCAGCCACTACGAGAACAACTATGGGGGTGCCGTACGGCGCCTGAACGCCATCGAGCAGCAGTGGGCAGGGGTGGATTGCGTCAACGCGCCGGTGTTTGTCCTTAACGGCCTCAAACGGGAGGAATTGATCGCCTACAACTCCATGGTCCTGCACGAACTGTATTTCGATAGCCTGGGCAGCGGAATCGGTCCGAGCGGCACCTTCTATGCCGCACTTGCGCGCGATTTCGGCAGTTACGAGCGGTGGCACACCCAGTTTGCCGCCATGGGTAAGGCCCAAGCCGGCGGTTCGGGGTGGGTATTGCTGACGTACTCAATGCGCGACAACACACTCATCAACCAATGGGCGGCGGATCATGCCCATCTGTTGGCCGATGCGGTGCCCCTGCTGGCTCTCGATATGTACGAACATTCTTATCATCTGGATTACGGTGCCAAGGCGGCGGCTTACGTGGAAGCCTTTATGCGCAATATCCGCTGGGAGAATGTGATGCGGCTCTATGAGCGCGCCTCTACGGCCCAGCACTTCAAAGAACGGACGATTACTGCGGGCGCACTGAAGAACCATCTTGCTGACAATGCTCGCACACTGCTCCTGGACGTGCGACGGCGCGCCGATTATGAAAATGACGACCGCATCATGCCCGGTGCCGTGTGGCGTGACCCAGACCTCATTCGGCGCTGGAGCCAGGACCTTCCCAAAGATCAGGAGATCATCCTTTACTGTGCCCGTGGCGCCACGGTCAGCAACGCTGTACTGGATCATTTACTGAAGATGGGACTCAATGCGCGCTATATCGAAGGCGGTATTGAAGGCTGGAAAGCCGCCGGTGGCGAGGTCGATCAGAAATGAAATGGGTGACCCGAGAACGCCCGAAGATCGACCGCATTGCCTGCCCCTGGCTCATCACGCGTTTCATCGACCCGGAACCAGAATTTCTGTACGTACCGCCTAGGGACGTGCTGAGGGTAGCTCGAGATACAGGAGCCGTTCCTTACGACATCCCGGGCGTGGAACTATCCCATGAAGGAGACCACTGCAGCTTCGATGCCTTCCTTAAACAGTATCGAGAGACGCGCCCTGATTTGAAGGATCCTGCCCTCGAAACGTTGGCCACTATTGTACGCGGTGCGGACACCGGGCGTCTGGATTTAGCACCCGAGGCTGCCGGATTACTGGCCATCTCCCTTGGGCTGTCCCGGCGAATCCACGACGACCAGGAGCTGCTGCGTCTCGGAGTGATTATATACGATGCCTTGTTTCTCTGGTGCCGCGATCGTCAGGCAGAACAGCACGGGTGGCGTCCGCGGCCATGATGCACCGTATCTGGCCTGTTCATGTCACCACGTGGCGCTGTACCCAGAATCTTACCGACATCGAATGGGTGGACCATTTCCATCGGACTTGTCCGCCGCCCGCTTATCCATAAGTACTTGTGAGGAATTTATGAGTCTTTCCCGCCGAGAGTTTATGCAACTGATCGCTGTGGCTGCCGCGAGTGGCTTGGTGGCGCCGGTCGGCGCATCCACCGTTCCGCGATCTCAGGATTTTGGCCGGCTGTATGAGCTACCACCCTACGGCAACGTGAGTCTGCTGCACTTCACCGACTGCCACGCTCAGATCAACCCCGTCTATTTCCGGGAACCCAGCATCAATCTCGGCGTCGGGGTGATGAAAAATCGGCCGCCCCACCTCGTCGGTGAACCATTCCTCCGGGATTTCCGGATCCCGGCGCATGGGCGCCGGGCCTATGCGTTCACTTATCTCGATTTCGTTGAGAGTGCGCAACGATATGGAAAACTGGGTGGCTTCGCGCACTTGGCTACCTTGATTCAATACCTGCGGGCCCAGCGACCGCACGGGAGCCTGCTCCTGGATGGCGGCGATACCTGGCAGGGCTCACCGATGGCTCTCTGGACCCAGGGGCAGGACATGATCGATGCGCAAAAGCTTCTGGGCATCGATCTCATGACGGGTCATTGGGATTTCACCTACGGCGCGGAGCGCATGCAGGAAATCATGCACAAGGATTTCAAACCGCACAACATTGAGTTTATCGCTCAGAACGTCGTCGATAACACCTGGGGCGATCCGGTGTTCAAACCCTATGTGTTGCGCGAGATCAACCACGTCTCGGTCGGTATCATAGGGCAGGCGTTTCCGTATACCCCGATCGCCAACCCAGCGTACTTCACGCCAGATTGGATGTTCGGCATCAATGAGCGGCACATGCAAAAGATGGTCGACAAGGTCCGGGCCGAGGGGGCACATGTAGTCGTCCTGTTGTCCCACAATGGCATGGACGTGGACCTCAAGATCGCCGGTCGCGTCACCGGTATTGATTTCATTCTGGGGGGTCACACCCACGACGCGGTGCCCACCCCAGTGCCCGTGCGCAATGCGGGAGGATACACCTTCGTCATGAACTCGGGCTCGAATGGGAAGTTTCTGGGCGTCCTCGACCTGCACGTGAAGGGACGCAAAGTGGTAGGCCATCGTTTTGTGCTGCTACCGGTATTCTCTGACCTGATTCCCGCCGATCCCACTATGAGCGCGCATATCCGAGCGTCGCGGGTACCGTACGAACATCAGCTTGGTGAACAGCTCGCGACCACGGGTGATCTGCTGTACCGACGAGGCAACTTCAATGGCACGTTTGATGAAGTGATCATGCAGGCCATGTGCGCGGTCCAAGATGCGCCGATCGCGTTCTCGCCAGGATTCCGCTGGGGTACCAACCTGCTGCCGGGCGCCACGATTACCATGGAGGATCTGATGAACCAGACCGCCATTACCTATCCCACGGCCACACTCCACTACTACACGGGGGCCGAGATCAAGACCATCCTGGAAGGTGTCGCCGACAACCTGTTCAATCAGGATCCGTACTACCAGCAAGGCGGCGACATGGTCCGTACGGCTGGTCTGCGTTACACCATGGACCCGGGTCGTACCATTGGGCACCGCATATCGGATCTGCGGCTTGCCGATGGTTCTCTCGTTGACGCGCGCAAGCGCTATAAGGTTGCGGGTTGGGCCAGTGTTCAGAAAATCCCGACTGGCCGGCCGATCTGGGAGGTCGTCGCAGACTATCTGCGCCATCACCGGACCGTGCGCATCGAACGTCCCTACACGCCCTTCTTGAAAGGTGTATCAGGCAACCGAGGCTATGAACCTGTCTAATCCGGCCCTCTCGCACCCCGCGTGTGGATGGGTGGGGAATTAGTGGTCTTGCCGGCGCAATGAGGCGCTCTATTATCGGCATCATGACGCAGGCACTGGGTGCGCTCGCCCTGGCATTATCAGTGAGTGCCGCGTCGTACGCAGCGCCAGCAGCGTTACCCCTCAGGGTAGTGCATCGGGACGTGCCTCTGGGAGGCAAGGCGGACCGTTTTGACTACGCAAGCGTGGATCCGCAGCGTCGTTTGCTGTTTATCGCGCACCTCGGATCCGGTCTGGTCACCGTTTTCGATCTTCGAACAAACCGGGTCGTCACCAATATCGCACATGTTTCTGGCGTGCACGGGGTACTCGCGGTGCCGCAACTGGGTGAGGTGTTCGCAACGGCCACGGACCGCAACGCGGTCTATGTGATCTCCGAGCGGACCTTTCGCATCAAGGCAAAAGTCCCGGCGGGCGTTTACCCGGACGGGATAACCTACGATCCGGTTGAACATAAAGTGTTCATCTCCGATGAGGCGGGCCAGACCGAGACGGTCGTCGATGCCCGTACCAATCGGCGGATTGCGACCATTTCAATGGACGGCGAGGTCGGCAACTCGCAATACGACCCCGCGAGCGGGCTGGTGCTCGTGGACGTCCAGACACGCGATGAAGTGGTCGCAATCAACCCACGTACCGACCGGATTGTGCAGTGCTATCGGTTGCCGTCGGTGTGCAACGACGACCACAGTTTGCTGCTGGATACCCCTGCCCATCTGGCCTTCGTCGCCTGCGATGGCAATGACAAGTTGCTGGTCGTCGATCTGCAGACGATGCACGTGCTGTCCGTCCATGCGACCGGTAAGGGCCCTGACGTGCTCGCGTTCGATGCGGGATTACACCGGCTCTATGTGGGCAGCGAAAGTGGCGTCGTCACCGTGTTTCGCCTCCAGGGGCAGGATTTACGGCTGATGGGGCGCGCCTATCTTGCGTTCGAGGCCCATTCCGTCGCGGTCGATCCGGTGACACATAGGGTTTATTTCCCGCTGCAGAACGTCGGTGGCGCCAGCGTCTTGCGCATCATGGCGCCGACACCCACCCTTCGTCACAAGCGGCGGCGGTTGCGATGACCCTACCACTCCTGTGTCCAGACACCCGCCTATTCGGGCCCAACCGATTCCCTCCCCTGCAGGGGGGTTGAGCGCTAAACGGTAGCGATTGCTGTTCGGGGAGCGATCTTGGCGAAAACGCGGCGCGACCCGGATCAGCCCCCCGGCTTTGAGCTGGTTCAGGATGCGCTGGACACTGCGGTCATCGAGGCTAGTCTTCCTGGCCAGGGCCGGCACACTGGGCCAGCAGTAGCCCTCATCGTCACAGGCATCCGCCAGGGCCATGAACACGAATTTGACGTTCGGTTTGAGCCGTAAGCCCCAGGCCCAGTTCATGACGGTGATGCTCAAGGCCAGCTATCTTCCTTGGGTACTTTGCGCGGCCGGCCAGGCCTATTACCGCGATTATTAGAAAAAAGTACTGCGTCCTTGCGTGGTGCTTCCTGAAGGGGAGCAATAACCTGTGCCACCCACTTATCGAACTCGGTTACCGGGAACAACCGGCGCCGACCGATCCGGATCGAGGGCGGCATGTCTTGGCCCAGCATCAACCGGTTGCGCGCCGTGCCCGGAGTGATATGCAATTCGGCGGAAATGTCTTCCAGCGTATAGAACTTCATGGCGGATCCTTGCCTGATGTCGTTATGGCGATCACGAGTGGCTAAACAAGCTCACTGGAATGCCTGCTCGCGCCGTGTTGACACGATAAGCACAGTTGCGTATGCTGTCAAGCATGACTGAGCCATTTTCTTATCACGAACGCGTCGGTGCGGTGCGTGCGCACTTCGCCCTCTCCCAGACCGCCATCGCGGAGCGTCTAGGCCTATCGCTACGCGGCTACCAGAACTACGAGCGCGGCGAACGGGAGATCTCAGTGGCCTTGGTCCATGCGCTCTACGAGCAGTTCCGGGTGGATCCGGTCTGGCTCCTGACCGGGGAGGGATCCATGATGCTGGCGGAGGATCTACGCAAACGCCTGGATCAGCCTCTGCTGGACCGGGTGGTCGAGGCGGTGGAGCAGTTCGAAGCCGGTCTCAAGAAACCGCTGTCCGTCGAACATAAATCCCGACTGATCGGCCTGCTCTATGAGAAATCCCAGCTCCTCAGCGAGGTGGCCGGGGAGACACTGAGTAAAGCGAAGCTGCGAACCCTGTTGAAACTCGTCGCCTGACAAGGAGAGCACGGATGAACCGCACACCATGGACGGTGGAGGAAGAACTGGCACGTTTGAAAGAAGAAATCAAGGAAAAGCAGACAGAACCTCCGGGACCCGAGTGCAGCAGTCCACCCCAGGACGACAACCCGAGTCAGCACATCCAGGGCCACCATAACGTGCAGGTGGGCGGTGACCTCACCGTTCATGCACGCAATGAAGTAAACCCCAACCACCCCGAGGCCATCCGCTGCCCCCAGTGTCAGGGGCTGACCTATCAGCGCTCGGAGCGGTGTGCCGAGTGCCAGTTCAATCTGCGTGCGTACCGGATTGATCGAGCGAGGAAAGAGAAAACCCGTCGGCTGACCCACCTGATCGGGTTCTGTGGGATTCCCGGACTGCTCCTCGTCGTCACGGGGACGACGTTCTTTGCCGGTCAGGACGTCCTGTATTTTCTGGGGGTCGGAGGCAGTCTGTTGATGGCGACCGCCCTGGCAGCGCTGCGCCTCGTGCAGCTTTGATTCTTCAGCCTGAGGTCATCGGGGCTGGGTCGACAACCCGACACCGGATCCGCACGAAGCCGGCGTAGCGGTCAAGCCGTCGGTCCAGGCCCTTCCCACTAAAACAGAACCGACACCCCAGGCAGGGGTGTCCTGTGACAATCACGGAGGAAACACGATGCAGGCATTCAGTATCGAAGAGTGGTGCAGCCGGCTTCAGATCTGCCGCCGCCAGGCGGAACTGATGCTGTCGCGGGGAGAGCTGCCGGCACCGATCCGCATCGGCCGGCTGCGCCGCTGGACCGGCGAGCAGATCGATGGGTGGCTCGCGCGGCACACGGAAGAAGCGGCGCACGGCCCCGTCGTGTCCGGCCCCGGTCGTCCGCGGGGCGGTGCGCGATGAGACATCGCTTCGTCTATCCGGACGCACTGCCGGGCGGCTGGGACCGGATCGACGCGATAGCCCCCGGGTTGGACCGTGATGAGACCGAACCGGGTTGCCCGCGGCCCGAACTGCCGCGCGGCGTGCCGGGCCGCATCGGGCAACTCCTCGAGGCCGCCCGCGGCGGTGCGTCCATCGCTGAAATCGCGCAGTACCTCGGGGTCACGCCGCGTCGGGTGCGGCAACTGATCGATGACCCGGCCGCGATCCGAAGTGCGGCCGAGAGCGCGGCTGTCCAAGGGGATCTGTTCGAGGGGTACGGCCGTTGACGTCGTGCACGCAGGCCGTGGGGGCAGCGGCGGGTGTGGCGCGGGAGGAACGATGACCGGGATCATTCGCGCGCCCCGCCCAGAGCGCCAGTACACCTCCCTCCGCAATGAGGTGGCGCGGGATGGCCGGGTGTCCTATCGGGCCCGGGGGGTGCTGGTGCGGCTGCTCTCCAATGCCGACGGATTTCCGATGACCGCTTCTGACCTCGCCCGGGAGGCTCGGGAGGGACGGGGCGCCATTTTGACAGCACTGCGGGAGCTGCGGGAGGCGGGATATATCCGGACCACCAAAAAACAGGATGAACACGGTCGCTGGTCGACCCAGACGTTCGTCTATGACACCCCCCAGCCGACCGGAGTCCAAAAACCGGACTCCGGTTTTCCGGATGTCGGTTCACCGGATGTCGGTTTCCTCGACGCTATAGAGAACAAACAAAAGAACAAACAAACAGAACACCCATCAGAAAAAGAGAGATCGGCAACCCGCTCTGCCCAGGCCTCCCGTGTGGAAAGGAAGCCATTAAACCCCGCCAACCAGGAGGCGGTGGCCTCAGGGCCCCTGCCTGAACACTGGGCCCTGCCCCGGGATTGGGAAGCCTGGGCAAACAAAGCACGCCCGGACCTCACGGGCGATCTCCAGCGCATTGCGGCCACGTTCAAAGCCTACGGGGCGTCCCGCTGGCCTCGCCGATCGTGGGAGGCGGAGTGGCGATGGTGGATCGCGCGCGAGCGGGCGCCTCATCAACCATCCCGACACGGAGGGACGAACCATGCGGCACATCGGTCAGCACATCAACCAAAGCCCAGCCTCGCGGAACGAGCGAGCGCCGCGCGACGCGAGTTCGAGCGCCGTGAGCGCCAGCAGTCTCAATGCGCGAATGATCGTGAACCTCTGGGAAAGATTGACCCACCTTTACGGACATAAGTTTTCCGCGGCCTTCGGAGAAAGGGCCGCGAACCCAGATGGATCACTGACGGACGTCGCGCACACCTGGGCAGGCGGATTGCGCGGAATCACGGGAGCGCAACTGGCTGCGGGTCTTCGAACCTGCATCGAATCCGGCGACGAGTGGCCCCCCAGCCTGCCTGAGTTCCGCGCGATGTGCTTGCCAAAGCGCGTGCCGCTCTGTCACCAACACATCGCCGGGCGTGCGGACCTCGCCTATATTGCTCTGCCCCGGCCGGCGTCGACACAGGAACAGCGGGAGGAATGCCTGCGCAGAATACGCGCTGCGCTGAAATCGCCCACCCGCAAAGATGAAGGATGAAAAAAGGGTTGTCCGGATTTGGGTGTGTTTCCATCTTTATTTGACAACGTGGCCTGATGCCGGATTTCCGTATCAACGTTTTGGATGAAATGCTGGTCAATGGCCGCTTAGGCCGGGAACCAATTTACCGTGGTGATCATTACGGATACGGATGGCGGGATGTCGGCCGCAGCAGCCGGTGGCGCGCTGACCGATGCAGGTCTGCTTTGTGCTCAACTCCCGCCGTTGATCAGAGATTCAGCTGAATGACCGCTTGTAGAACGGTGAATTCACCCCCCCGACCCTCTGCAGACGGTCAACGGGCTTCCGGCTCGACGGCAGATATCAGAGTTGAGCAGTCACCCGGCCTGTCCGTCCACGGACAGCTGCGCGGCCGTTAGCTGCCGGTCAACCATCGGGAAGTCAGCGGCCGCTACCAGGACAAAACCTGCCGGACACCTGGAAACCCGATAAGCATCAACTTCCGCTATCTGAGAATGGCAGGATTCCAAACTGACCAGTTGAGAGAGCACCTCTGACCTCATGTAGGTCATTCCCTAGGAGCAGCAATGTCGACAACCTCAATGGACTTAACTTCGTCGGGTTCACCTACGTAAACGACGAGAGCAGTCATTTCGGACGCGATCATAGCGCTGTGAGGTTGACCTTTCGGATTAAGGTTGTAGTCACCCGAGGCCTTACTTGGATGCCCGGATTTAGTGGCTCGGCCTCCTTCGAGGATAAAGACATGCTCGTCAGACAATGCAATAGCGATAATCTTGATCAACTTGCCAGCAGGAGGAATGAACTTGGCGACCCAGGTAATGCCACCGCCTTCATGACGTCGGTCGCAAAGAACCTTTAACTGCACAATTTGCTGACCATGATAGACGGCGCCCGGTCCGTAAAATGGAACAGCAGACGTCCATTCGACACCTTCAATATCGACACGCAGTGAGGACAATTGGTCCCTCCTTTATTGATAAATGATCTCATGGTTCGTCTTTACTATCATCCATCTGGCCGGTGGCCTCCCAAATTGTAGCGACCTGCATTGAAGCTGGCCAAGCCAGAAATAACGCCCTCGCCGACCAAGATTGATTGCAACTACCGGAGCTATGGACACTTGATACAACAGCGTATGGTGTCGAATTCCCGTTGGTGCGTATTTGGGGTGAATGTATAATACTGCACTTTATCGCTTATGAGAGGAGGCGCCATGGCTGACGCAAAGGATGAGGCCCTGGCGGCCAATGCCGCGCGTCTTGCCAGGAAGGAAGAGCGCTGGCGCCGAGAAAATCCGGGTAAGGTCCGCTTCTATCTGCTGAATGCACCGGACGAGCCACAGACCTTCTCTGCAGAAGGGCAGTCGGCTCTCAGGAAGGTCGTCTCGGCCCTTCGTGACAACCGTATCGATGTGGACGCGCCGGTCATGGCACTGGACTCAGCCGATGCCGTCGGCGGCTACATCGGAGAAATTGCTGTGCTCATTCAGGCAGTCACTCCGATTCTGACCGGAATCCTGGGGGCGTGGCTGCAATCGAAGGCGGGACGCAAAGTGCGCCTGAAAGTCGGTGACATCGAGGTTGAGGCGAGAACCGTCCACGAAGCCGAGCAGCTCCTGCAGCGCGCCCAGGCGCTACAGGCCGGTGAGGAGAGCGCCAAGGATTGAGCGACCGGGTCCACATCGGTTGTTTAGGTCGACGTAACAGCACCAACGTCAGCAAACAGGACTACTCCAGCCTCTCGTTATCTCCGACGCAAGTGCCCGCTTTGGCCGAGGAGCGCGTGTAGCCTAAAGGGCGGGTGCCAGATCCGAGCGGCCGCTCGAATGTCCGGCCAGGAGAATAGTTGACCGTCCGTTCGTGGCCGATAGCACGCATACACCATCATTCCAGAAAGTGGTCACTCAAAACAACCGAAGCAGACTTTCAACGCCGTTTTAACCGGCGCGGGGCACGCATCAGCCGGTTGAAAATATCGTTAGGCAATGTCCCTTCAACAAGTACCAACATCAACGGGTGATTCGTGGGCAATGTGCAGTAGGCGCGTAGTGTAGGCTATCAGATGTTCTTTGCGTTCATTATCCGTCATGCGGACAGGCGCGTACACAATCTGTGGCGCCAATACGCCGAAGCCGACAAACTCCAACATACCCCGCTGTATCGGGCGCAGAAATCCAGAAATATCCCCGTTGCGCCCACCTTGACGGTAGGCTTCTTCCGGTCCGCCTGTCGTCAGGCTTAGCAACACCTTCTTGCCGCGAAAGACGCCGGTCTCGTAGATATGGCCGTGTCCGTAGGTGCGACCCATAGCAAAAACTCGGTCAACCCATCCTTTTAAAACCGCTGGCAACCCAAACCACCATAGTGGAAATTGCCAGATCATCAGGTCGCACCACTCCATCTTCTCCATCTCAGCTTCAATCCCTGCCGAAAACCCCTTTGTTTCGGTGGCGTACATTTCTTCGATTTGTTGCTTGAAGTAATCTGGGTCTTTGACCGTAGTAAAGTTCTTTCGACTGGAAACAGGGTCGAAGCGCATTTCATGCAAATTGGAAGTCCTCACCTCATGGCCTGCATCGGCCAGCACCTTACAAGCCGTGCGGAACATCGCACCATTAAAACTCTGCGGTTCTGGATGCCAATAAACGATAAATATCTTCATCAATCTCTCTCTTTGGGGATCGTTCCTAGCTGGCCGGTCTTCTGGGGGTCAAATGCGCGGATTGGGGAGTCGTCGTTCAAAACAAATGCGTCGAACGCTAGCCACTCGCGGTACTTCTCCATTAATTCCGGGGCCGGTGTCTCGTTTTCGCTTGCTAGGTAGCTGATGTTGTGCCGTATTTGGTTTGTGGTGGAACCGCATCCGTATTCAATCATGTCTGATCCCGCTGGGACTATCAGCAGCCCGTTTCCGATTGGGTATGTACGGTCTGGTTTGTAGCGGCCAACGTATTTTATTCCCTGGCGTCCCTCGGCTCCATTGTTGTTCGCGCTTGTGTCCATTGCAGTGTGTCCCCCTTTTTTTCGGTCTCAGGGCACTCAGTATACAGTGGGTATTTTTGTAAAATCGTTCGCCGCTTCTGTCCCTGGTACCGTTTCTCCGGGATTCGCACAAAGTGGGTAAATCAGATCTTACCTTTTGCGTTTGATAAGGCGTGACTGACCGCTTCGGGTCGCTATGTACAGCTCTACATAGCGACCCCTATGCGCAGGTCGCAACTATGCGCAGGTCGAACAAGTAGGCGTTCGCCGTATTGGAAAGAAGCCGTTCGGCATGAGTTCTTGCCCAGTGACTGCTCAAGACCCGCATAGCGGACCAAGTCGGCTCAGAACCCGCTGGCCGCAATGGCCGACGATCAGCCATTCGATGCGGTCGCCATGCGCGATCTGTGCATGAGGCATTCCTCTAGTCCGGGGTTGCGCCGCAGACGTCAATCGTCCGCAGCACCGGGCCGGCGACACCCTTGATGACGATCTGGACATGCCCGCACTCCCCGGCACCGGTGCGCAGGGTGTGCCAGCCCCAGGGCAGGACTTTGCCATCGAGATACTGCGCTTCGATACTGATGCCTGCACCGAGCAGCAGGGCGAATGCCAGGGACCCCGCGACGACGGACCACGAACGCGCCATCTTCCCCGCCAGGCCCGCCCGGATCTGATCCCGGGCGGCTTGGGCCGCGGCGGTCTGCATTTCCCGGATCAGCTCCTCACGGCGCGCGCTCGCCGCGGTGCCGAGCTTTGCGGTGGCCTCGGCGATGGTCGCCTCCGCCTGCTTTGCAGCAATCTCAATGGTCGCTGTACCGGTGGCGGCGATAAGATCGGTGATCCCCTTTCCCGCGTGCTCGACGACGCCCTTCAGATCCGCTGCGGCGTTTGTGGACCCGCGGTAGATCGCCTCCGGTAGGCCCGCGAGTTCCTTTCTGGTTGCTGCCGCCGCCTCGCCCGCCGCCGCGGCGGCCGCCCAGGCATTGATGAAGGCCTTGACCAAGAGCCAGGCCGTGTCGT
>VFSW01006528.1_pt1 | contig 17128 bp, 17 predicted proteins | sample 5358111 | NCBI WGS metagenome assembly VFSW01 (sample SAMN11554181, study PRJNA540505) | mine drainage metagenome | isolation source: sediment from site ElyBrook_90M | place: USA: Ely Copper Mine, Vershire, VT | collected 2017
GTCCATTTTTCGTCGCTGGAATTCGCGAACGCCATCGGCATCGGACTGGCGTTTGTCTCAGCCCAAGTTTTTAGCGCGTACGTCTTCTTTCATGTTCCTTTCACCGGCTGGCAGTGGTTCGGCACGGCGCTCGTGTTTCTGGGCATCAGTTTCATTGCCATCGGGAAATAACGATGTTCAGCGTCATCGGGCGCGCGGGCGTCCGCGCTATTGATTTCGCGCTCCAGGGGTACTATCGCGTCTTTCCATTCACCGATGATCCAGCGTGCATCCTAAAAATCGCCCTGACGGTCAGCGCGCACGACGTTGTCCTGCGCGAGGGCGTGCGCGTCGCGCGCGGCGAACCCATTCTGGCGCTGCACTTTTGGAATGAGCGATTGCCGGCGCTCCCGCACCGCGGCGCGACGCTGCAATGGGGCATCGATTTCGCGCGACGCGCGCGATACTCGCTGCGGCTGCTCGCGGCGTACCTCACGCGCGAACCGCGTTTCGATTCGATCCGTGCGCTGCACGGCGAGTTTGGATTTCTGGAAATCGATCAGCTCCCCGAGATGCGGGCGCTCGTCGAGCATTTGGGTTTTGAATTCACGACCGGCGACGCGCCGGGCTGGCGCGTGTGGACGTACGCGTTCTGGCAGAATCTTTTCTCGTGGTGGTTGATGTGGGCGTTCAATCCCGCGAGTCTGGAAGGCAAGCATTTCGGAGAGATCGCGCGCGGCGAATTGTGGTTGTCGCGTGCGGTACTGATGAACAAGTTTCAATGAGGAGGAGCTTATGAAGGTCCACGTCCGCGGTTTGGAGATGGCATACGAAGACACGAACGGGAATGGCATCCCGCTGCTGTTGATCCACGGCTTTCCGCTCGATCGGACGTTGTGGGCGGCGCAGACGCGCGGGCTGGCGGACATGGCGCGCGTGATCGCGCCAGACCTGCGCGGCTTTGGCGAATCGGGTCTGCCGAGCGGCGCGGCGACGATGGACACGTACGCCGACGACCTGCGCGGCTTGCTCGATGCGCTCGGCGTCAAGAACGCCGTCGTTGCCGGATTGTCGATGGGCGGATATATCGCGTTCGCGTTCTATCGCCGCAACCCGGCGCGCGTGCGCGGCTTGATCCTTGCCAATACCAAAGCCGGTCCCGATTCGCCGGAAGGCAAACAGGGGCGCGACGAGAACGCGGCGCTGGCACACACACAAGGCGCCGGCGCGGTCGGCGACAAGATGCTGCCGAAGATGCTGACGCCGAAAACCGCCGCCGAGCGACCAGACGTTGCGAAGGCGGCGCGCGCGATGATGGCGCGGCAATCGGTCGATGCCGTCGTCGCCGCGCTCATGGCGATGCGCGACCGCCCCGACTCGACGCCGACGCTCGCGGAGATCGCCGCGCCTACGCTAATCGTCACCGGCGCAGAGGACACTCTGATTCCACCGAAAGAATCCGAGGCGATGCGCGACGCGATTCACGGCGCGCGGCTCGTATCGATTCCCGGCGCGGCGCATCTCTCGAATTTCGAAGCGCCGGACGCGTTCAACGCCGCGGTGCGCGAGTTTCTGAAATCGCTCGCGTAGGGGCGACTCTTCTATGCGGAGCACGATCACAGTCTGCGCTTTTTTCAACTGTCACCCTGAGCAAAGCGAAGGGTCTCGTTATTCGGAGAACGCGGTGCTTCGCTGCGCTCAGCAATGACAAACAAATCAGGACAAAAAAATACGAGTCTCGCTCGTTGAGACTCGTATTTTCTGCTGAGAGCGTGTCCGCTCGTTACGGACGCTGACTGAACTCGACTTCGGCGTGACCGCCTTTGAGCTGCACATCGGCGTAGGTGTTGAGACCCAGCGGGATCACGCGCCAGATGCCGGTGCACGAATGCGCGAACTCGACGTAGTAGGGTCCGCGTTCCGGTTTGTTGCCGGTGTACTTTGGATCGCTGATCCAGCTGCCATCCGTCGTTGCGACGACTACGGGCCAGTCCGTTTTGCCATCCACAAACGCGCCGAGCGAGCAGGGTCCATTGCCGACGGTGTCCGTAATCAACACGGCTTGCCAAATGCCCGAGCCATTGGCGACCACCGGCGGCAACGGCGTCGGCGCGACGAAAGCCACCGGCGGCAGCGGTGTCGGCGCGACCAGGGCGACCGGCGGCAGCGGCGTCGCGGTCGGCGCGATGTTCAGCGGCAAAATCGACGGAAGGACGGACTGCGGTGGATAGACCGGCGGCAACGGAGTGTAGATCGGCGAATTTACCGGCGCGACGCCGCCCGGGATGAACAGGCGCTGACCGACCCAGATGAACGATGAATTCGGCAGTTGGTTCGCGATTTGAATCGAATAGACCGATGAACTAAACCGGTACGCGACGATCGAAAGATAATCGCCGGGGCGGACGATGTAATACGCCCCTTGTGGTTGTGGTCGTAGAATCGGCTGCGGGATGGGCTGCGGCGCGACGGGTCCCGGAATGCGGAGCGTCTGTCCGGCATAGATCCAGTAATTGTAGAGACCGTTCGCTTGCATCAGCGCGTTCACCGTCATACCATTGCGCGTCGCAATCGAAAAGAGCGTATCGCCGGCTTGCACCACATACGTCGATGAAGACCACCGCAACGGCGAGGCGCTGCCCGGAATCATCAGCCGTTCGCCGACCCAGATGAAATTGGCGTCCCGCAGATTGTTCGCTTGCAGAATCGCGTTGACGCTCGTGCCGTAGCGATACGCAATGGAGAACATCGTATCGCCCCATCCGACGACATGCACGATCGGCGACTCGGCGGACGCGCCCGGCGCGGCGACCAGCGCGATGCCGATGACCAACGGGACGATGAGCGCGAGGGAGATGAACGTCTTTCGAAAATCAGTGTGCATCATTGCTCCTTTCGGTCTCTCGCTTGGGGCGGCTTGCTCCGCCCTACCTGACCTGGCACGCGCGTGCGCGCGCGTTTCGATGGACTTGCCGGTTTGCGCGAGGCGCGGACTGTTTTGATCGACGGGGTGACGCGGCGCGGCGACGCGTCTTGTTCTTCGTCCGGATCCGTCTCCAGCGCCGCCAACTCCTCTTCGGTTTCGATTTCGCGCGCCTTGAGGAATTGCTTGAGGTCCGCTCGGCGCACGCGATAACTGCCTTCCAGCTTCACCGCTTTGAGCTTGCGCAACTGAATATAGCGGCGAATCGTGAATGGGCTGATGCCCAGCAGTTCCGCCACCTCGTTGGTGGTCAGTAACTCACGTTTCAACGCCACACTCCACCTCGCTTTGCCTTGCTCGATCTTGCAACATTCTACAATATTTTGGCGTCGTTGTCAATATCTTATGGAACTTGCGATACACAAGACGCGTGCGGCGAGCGGCGACGGCAAAAGCCAAAAAGAGAAGGCGCAGAGGATGGTCTTCTGCGCCTTCTGGAACTCTTTCACGTGTCGCTCGTCACGTCTTTTTCGCGCGCTCGCCTTTCTGCGCGATGAACTGACCAATGACTTTGGACGCTTCCTCCATCGTCGCCTCGCTCATCGTGTGCTTGAACGCGCTCTGGAACAGCGCGTCCAGCCCTTGCAACACCTCGGACTCTGAGCCGCCGTGCCGCTCGCGGTACATCTCGATCAACTTGTTGCGCTGGTTCGCCGTCATCAGCACGACGCGACGCGCCGCCCCGCGCTCTTTGTCGGACGGCGCTGCCGCGCTCGCGCGCAGCATATCCTCCGCGCTCGCCAAGCCCGCGCCGGGAATCAGCCCGTAGCCCATCGCCGCAAGCGCCCGCCCAATCGCCGAGGTCTCCGCGACCTCCCACGGAAATTCACGTTCGGCGGTCGTCCCGCCCTTCTTGCGGCTCGTCGCGATGCCGTGCCGCGTGCCGTAGACTTCGCTCGTCACCGTGACCTGCAGCGTGAGTTGGTCCGGGTTATCGAGCAAGATTTTCGGCTCGGCGAAATCGAGCCGCTTGCCCTGCTGACGATGATCCTCGTTCGCCATCGCCAGCTTGCCGTCCACCGCCATATACGCGTGCTCGGTCGTCTGCCATTCGTCATCCACCTTGCGCCGTGATTCCAGGACGACGATGTAATCGATAAAATCTTCGTGCTTGACCGAACCCACATCGCGTGCCCTACGACAGAGCGCCAGTAATTCTTCGCGTGTCATTTGAATCCTCCTTTCAGGTTGAGCGCTCTAACAAGTTTTAGAACCGATGTTCTTATTCTATCACAGAATTGTTGGATGTCAAATCGACAAACCTGGCAACGCTTTCGCGGATGTCCTCGTCCTTCGCGGTCGACAAATCGAACCAGTTAATGCGCGGATCGTCCAGGCGAAACCAACTGTACTGGTGATGCACGAACCGGCGCGTGTCGCGCTTGAGCAAACGAACGGCTTCGTCCAGCGAAATGCTGCCGCGCAAAAATAATTCTATCTGCCGATAACCCAACCCGCTCATCGCCGGCGCGTCAGTGGAATAGCCGCGCGCGACCAACGCGCGCACCTCGTCCACCAGTCCCGCGTCGATCATCTGGTCGACGCGCGCGTTGATGCGCCGATACAATTCCTCGCGCGGCAGCGTCAGCCCGAGGCGCAGCACGCGATAGTTCGGCGCGTCGCGCGTTTGCTGCGCGCTGATCGGCGCGCCGGTCGTCTCGCACACTTCGATCGCGCGGACTACGCGCCGCTTGTTGCGCGGATCGATCTTCGCCGCGGCAGCCGGGTCAAGTTGCTGCAGGCGCGCGTACAACGCTGCCGCGTCCTCGCGGGCGAGCTCCGCGCGCCGCGCGTGGTTCGGGGCGACGCGCGGAATCACCAAGCCGTCCAAGACGGCGCGGACATACAGTCCGCTTCCTCCCACTAGGAACGGCACGCGCCCGCGCGCGTGGATGTCGGCAATCGCCGTGTAGGCAAGATACTGGTACTCGGACAGCGTGAACGACTCGTCCGGATTCACGATGTCGAGCAGATGATGGCGCACGCGGCGCTGTTCGTCCGCGGTTGGCTTCGCCGTACCAATGTCCATTCCGCGGTACACCTGCCGCGAATCGACGGAGACAATCTCGCCGCGAAATTCTTCCGCCAGTTTGATCGACAGCGCGGTCTTGCCAACCGCCGTGGGACCGAGAATGGCGATAAGTGATTGTTCCATCGGGTTTCAGATTGTTTCAGATTGTTTCAAATCGTTCACAACCTGAAACCCTATGAAACTATATCGAACAATTTGAAACAAGAGTCTCATTCCACTGCGCCTTTGATGACATCCATCCGCGCGACGCGCCCCGCGCGATCAAGTTCAATCGCGACCAGATCGACGCGCCAAGCGCGATCGGCATACTCGTCGTGCGCGTCCAAGAATTCTTGCGCGACCGTGAGGAGCCGCGCGCGCTTGCGCGGCGTCAACGATTCTTCGGGCGAGCCGAGCGCGTCGCCGCGCCGCGTGCGCACCTCAATGAACGCGAGACCGTCCGCGTCTTCGGCAATCAAGTCCATCTCGCCGACGCGCGTGGGGCTGCGCCAGTTGCGCGCGAGGATTTTGTAGCCGCGCTGCTCGAGGAACATCGCCGCGACGCGCTCGCCCGAGTCGCCCAGGTTTTTTCGTGCGCGAGTGGTCTTCATAGTTCAAAGGATGAAGGCGGAAGGATGAAGGATGAAAATCTCTCTTTGCATCCTTGCTTCATCCTTCATCCCTCATCCTTCATCCTTTCCAATATCCTCTCCGCCTCATCCAGCGCGGGTTTGTAGCAATGCGGCGGACCGTCACACCACGCGCGCTCTTTGGCGATTTCCGCGTGCTGGCGCGCCGAAGCACGATTGCCCGCATCCAACGCGAGGAGAGCGAGAAAATTGTGAATCTCCGCTTGCTTCAAGCGATACTCACAGCGGTCAGCGATAGCAAGCGCTTCTTCCGCGTGCGATTGCGCTTCCTGCGCGTTGCCGCGCGCGCGATGCCACCGCGCCCACGCGAGCAAAATGTCTGGCTCCAATTCTACGAGATTGATGCGGCGACAACGTGTGAGCGCTTCAGTGAGGTGTGTGACGGCGGCGTTCAGGTCTTTACCTTCCATCACTAGTGCTACAATTCTACGCCAAGTCAGTATCTCCAAGGACTACTTTGAGACGCGCAGTCCTTTTATTTCAGCGCTTCGCCAGAGACTCCGCATCAATTTACTGTAGCCATTTTCGTCAAACAGATCGACGTATTGCCATTTACGCACGCGTTCTGGAACATCGCATTTCTCAAGTCTGAGAGGAATTAGAAAGATAGCACCTTCGGGTTGTTCATCAGCCACATCCAAAGCAAATTTGATCTCTTTCTGAACATAGCCAACTTTGGTAGTTGAGGTGCGGGATAGACAAACAAGTACTATATCAGAGGCTTGTACCGCTTTCGGAATTTCTTGCTGCCAGTCCATACCAGGCAACAAATCTTCTTCATCAAGCCATGGTTCAATACCTTCCGCGCCCAATCGCCGATAAAGATCACGCACAGCAACTTTGTCTTCATGTGCATGACACAAGAATACACGTAAGGAACGCGATGTCTTGGGCTTGATAGGCGTTTCAGAAAAGTATTCTTGAACATGGAGTTGGGACTTTTCCCTATCGGTTGCAAGATCGTACAAATATCGGCGGAGTACAACGTGCATATTGTACATGTCGGTATTGGGATCGCGCGTGTATAAACCTCTCTCCTGCAAGACTGATAGGACTTGAGCAAGTTCGGCCTCGTTCCGAAAATCTTTCCCAAATTGAGTTTTGAGTGATCCCCAAGTGAGGGCATTGGGAATCAATGCAACTTGTCGGATTAGGTTTTTCTCGCGTATTGGAAGACTGTTATATGCGACATCGAGGATATGATGCTGACGCTGGACGAGGTCGGCGTGAACGTCGTGACGGGGCGCGGCGGCAATATCGCCAGGCGTGCGCGTGTCGCGCGCAATTAATCCCGAAAGCAGGCGCAGACTCAACGGATGATTGCCATACGCCTCGCACACGGTCGCGATCTCGGCAGGCGTGCCCTTCGTCACACCTTGCGCGCGCATAAACGCAATGGCATCTTCGCGTCCCAACTCTTTCAATTCGCGATCAAGAACACCCGCGAGCGGATTGCCCGCGCGGTCTTCGAGATCGCTCACCATCAGCCGCGATGTGAGTAGCACTTTGGCGCGCGTCGTTCCTGTCGCAATGTCTTTCAACAACCGCGCGGCGTCAGGTTCAACGCACGCTTGCGCCTCACGCCATGATTCGGTCGCATCGTCGCGCAGGTACGCCGCGTCGAGCCGCGCATACGCGCGCAGTTGCCGTTCGAATCCGTCAAGGACAAAGAGCACGCGTTTGCTCTGCAACTCGCGGCGCAATTCGAGCGCGCGGTCATAGGTTGTCGGCAAACGCGCCGCATCAATGTCGTGACCGCTGACGTACTTCAACGCCTCGTCAACAAATTTCGCGAACGACGCTTCACCCTCGTAGAACGACCACCACATGACGCCGATCTGTCCTATGCCCGTGACAGGAGAGGGGAGAACGTCTTGTTTCAACCAATACCACGCGAGAGTGGATTTTCCCATGCCGCCCATCGCGACAAGCGAGAAGATGGGACGTGCATCGTCAGTGAGCCACGCGGTAAGTTCAGCACGTTCATGTATACGACCAGTGAAGTTGGATTGGAGGGCGTAGGGGTGGACTAGGTTTGGTTGGATGGTTGGTACTTGATTGGTTGCACGATCGAGCGAAGGGAGATAACGTGATTTACCGAGCGGCGCAACAGGGATTGCAGGCTGATTCGTGAGACGACGATAAAGGGATTCGTAGCCAGGATCATCGCCAACGAAATAGTACGTAGTTGGTTGCAATGGGATTGGAATATAGTTTGTATCCGCGCGATCAAAGACAATCGGGATGAATTTCGTATTCACGCTACCCGCATTGTAGAGGTACGAATAGATGATCGAGGATTCCCACATCACGCCGAGACCCTTGCCTGCGTCTTCTCTCATCACGCGTCGAAGATACGTCTCAGTGCAAACGAGCAGCACGAATTTCGCGTCCCGAATCTGCTTTTCCATCCAGAGTTGCCAGCCGTCTGGCGGCGCGGTCTGATACTGATCGACCATCGCGTCGATGCCATCCGCGCGCAGGCGGTCGGCAAGCGCGAGCACGCGCGCTTCGTGTTGCGCCGAGTCGTGGCTATAGCTGATGAAAACGCTCATAGGGTCGTCGGGCATCGTCGTCCCTCCGATGGCGGTTCGCGCGTCCAGCAGTCTGTGGATCGATGACCTATTTTCATTTTACTTCGAGAGGCGGGGAATTGCAACTGTTGGTTTGACGCAGCACTTGATGCCGGATAGAATGCGCGCAAGAAATCTGACCTGCTTCGCATTCGGAGGACTTGTGCAAACTGCTACGCCCGCCAGCGCCACGCGCTTTGCCGCGTTGCGTCATCGAAACTTTGTCCTGCTATGGACAGGACTCATCGTCTCGAACGTCGGCACGTGGATGCAGAACGTCGCGCAGGGCTGGCTCATCCTGCAGCTGACCAACTCGCCGCTGTGGCTCGGCTTGCTGGGTTTGAGTTTCGCGCTGCCGATGATCGTGCTGCCTCTTTTCGGCGGGGCGATCGTCGATCGCGTGAATCGCATCCGTCTGCTCTATTTCACGCAGACGGCATTCGCGCTGAACGCGTTCGCGCTCGCCGCGCTGACGTGGCTCGGCGTCGTCAACGTGTGGCACATCCTCATCACGTCGTTCATCGGCGCGGCGCTGCTCGCGCTCGATAACCCGGCGCGCCAGGCATTGATTCCCGACCTGGTTCCGCCGGGCGATCTGCTGAACGCGTTGTCGCTCAACTCGGCGACATACAACGGCGCGGCGCTCGTCGGTCCCGCGCTCGCGGGTGCGCTGCTGGTACCGCTCGGCGCAGGGACGCTCTTCTTCCTCAACGGGGTCAGCTATGTCGCGGTGATCATCGCGCTCTTTGCGATGAAGGATGCGCGAACCCACGGCAGCAGCGCCACCCGTCACGCGTCCATCGGTAAATCAATGCTGGCTGGGCTTGCCTACGCGTGGCGTTCGCGGCTGATCTTCGCGCTGCTCGGTCTTTCCACGCTCGTCGCGATCTTTGGGCGATCGTACCAGAATCTCTTGCCGATTTTCGCGCGCGATATCTGGCACGGCGGACCGGAAGCATACGGATTACTGCTCTCCGCGGCGGGCGGCGGCGCGCTCGTCGGCGCGTTTGGACTGGCATCAATCAAGCAAATATCGCGCCAGGGCGCGGTGCTGGTCATCAGCGGGTTGCTTTTCAGCGCGTCGATTGTCGCGTTCGCGCTCAGCCCGTCGCTCGCGCTTGGAATCGTCCTTCTGTTTGTCGCCGGCGTGATGGTGACCGTTTTTGGCACGATCATTGCAACGTTCATCCAAATCGAGACGCCCAATGAATTGCGCGGGCGCGTGATGAGTCTCTACGCGATCACGCTAATCGGCTTGCCAGCGCTCGGCTCACTGGGCAGTGGCGTCAGCGCGGAAATGCTCGGCGGCATCGACGGCGCGCCGCGCGCGGTGCTCGCGGGCGCGGCGATCTTAACCGTAGTGTTGCTGTTCGCCGCGCCATTCTTTTGGCGACGAAACATGGGCGCGCCGAAAAGGTAGGGGCGAGTCGGCGACTCGCCCCTACGCATTTGTGCGCGCTTCAAATTCCCCATCGCTCACCCGTACTTGGATGTCCTTTTTCCCCCTGACCTGCGCCGTGCGCTTGACGACGCGCCCGGTCTTTTTCTCGCGCACGATGGCGTAACCGCGCGCGAGCGTCGCATCCGGGTTCAACGCGGCGAGCTGCCGCGCCGCACCGTTCAGTCCACCGCGTTTCAGTTCGAGCAACTGCATCGCGCGCGCGGCGACGCGGCGCGCCAAATCATCCACGCGCTGCCGATCATTCTCCACGCGCGCCTGCGGCGAGTTGCGCTGGAGCGCGTACATCTGCCGCGATAACTCCACCCGCGCGGCGTCGATCCGATCCCGCGTAAGTCGCGCGAGCTGTTGCTGGTCGAAACGCACGCCCGCGCGCAGTTCGCGCGCGTCCGGCACGGCAAGTTCCGCCGCCGCGCTCGGCGTTGGCGCGCGCACATCCGCGACGAAATCGGCAATCGTAAAATCCGTTTCGTGTCCGACCGCGCTGATGACCGGCACGTGCGAGTCGTAGATCGCGCGCGCGACGATTTCCTCGTTGAACGCCCATAGGTCTTCAATCGAGCCGCCGCCGCGCGCGACGATCAGCACATCGATGTCGAACTGGTTGATCGTTTGAATCGCCCCGACGATCATCGGCGCAGCCGTCTCGCCCTGCACGAGCGTCGGCGCGAGCAGAATCTCGACGAGCGGGTAACGGCGCGAAAGGACGTTGCAGATGTCGTGAAAGACCGCCCCCTCGCGCGACGTGGCGACGCCGATGGTGCGTGGAAATTGCGGCAGCGCGCGCTTGTGCTCTGCCGCGAAAAGTCCCTCTGCGTCGAGCCGCGCGCGTAGCCGCTCGAATTCCTGCCACAGCGCGCCCGCGCCGGCGAGTTTGATCTCATCGACGTACAGCTGGACGTCGCCGCGCGCTTCGTACATCGACACGCGCCCGTGCGCTTCCATGGCGTCGCCGTTCGCCGGCAGCTTGAATACGCGTGCGGCGTCCGAACGCCACATCACGCAGCGAATCGCCGCGTCGCGGTCTTTGAGCGTGAAATAGAGATGCCCAGATGCGGCTTGCGTGAAATTGGAGACTTCGCCGCGCACCCAGAGGTCGCGCAGCGTCGCATCATCTTCAACGACGTCTTTGATGCGACGGGCGAGTTGGGTGACGGTCAATGTGGGAGCGAGATCAAAGAGGGGCTGCTGCATGGGAAAATTTACAGGGGCGAAGCATGCTTCGCCCCTTTTATCACGCGTAAACCAATCGACCCTTCGGTTCTGGAACTAGGCGCCCTAATTCACGCGCGGTTTCGATCCATTCTTTGATGGTGAATTCCACATTCTTCAAAGCATCTTGGTACGTTGTGCCATCTGCCATGCATCCTGGCAACTCGGGTACTTCCGCGATAAATGCCTTGTCTTCTTCGCTCCAGTAAATTATGACTTCATACCGAATCATCTTCGCCTCCTAATTTGTACTTTAGGACGATGCCACGCGTCTGCTTGACCTGATACGGCTTCGCTTTCGATCCTTTGGGCTGAAGATTGATGATTTCCTCAACACCTTCTTTGGAGAAGATATGGTGACTGCCACGAACTCGTTCGTCAAACCAAGCGAACAAGCAATCGGCACAACTCGTCAAATGGAATGTTGGCGTCAGACGTCCCGCGCAATATGCGATCCAAGAGTTTATCGCGGTGCGCCACAGTAGTTACACCCGCGTCACATACGATCCATCGCGCGTGTCGACGCGCACCGTGTCTCCGACATTCACGAAGAACGGCACCGTGACGACGACGCCGGTCTCCAGCGTCGCTGGTTTGCCGCCGCCGCTCGCGGTATCGCCTTTGTAGCCCGGCGCGGTATCGGTCACCTTGAGATCGACCGTCGTCGGCAACTCCACCTCAATCGGCTGCCCTTCGTACGTCGACAGTTCCGCCACGATATTTTCCTTCAGGAATTTCGCGGCGTCGCCGAGCAAGTCTTTCGACAGCGCGGGCTGCTCGTACGTTTCCGTGTCCATGAAATGGTACGTCGCGCCGTCGTTGTAGAGATACTGGACGTTGTGCCGGTCGAGCCGCACGTCCTGCACGCGCCCGCCCGATTGGAAATTCTTGTCGATCGTCGCGCCGGTCTTGATGTTGCGTAGTTTCGTCTTGATCACCGCGTTGCCGCGCCCCTGCTTGACGTGCTGGTATTCCAACACTTTGTAGAGGTTGCCGTCATCATCGATGAAGGTCGTGCCTTTGCGTAGGTCTTGAACGCCGATCATTCTGGGACTCCTATGTGTTTCGATAAGTTCGAGGCGGGATTATACTCCAAAGTGCCAAATGTGCCAAACACGCCAATGGCTGTGCGAAGTTCAGCACAGTCATGCCAAAACTTTTTGGCTCATTGGCTCATTGGCTCATTCGCACTGTCGATCCACTTTGCCGCAAACCCGGGCATTTCTTTCAGCGGTCCCTGATATTTCGATACCGGCGGCAGCGATTCGACGAAGATACGCCCATAGTTTTTCGACAACACGCGCTTGTCCAGCACGACGACGATGCCGCGGTCGTTCTTGGTGCGAATCAATCGACCGAACCCTTGCCGAAAACGCAGCACCGCCTCCGGCACCGCATACTGCGCGAACGAATCGTCGAACGTTTCGCTGCGCGCGGCGAACACTGGATCGCTCGGCACCGCGAACGGCAGCCGCGCGATGACCAGACAGGATAGCGCGTCGCCGGCAACGTCGATGCCTTCCCAGAACGACCGCGTGCCCAGCAGCACCGTGCGCTCCTGCGTCTTGAACGTCTCTAAGACCTGCCGGCGCGAGCCGTCGAGATTCTGCGCGATCACCATGATATCGTCTTCTTCAAGCGGACGCGTGATCGCGCGGTACGTCGTCTGCAATTGCGAATGGGAGGTGAACAATGCCAGCGCGCGTCCCTGCGTCGCGCGGAAAAGTTCGACCAGCGCTTGCTCGATCGCTTTCTGATACCCCGGCTGTCCCGGTTCTGGAATGTCCGTCGGCACATAGACCATCGCCGCGCTCGCGTAATCGAACGGCGATCCAACCGCGAGTTCGTCCGCCCAATCTCCGATCCCCAATCTCGATTTGATATGATTGAAGGACTTGTCGACACACAAGGTTGCCGACGTGAGAATCGTTGCGTCTTTGCCGGCGAAGAGCTGTTTTTGCAGCAGGTCGCCGACGTACAGCGGCGCGGCGTGCAAGGTAATGTCGCCATTGTTCTTGTTGATCGTCGCCCAGTAGATACCGTTCGCGTTCGGTTTGGCAATGAGCGCTTCCATTGCGGCGCGGGTCTCGCTGACACGACGCATCGCGAACGCGAGTTCCTGCTGCAATTCGGGATGGCTAGGCATGTCGTCATCGTCCAGACCGCTCCACGCGTTGTAAACCTTTTCCATTCCGTCGCGCACCTGGGTCAGCCGCGTACCGAAATCTTCCCACGCGATTTCGATGCGGCTCCAGTCCGGCTGCGCGCGCCGCGCCGGCGTCAAGCGAATCTGCCGATCGTAACTATTGTCCGATTCGCCGGGCAATTGCTCCTGCTGACCGAGGAATCCATCCAGCGCGTTGTAGAACTCGTACACGCCGCGCAGCGCGCGATCGACGTCCTGCGCAACATCGTCGAAAATATCCTGCACGTCGCGCTTGACCTGCGCGGGCACGTCCGAGTTACGCAAACTGCCCGCCAGATTGCCGATCAAGCCGCCGCGCTCATTCGCCAAGCCGCGCAGCATCGTCTCCAGCGTCGAACGCGACGCGTCGAACGACAACGCCTCCGTCGCGCGCGCTTCCAAATGGTGCGCTTCGTCGATGACGAGGTACTTGTATTCCGGCAGCACGTGGTTCTCGGTCGCCACATCGCTCAGCAGCAGCGCGTGGTTGACGATGATGACGTGCGCGCCTTCCGCCTTGTCGCGCGCGCGATAGAAAAAGCATTTGTTTTCCTGACGCAGCGCGCAGTGTTCGACCGAACAGTGGTCCTGATCGCTGGAGAGCCGCGACCAGACCTGATTCTCCGCGCCCATCAGCGTCAGTTCCGCGCTGTCGCCGGTCGTCGTCGAGGGCAGCCACGCCAACACTTTGGCGAGGACACGCACTTCGTCGGCGGTGAGTTTATCGCTCTTACGCAGCGTGTCGAGCCGGCGGCGGCAAAGATAATTGGAGCGACCCTTGAGCAGCGCGGCTTTGAACTCGAACGGCAGGATTTTGCGAAGGTCGGGCAGGTCTTTGAGATAGAGTTGGTCTTGCAGATTGATCGTGTTCGTCGAAATGACAACGCGCTGATTGTTCTGCGCCGCCCAGAATAACGACGGCACGAGGTACGCCACCGACTTGCCGGTGCCGGTGCCGGCTTCGACGAGTCGCGTTGCGCCTTGGTTGAACGCGTCCGCGATCGCGCGCAGCATTTCGACTTGCTGCGGGCGATATTCGTAATCGGGGAAATTCTGCGCGAACGCGCCATCGGGTCCCAGCAGGTGGGCGAGCGCGTCCACGTCGAGCGGGTCGCTCGTCGCCTTCGGCTTGAGCGGCGCTTCTTTTGGATCGCGCGAGAAAAGCAAACCAAGCGTTTCGTCCTGCGCCGCGCCTTTTGCCGCGAGCTGCGCGCCAATCGTGCCGGGCGCGAACGCGTTGCGCGCCTTGTCGCGCAGCAAATCCTGAAACGCGTATTTCAGCGCCCAGTCCGCCTTGTCGCCGAGCCGCGCGATCTCCTGAATGATCTTCTGATCGAGCCGCCCGGCGCGTTCGAGCAGCGCGATGAACAACGCGTGCACCGCACGCGCGTCTTCGACCGCGCGATGGCGCGTGGGAAACGCGATGCCCAGCTCGTCCATCAACTTGCCGAGCGAGAACCGCGACGCGTACGGCATCAGGATGCATGCCAGCTCGAACGTATCGAGCGCGGGCGGCATCGCCGTATAGCCGGCGCGTTGGAGAAACGCACGGTCGAACTGGATGTTGTGACCAACCATCGGATACTCGCCGACAAAGCGCATCAGCGCCGGGAGAACGCTGTGCAGCGCTGGCGCGCGCTCGACCTGGCTTTGGGCGATGCCAGTGAGCCGTTCGATTTTGTGGGGCAGCGGGCGGTTCGGGTTGACGAGCGACGACCAAGTGTCAAGCACGTCGTCGCCGCGGAATTTCACCGCGCCGATTTCGACAATGGCATCGCGCTCGGATTGCAGACCGGTCGTTTCCAAATCGAGCGCAACGTAGGTGCGAGGCATAGGGGCTTTCTAGATGTTGGGGTTAGACGTTAGAAATTGGAGATCGGAGGGCTTACTCATCCAACTTCTGATCTCCAATGTCCAAATTCCAATTTCATTCTATCACGTTTCGCCGCAAACGCAAACTGATGTTCTACCGCCGAAACAAAAAAGCCGCGGGGTTTCTCTCCGCGGTCTCGGAACGACGAACGACGCGTCGAATCACGGCAACATTCCGCCGTCCATCCACTCTTTGAAGAGACGTAACTTGTCCGCGTCCCACGCGGCGTCGCACGGCATGGCATATCGCCGTCGACGAGCCGCGCGTAAATATCTGCGGCGCGTGCTTTGACGTCTTCGTATTTCGAGAGATCGATGTGGTATCGCTTCATCGTCGCGACGTCGCTGTCGCGGAAGAGATTTCGTACGTCAGACGCAAATCCTGGTACTGCCATCTATGCCTCCTGTCCTCTAAGATCTCTCGCAAAGACGCCACACTTGCCCTAGCGGGAACGTGACTGTGCTGAAGTTCGCACAGCCATGCCAGGGAGGCGCAAAGGATTTAGATGAATTTCTCAGCGGCTTTGCGTGAGTTTTAAGACTGGTTCTAAAAAATTTGCGAAGGTCTTGGACCTTCGCAAGATTCTTCTACTTGTTTTCGCGCGTCGCCTTTTCGGCGTCCTCGATCGCGCGGCGAATCTGCTCGTTCAGCGCGCGCACGCCTTTCGCTAGACCGCGCGCGATGTCGTCCGGCGCGTGGCTCTCTTTGACCGACTGCGCGGCTTGCTTGACCTGCTCGCCCGCTTTCTTGAGCCGCTCGTCTTCCTTCGCGGTGTTGACGGCGTGGTCGATCTGTGCGCCCAGATCGCTCACCGCCTGCGAAATCTGCCGTTCAAACTCTTTCGTCTGCGGATGTTCACGCGCGACGCGAATCGCCTTCTTCAACTGCTCGCCCAATTCGCGCAACTCCTGCGCCAGATCGACTTCCTGCGGTGGTTGTTCGCTCATTGGAATCTCCTTCGACGTTCCAACGTTCGAGCGTTGGAACGCTAAATCTCCTGCGGTCGCGCGTGCCGATTCTCCCACAGTTGCCGCGTCAACCGCATTTGCCCCAAATGCTCGCGGTAATGCTCGATGACGTGCAGGATGCACCAGCGTATCGCGTGCGCGTCGGGCACTTCGCCGCGCAGAGCCGCCATCTCCGATTCGACCAGTCGCGCGAGAATCTCGTCGCTTTCGCGCGCGACCGCGTCGTACGCGGCGCGCAGCGGCGCGAGGTCTTCGCCGCGCGCGCGAAACTCGGCGGCGCGATCACGTTCGACCTTGCGCTGCCCCACTTCCTGATGCAACCAGCGCCGCTCCGCGCCCAACAAGTGCGTTGCCAACGCAAACAACGAATTGGTCTCGTCCGGCAGCGGATGCCAATTGAGCGCATCCGCCGGCAAGCCGTCGAGCGTCTTGAGAATTTCCGCGCGCGCGTCGCGCAATCGCTCAAGATAGGTCTGGGCTTCGGACACCATCATTCCACCTCCACGCGATTCTTGCCGGCGCGCTTGGCGCGATCGAGCGCGCCTTCCGCGCGCCCCATGAGCGACAGGTTCTCCGAGAGGTCTGCGCCTTCGGAGCACGCCACGCCGATGCTGGCAGTCACGTGCAAGTCCAATTTCTCCGCGACGAAATGATGCTGCGCGATCGAGCTTAAAAGTCGATCCGCCAGAATGCGCGCACCTTTCGGATCGGTCTGCGGGCTAAGAATCAGAAAATCCTGCGTGTCCGATCGACCCACGATGTCCGCCGCGCGCGCCAAGCGTCGGAGAAGTTGACCCATTTCGACCAGCACGTTATCGCCGGTGAGAATGCCGTGCTGCCGATTGATCTCTTTCAAGTTGTCCACGTCGACTAGCAAGACCGCCAGCGGCGTGCGATATCGGGTACTGCGCGCCGCCTCGTACGCCAAAACGTGCAGCAAGTAGCGGCGATGATAAAGGCGCGTGAGCGGATCGAGGATGGCAAGGAGCGTATCGGAGCCGCGGCTGCGCAGCGCGCCGATGTTTTCGCCGGTGCGGAGCGCCGCTTCCGCGCGCGCTTTCAACTCCACCCATTCGAACGGACCGGTGAGACAGTCCGCGAGCGCCAAGCGCGCATCGACGACCGCCTTCGCCTCGTCTTTGCTTTGCGCGAGAAAGATGATCGGCACATGCTCGGTCGGATCGAGCGCGCGCCGCGCGCGCGCCCCGTCCCGCCCCCCCAATCCCGCGAGGGTG
>VFSW01006529.1_pt1 | contig 17127 bp, 14 predicted proteins | sample 5358111 | NCBI WGS metagenome assembly VFSW01 (sample SAMN11554181, study PRJNA540505) | mine drainage metagenome | isolation source: sediment from site ElyBrook_90M | place: USA: Ely Copper Mine, Vershire, VT | collected 2017
CCTCTGGTCTGGGGGCTGTACCGCCAGGTGCATCGCCCCGTAGCTATGTCGGGAAAGGATAACCGCTGAAAGCATCTAAGCGGGAAGCCAACTCCAAGATGAGGAATCGTTTGAGGCCCGTGGGAGATGACCACGTTGATAGGCGCCAGGTAGAAGTGCAGTAATGCATGTAGCCGAGGCGTACTAATCCGCCGACAGAACTCTCGAAAGGAATTGTGGGAGTCGCGTATCAGACAACGCTTTCTTAGATTCTGTATTGTCGCTTTTCGTGTCAGCGCGGTTGAACACTGCGTTCTGGTGCTTTGTCGGAGGGGCCACACCCGTTCTCATTCCGAACACGGCAGTTAAGCCCTCTTGAGGCGATGGTAGTCGAAAGGCGAGAGTAGCTAGGCGCCAGAACAGAGTGTTCAAACAATCAAATTGGTGAATAAAGTGCTCTCAGGAGACCTTTGCGGTACAATCATTAAATGTCTTGGGCATCTCGACGGCGCGCGATGTATCTTGGGGGTGTCATCCTTTTTTTTGCGATCTTGATCGGCCTTCCCCTCGTGCACTACGTTTTTTCCATACAGCCCACGTGCTTCGACGGTATCCAAAATCAGGGTGAAACCGCGGTCGATGAAGGCGGCCCCTGTCTCAAACTCGATCCGAATCAGCTCTCTCCCTCCGCCACCCTCTGGGCGCGTGCGTTTGAAGTGCGCACTGGTAACTACACCGCGATTGCCTACATCGTCAATCCAAACGCGAACGCCGCTGTGGCACAAGTGCACTACACGTTCGGCCTTTACGACAGCGACAACGTGCTCGTTGCGCAGCGTAGCGGCACCACGTTCCTCATGCCCGGTGGCATCACGCCTGTGCTTGAAGCCGGTATCGATACCGGCAATCGCGTCGCTGTGCATACATACTTTCAGATCACCGATACGACGCTCGACTGGGAGCGCATGGGAAATCCTGCTTCTGTGATTGTGGTCACCAATAGGCAGGTTTCAGATACCGACACGACACCGCGCATCACCGCGACCGTACAAAACACCTCGTATGCACCTCTTACAGACGTGCATTTCGTCGCGGTCGTGTTTGATCCAAGCGGGAACGCGATCGCAGGATCCGGCACGGCGATCGCATCTCTCGATCCCAACACTCCGCAGCAGATTACCTTCACCTGGCCGCAACCTTTCGGCGCCACGGTCGGTCGTGTTGACATTACGGCACTCCTACCTCCGTTGCCGGTTTTGGCGGCGCCGAAACAATAGTATGGCAGCACTACGAAGATTGGCCGGCGAAAAAACGCGGGCGTTCCAGCACATCGACTGGTTTCTTCTTATCTCCGCAGTCGCGATCTCGCTTTTTGGGCTGGTCACCATGCGCTCTTTTGGAGCCGAAAATTCTTTTTTCGATAAACAGATCGTCTGGATCTGTATAGCGCTCGGCGTGTTTTTTATTGCGAGTTTGGGCGACTACAGTTTTCTGCGGCGCACGCCGGTGGTAGCGGGAGCGTTTGTTTTTATCCTCACGATTCTCGCACTCATTTTTGCTTTCGGCGCGGTGGTAAAAGGTGGCCAGAATCGATTCAATCTTATTTTCTTTGCCGTGCAACCAGCCGATCCGGCCAAGCTCATTCTCGTCGTTGTCTTGGCGAAATATTTCAGCCGCCGGCATGTGGAGATCAAGCATTACCGCCATATTCTTGTCTCAGGTGCGTACGCCTTACTCATGTTTGCGCTCGTCCTTCTGCAGCCCGATTTTGGCTCTGCGCTTACCATTTTCGGCATCTGGTTCGGTATGGTGCTCGTATCAGGCATTTCGTGGAAACACATGCTCGCATTACTCCTGATCGCAACAATCCTCTTTGCTGGTTTCTGGCACTTCGGCTTAAAACAGTATCAGAAGGATCGCATCCTCACCTTTATCCATCCGCTCGCTGACATTCGCGGTACCGGCTACAACGCGTACCAATCCACTGTCGCGGTCGGTTCGGGAGAATTTTTTGGCAAAGGCATTGGCTACGGCACACAGAGCAAGCTGCAGTTTTTGCCCGAATTTCAGACCGACTTTATTTTCGCGGCCTTCGCCGAGGAGTGGGGTTTCTTCGGCGTGATCATTCTCTTCGGTCTTTTTGGCATCGTGATGTTCCGTATTTTGAGCATTTCAACACATGCATCGGATAACTTCGATACACTTTTTGCTGCGGGCGTGGGTGTGTATTTTCTTTCGCAATTCCTTGTGCACGTCGGCATGAACATGGGACTTCTCCCGATTACCGGTACCACTTTGCCCCTGATGAGCTACGGCGGCTCGCATCTGCTCACTGAATACTTGGCACTCGGCATTTTGATGGCCATGCGTCGCCACGCGCACCCCACCATTCAGGCGCGCGATGAGACTGAACTGATAGGGGCTGTTTAGTAAAGCTCTGTTGTTGCCGCGAGCGCTCTCTCAAGAGATGGGTATTCATGGTAATGTGCCTGCGCACCAATCGACGCTTGAATGGCCGAGGCCAAAGTATCTGTTTGTTTCGGAGGGACCGACCGAATGAAGGAATACCGTTCTTCAAAACTGGGATCAATGACCGAGGTCGTTACAATCGGCAGATCGGCGAAAGCGGCCTCGAGAAGCACGTACGGCATGCCTTCTTTGATCGAAGGAAGAAGAAAGAGGTCGAATGCCTTGAGATATTTCGAAGCTCCTGGGAGAAAGCCGAGGAAATGGACCTCGTCTGTAACATGTAATTCTTGCGCACGGCGCTTGATCTCTGTACTCAATTCGCCGTTGCCGATGATGAAATACTCACATTCGACTCCACGCTGTTTTAATTCCGCGATTGCCTCAATTGCGTAGCCGAAGCCTTTATTCTTTGTGAGTTCGGCGATGGTGACGATGCGCGCCTTATTTGTTGAGATCGACAGCGCAACAGTAGCCTCTTCACGCGACATAAACGCTGGCGACTCAATGCCGATCGGCACATAGCGAATTTTATTGCCAATAAACCACATGCGCTTTCCGATTTCCTCATCGGATTTCGATACGACGATGACAGTATCGCTCAAAAGAGAAGTGAACCAACTCAGAAAATGAATGAGTGCGCGTACAAGTGGATCTCGATCCTCTTTAAACGGCCAGCCGTGCGCGGTGAAAACGATCTTTTTTACACCACATAACCGCGCGGCGAGTGCCCCGAGCGCAGCGGCTTTTGAGCTGTTGAGGTGGATAACATCGGGCTTAACTGCATACATGCATTTCCTAATCGCAAAAAGACTTTCTATATCCGAGAAAAATGAGACGTCGCGCTGGAGTGATTTAATATGCAAGGTTTGAATCTTTGCCTGTACCAGATCTTCGGAAAGTTTGCCTGGTTGTCCGTACGCAACGAAGGGTTCAAATTCTTCCCCCAGATGCGTCGCAAGATCAAAAACATAGCGTTGTGCGCCACCCCACGTCGCCTTGGTGATCAAAAAGAGCACTTTTTTCGAAGGCACAGTCACTGTTGATTTATGACACATTTTATGGAATAATTCCAGCCTCTATGATTCTTGTCCCCCGCAAAGAATACCTCGTGCTTTTGGGGGGCGACCTCGTTGTGTTCGTCGTATCGCTCTACCTGACGCTTACACTGCGCTATTTGAGTCTGCCCTCATACCACCTTTTGCAGCCGTTCGTCCTTCCGTTTACGCTGCTTTTTGCAGTCTGGGTCGGTATCTTTTTTCTCGCCGGGCTCTATGGCCGATACACACGGCTTTTCCGTACGCGTCTGTTGGCGACCATCGTCTACGCGCAGGTCATCAACATCATTATCGCGGCCCTCTTTTTCTTTTTCATACCCGCATTCGGCATCGCGCCTAAGACTATTCTCTTTTTCTACCTTCTCATTTCATCAGCTCTCATTATGCTTTGGCGGGTACTTTTTTTCCCGCGCATATCACTCGGACGCAAATTGAAAGGCGTCCTGATCGCTTCCGGCGCTGACGCCGAGACGCTCGCGCATGAAATACAGCATGACAGTCGCTATCCTTTCACACTTGATGCGTTCGTCGACACCGAGCGAGCCTCAAGGCCCGAAGTCATTCGTGAGGCTCTGCGCGCCATGGAAAATGACGAAGTCGCGTTTTTGATCGTTGATTTTTCGGACAAGGCGATTGTGTCATCGTTTCCCATTATGTATGATGCTGCCTTTCGCAAGCGTCGCTTCGCGTTAATCGACGCAGTTGAGCTCTATCAAGAAATGTTTGAGCGTGTGCCGATCTCGCTTCTGCGCTATGAATGGATCTTAGAGAATCTCAGTTCCTCGCGGGTCTATGATGATCTGAAGCGCTCGATCGATATTTTTGTTGCATTTGCGATCGGTATCGTCTCGCTCTTGTTCTATCCCTTTGTTGCGCTTGCGATCAAGCTCGACGACGGCGGACCCCTCTTCATCACGCAAACACGGGTGGGGCGTTTTCAGCAGCCGATCAAAATTCTTAAATTCCGCACTATGAGCGGTAATGACGAAGGCAACTACGGAAAGAATGGCGTTTCGAAACTGCGCGTGACGTGCGTCGGCAAATGGTTGCGCACGCTGCGCGTCGACGAGCTTCCACAATTATGGAACGTATTGGTGGGCGATCTCTCTCTGATCGGTCCGCGGCCAGAATTGCCCGCGCTCGTTGGTCTCTACAGCGCCCGCATTCCGTACTACAGCGCACGCTATCTCGTGGCCCCGGGACTCTCCGGCTGGGCACAGTTGAAGCACGACCGCGATCCCCACCACGGCGCCGACATCGAAGAGACGCGGGCGAAACTCTCCTATGACCTCTACTATCTCAAGCACCGCTCGCTCTTCCTTGATCTCTATATATTATTGCAGACCCTCCGTGTAGTGTTTACTGCACGCGGTTCGTAATTCTGCTACGATAGGGCAATGGCAGATAAAGTTGTGGTGACCGGAGGTGCGGGATTTATCGGCTCTCATATCGTCGATGCGCTCGTCGAGCGGGGAGATGAGGTGCACATTGTCGACAACTACGCCGGGGGGAGACGTGAAGACCGTCTCAATCCAAAGGCAACGTATCACGAAATCGACATTCGCAATTACGAGATGATCGCGCCAGTGGTCGCAGGTGCCGCCTACGTCTTTCACGAAGCGGCCCTTCCGCGTGTGCAATTTTCGATTGAAAATCCCGAATTGACCTTTTCGGTCAATGTCGGCGGACTGATCACTTTGTTGCGCGCTGCGCACGAAGGTGATGTTAAGCGTCTCATCAATGCGAGCTCCGGCTCAGTATATGGCGATCAGCAGACATTGCCCCTCTCTGAAGATGTGCGAGCAGATCCTAAAAGTCCATACGGTCTACAAAAACAGATGAGCGAACTGGCCTGTAAACTGTGGAAGAGCGTCTATGGTCTTGAGACCATTTCGCTACGATACTTCAATGTGTATGGCGGGCGTATGGATCCCAATGGTCCGTATGCACTCATGATTGGAAAATTTCTCGCGATGCGCTCTCGCGGTGAACCGATGACCATTTGGGGCGAAGGCACGCATACACGCGATTTCACTAACGTGCGCGACGTGGTGAACGCCAATATACTCGCGGCGCAATCTGACGCGGTCGGTAGCGGAGAGGTTATAAACATTGGCGCGGGGCGCAATGTGTCTGTCAACGACGTCGCTGCATTGATTGGCGGCCCTATTGTCCACGAGGCAGAACGCCTCGAACCCGTTCACGCGCTTGCCGACAATTCGAAAGCGCGCGCACTCCTCGGCTGGCAGCCTACGATTCGTCTTGAAGACGGCATTGCCGAATTAAAACACGAGTGGGGACTCGCATGACGATAAACGGCTCGGCAATAGCGGATCGAATGTACGCCGAGCTTTCGGATTTTTTTAAGATGCATCAGACAAAAATCGGCATCGTCGTTGTGGGCGATAATTCGGTTATCGAATCGTTTGTGCGTATTAAAGCGCGCGCGGCCGAACGTCTCGGTATTAGTATGGTGCGTACCGATCTTCCCGAAACGGCCACACTTCAAGACATATTCACAGCGGTCGAAAAGAGCGCGCAAGAATCCGATGCGGTGATTGCGCAACTACCGTTACCAAACGGCATCGATACCAACGCCGTTCTCGCTACATTGCCCTTCGAAAAAGATGTTGACGCACTCAATCCGACCATTGCCGAGGAAGATCGTATGGTACATGCTCCCGTTGCGCTCGCGGTCGTCGAAATTTTGAGAACAAGCGGTGTTGTCATCGAGGGTGCACGCGCGGTGGTCATCGGCGCCGGCCGACTTGTGGGCACGCCTTCGGCATTGCTCTTGAAGAAACTCGGTGCGCAGGTGTCGATGTTCACCCTTGAAGAAGGTTCGATTAATGATCTTAAAGATGCCGATATTGTGGTTTCCGGTGCGGGCAATCCAGGTTTCATCAAACCAGAGCATCTGAAAAAGGGCGTCGCACTCATCGACGCAGGCACGAGTGAACTCAACAAAAAAGTGGTGGGGGATGCAGATCCGACCTGCGCTGCAGTTGCGGGCGTTTTTACCCCCGTGCCAGGCGGCGTGGGTCCAGTCGCAGTCGCCATGATATTCAGGAATCTCCAGGTGTTGATTGAACGGCGTAGATAGGTATACTGCCCCCCAATGACTCAAAGACGCATTGTTGCCGTTGGTATCCTCCTGGTGGCCGCGCTCCTCGGTTGGTGGGTCTATTCATCGAGCAAAAGTGGCTCTTTGCCCTTCAAGCTCGGACTCGACCTCTCGGGCGGCACGCATCTCGAATACGCCGCCGATACGAGCAAGCTCTCATCGAGCCAGGTTCCCGATGCCTTAAGCGCGCTCCAGAGCGTCATTGAACGTCGCATAAATGCGTTCGGCGTGGGCGAGCCTTTGGTGCAGGCGGAGCAGGGTGGCACGCTCGGCACGGGAGCGTACCGCCTCATCGTGGAATTGCCAGGGGTGACTGATGTAAACAAAGCGATTGCCGCGATCGGGCAGACGCCGCTCTTGGAATTCAAGCTCGTCAAAAAAGGAATGGCAAGTCAGCTCACGAATGCTGATGGCTCGGTTAACCAAACAGCATTCACCGATACGGGTTTAACTGGCGCCTACCTCACGGGCGCGCAACTGCAGTTTGGAAACGGTTCTTCTGCTTCGATCCAAGAGCCGGGCGTGGTGGTCAATTTTAATTCGCAGGGAACAAAACTCTTCTCACAGATCACGGACAATAATGTCGGCGAAGAACTCGGCATTTTCCTCGACGGCCAGCTCATTTCAGCGCCAGTCATCCAGGAAAAAATCGACGACGGTACCGCGATCATCTCTGGCAACTTCACACCGCAGGCTGCGAAAACCATGGCGAGTAACCTTAACCTCGGTGCCTTGCCGGTGCCGATTTCTCTCGTCTCAACACAGACAATCGGTGCAACGCTCGGTGACCGCGCGCTCCACGCGGGACTTCTCGCAGGGATTGTCGGTTTCGTCGTGCTCTCTCTTTTTATGATCCTCTGGTACCGCCTGCCGGGCGTGGTCGCGGTCGTTTCTTTGGTGATCTACACCGTTATGATGCTCGCGCTCTTTAAACTCATCCCGGTCGTCTTGACTGCCGCAGGCATCGCGGGATTCATTCTCTCGGTCGGGCTTGCCGTGGACGCCAATATTCTAATCGCGGAGCGTATGAAGGAAGAATTGGCTGCGGGCAAACGGCCCGAGGAAGCAATCAAGCAAGGATTCTCACGCGCATGGCTCGCCATTCGCGACTCCAACACCGCGCACTTGATCGCAAGCGTCATTCTCTTTTGGATCGGCACCTCGATCATCAAAGGCTTCGCTCTGGTCTTCGGTCTCGGTGTGATCGTTTCGATGTTCTCCGCGATCACCATTTCTCGCACGTTCCTGCTCGCGCTCGGGCTCGACACGACGCGTCCGCTCGGCCGTTTCCTCATGCGCTCTGGCGTCAAATGAAATGATATGAAAACAAACCCGATGAACCATTACAAACGCTTGCTCTTACTCCCGGCGATTATTTCGCTCTTAGCGCTGGGCGCGATTGGCCTGTGGAAATTACAGCCCGGTGTCGATCTTACGGGCGGCTCACTCTTACAAGTGTCATATCAAGGTCAAGTTCCCACGACCGCAGCGGTGAGCGCGGCAGCGACTTCTGCGAAGGTTGGCGAGGTTCTCGTGCAGCCAAGCGACGGCAATGCGTTTATTCTCCGCGCACAGTCGCTCTCCAACGACCAGAAAAACACGCTCGAAGCGAAACTCTCCGCGCTCGGCACGATGCACGAAGATCAATTTGATTCCGTCGGCCCGACAATCGGACAGGAGCTTTTGCAAAAAGGACTAATCGCTCTCGGCCTGGTCGCGCTTTCGGTCGTGCTCTTTATCGCCTGGGCGCTGCGCAAGGTCTCAAAGCCTGTGCGGTCGTGGAAGTACGGACTTGTTGCGATCGTCACACTCGTGCACGACATCCTGATTCCCGTCGGCCTCTTTGCTCTTCTTGGTCATGTACAAGGAGCCGAAGTTGATTCGCTCTTCATCGTCGCCTTACTCACGCTCCTGGGCGTGTCGATCAACAACACAATCGTAGTCTTCGACCGCATTCGTGAAAATCTCCGTCTCAACCAAGATCGCAACAAAAAAGAGGCGTTCAACGAGACGGTGGGGCACTCGATCATGCAAACGCTCGCGCGCTCCATCAACACGTCGCTTGCTGTCGTGATCGTACTCACCGCGCTCTACTTTGTTGGGCCAATTACGACGCGCGATTTCGCGCTCACGCTCATTGTCGGTGTCGTCGCAGGCACGTACTCCTCAATCTTCCTTGCTGCGCCCCTTTTGGTCTGGATTGAAGCCCGCCAGCGCGATAAATAATCGCTTTCACCACACTTCGCTCGGAGCGATGTTGATTGATTTTGCGGCGGAGGCTGGCATGCCATCTTTACTGCGCTTGCCATTTTTGGGCGTGCGGTCTTCGATTATGGTCGAGAGACCGATTTTACTGAGTACTTTGATGAACGGATCTGGATCGAGTTCTTCCACGTTGACCATCGTGCGCGGGTTCCAGATTCCTTTCGCAACGAGAATTGCGGCTGCGATCGGCGGGACGCCCGCTGTGTATGAGATCCCTTGTGACTCCACTTCTTTGTAGCACTTTGCGTGGTCGCAGATGTTGTAGATGAATACTTCGCGCCATTTGCTGTTTTTCCATCCCTTCACCAAATCGCCGATGCAGGTGTAGCCCTGGTAGGTCTTTGCGAGCGAGGCGGGGTCGGGAAGTACGGCCTTCAAAACTTTGAGCGGCACCACTTTCACGCCCTCTGCGGTCGTGACCGGTTTCTCCGAGAGCATCCCAAGATTGCGTAGGACGCTGAATACGTTTAGGTAGTGATCGCCAAAGCCCATCCAGAAGCGGATCGATTTTGCTTTCATGTTTTTCGAGAGCGAGTGCAGCTCGTCGTGGCCGTTCAAGTACACCGGGCGCATGCCGACGAGCGGGAAGTCGTAGTCCCAGCGCTCGGAATGCACCGGGCGCACGACCCACTTACCATTGATCCAGGTCCACACTTTTTTGAATTCGCGGAAGTTGATCTCCGGGTCGAAGTTTGTTGCGAAGTACTTGCCGTGGCTGCCGGCGTTCACGTCGAGAATGTCGATGGTCTCAATTTTGTCGATGTAGTGCTTTTGCGCGAGCGCGGCGTATGCGTTCACAACGCCCGGGTCGAAGCCGATGCCGAGAATGGCGTTGATACCCGCCTTTTTTGCGGCCGCTTTTTTCCTCCATTCATAATTTGCGTACCACGGCGGATTTTCGGCCACTTTGGTCGGGTCTTCGTGAATAGCAGTGTCCATGTAGGTCACGGGGCGGCCATTCACTTCTTTGGCGCGGATGCAGGCCTCGAGCACGCTCATGTTTATATAGGCGGTTCCGAGGTTAATAACAATCGATGAATTTGTTGATTTGATGAGCTTTACCATTTGTGGGATGTTCATCGCGTCCACCTCCTTCGCATAAATCTTACCCTTCTTATTTCTGATGCTTTTCTTCCGTTTGATGCTCTCGATTATTTTCTTCGCTTTGTTTACCTTACGCGACGCAATGCAAATGTCGCCCAAGATGTCATTGTTCTGCGCGGCCTTGTGCGCCGCGACATGTGCTACTGCCCCCGCGCCCACGATCAGCACGTTCGGAAAAACAGTGTTTTTGTCCATGCGCACGTCAATAGTTACGATAGGCTGGTACGGAAGTCATCGTAGGTAAATTCCCGCACCACGTCAACCTTCCCGTCAAGACGCTTCACAACAATCGAAGGCATTTGAATACCGTTAAACCAGTTCATTTGAATGATGGTGTAGCGCGCGGCATTGTCGAAAATGACGTAATCGCCGATCTTGAGTTCAGCGGGGAAGCCGTAGGTACCGAAAACGTCGCCCGCAAGGCAGGTGGCTCCGGCGAGCGTGTATCGAAACGGTCCGGTTTTGGGAAGATCGATGGTCGTCGGTTCGCGATAAATAAGGTTGTCCGGCATGTGCGACTGCAGCGAGGTGTTCATGACCGCGATTTTGCCCTCGTTTTCGATAATATCTCGCACCTGTGCGACCAGATAGCCCGCCATGGTCACCGCCGCATCGCCTGGCTCAAGGTAGACCTGCACGTCAAAATCGCTGGCAAACTTTTTGAGGCGCGCGGCAAATTGTTCACGCGGGTAATTCTCATTGGTGAAGGCGATGCCGCCGCCGAGCGAGACCCACTCCATTTTCTCGAGGAGCGGCTTGAAATCGGATCCGATACGATCGAGGATTTTTGAAAATGCTTCGAAGTCCGCGTTCTCACAATTGACATGGAACATAACGCCCCTGATCTTGTCGGCGATGGCAAGCACTTTGTTGATATCTTTTTCTCCGAGGCGCGATTGCTTGCGCGCCGGGTCGGAGAGATCGAAGTGCGAGTAGCTCACGCCCGGATTGACGCGCAGCCCGAGATTTTTGTTTTTTGCTTTTTCGTAGAAGCGCTCAAACTGCGGCAGCGAATTGAAAATAATTTTGTCGGCAAAGGTGACGAGTTGGTCCATGTCGGTATCAGACCATGCCACTCCGTACCCTTGCGTTTCGACACCAAATTTTTCATAGCCCAATTTTGCCTCATAAAGCGCACTTGAAGTGGTGCCGTCCATGTATTTGCTCATGAGCGGAAACACCGACCACGAGGAAAAGCATTTCAGCGCGAGTACGGCCTTTGCGCCCGACTGCTTACGGATAAAGTCGATCTTCTCCATGTTTTTGAGGAGTCGCGCTTCATCAAGAAGAAAATAGGGAGTTTTGATCTCCGGATGGGCCGCCGCGAATTCCTGAATTGATTGTTCGTTCGACATGACCGCTACCTTAGCATATGTTCTCATTTAGTCCTGTTGCTACTCGGCGGTCGGGTATCAGGCGTGATTAAAGCGAGCAAAACGGAGTCACGTCATGATTCCCTTGCCCGTAATGCCGTTGGTTCTTGGTGCACTTCTGGTGGTAGCGACTATTATCCTCAGCATCGCCAAGCATACGCCTTGATTCGTGTCATTCGGTCTCCGCGGCACGCTTGCTGTGGAGACCGTCAGATTTTTACATTTTCAACAATCCTTTTTTATACGCCAATTCGGCATTCAAAATCCCACCGCCGGCCGCACCGCGCACCGTATTGTGCGAGAGGCCGACGAATCGGATGTCGAATACGTTGCACTTTCGGAGGCGACCGACTGAGACGGCCATTGCCTTATCGGCGTCGCGATCCCATTTTGGTTGTGGGCGATTTTCTTCGTCGCGATAAATTATTGGCTGCACGGGCGCCATTGGCAAATCCAGCTTCTGCGGCTCGCCACGAAATTCGCCCCAGATTTTTTTGATCTCCTCAATGCTCGGCTTTTTCGCACCAAACAGCACCGAAACGGCCGCAAGGTGGCCATCGGATACCGGCACGCGATTGCAGTGGGCTGAGATCGCGATGTTCGAAATCGGGACGATTGCGCCGCCCTCGATTGTGCCCAGAATTTTCAACGGTTCACTCTCGGTTTTTTCTTCTTCGCCGCCAATGTAGGGGACCACGTTGTCGATCATGTCGAGCGAAGCCACACCGGGGTAACCTGCGCCGGAGACCGCCTGCATGGTGGTGATGATCAGTTTTTCAACCGGGTATCCTGCCTGGATTAATGCGAAGATTGGTGTGAGGTAGCTCTGTAGCGAGCAGTTGGGTTTTACGACGATAAATCCCGTACTCCACCCATTTGCCTTTTGCTGCGCGAGAATCACGTCAAGGTGATCGGCATTGATCTCGGGAATGAGCATCGGTACGTTGTGTGTTGCGCGGTGCGCGGACGCGTTGGAGAAGACCGGCAGTCCGGCCGCGGCGTATACATTTTCCGCCGCCTTGATCGCATCTTTATCGGGCATTTCAAAAGCAGAAAAGACTAGCTTACAGCTCTTTGTAGAGCTTTGCACATCGGCAACGTCGTGCACGATCAAATCTGCCACATCGGCCGGAATGTCTCCGTCCACATGCCAGCCGCTCTTCAGTGCCTCGCGATATTTCTTGCCCGCCGATTGCGGGGAGGCGGCCACGTAGCCCACACGGAAGAGCGGGTGATGTTCGAGCAAGTGAATATACTGCTGCCCGACCATGCCAGTTGCTCCTAGAACGCCGACTGGAATTTTTTCACTCATCGAAAAAAGTGTACCATTTTTAACCCACGAATGCGTGATAGATCGCGCGAATCGCGGCGGAAGCATCTTCTTCTTTCACGCCGACCACCACATTGATCTCGCTACCGCCGTGATTGAGTAGCACGATATTGATGTCTGCTTTGCCGAGCGCGCTGCAGATTTCTCCCGCAATGCCCGGTGTCCCGGCCATGCCGATGCCCACGGTGCATACGAGCGCGAGGTTGCTGCTCGTGCGGATGACGTCAGGGCTGCAGGCGCTCCCTAGCATCTCCATCAAGCGCTCGCGTTTGCCTTCCAGTCTCGCCGTTGCCACCACGAAACTCACTGAATCCACCGTGCTGGGGCACTGATCGACACTGATGCCGAGTCGCTGAAAGACACCAATGGCGCGCCAGAGGAATCCGATCTCGTTGTTCATGTCGTACTTGAGAAGTGTGATCGCCGTAAATCCGGGCTTTGCCGCAATACCTGTGATCGGATCCTTTGGCTTCGATACTTCGGTGACGATCCACGTACCCGTTTTCAAAGGCATGGAGGTAGAACGCACGTGAATGGGGATGCCGACAGCGCGCACGGCCGAGACCGCACTTTCGTGGAAGACATTGGCGCCCATGAAAGAAAGTTCGCGCAGTTCGCGATATGTCATGAGCAGAATTTTTTTTGGATTCTTCACGATGCGCGGATCGGCCATACGAATACCCAGCACATCGGTCCAGTTTTCATACACTGAAGCGTGCACCAAGGCGGCGACGATGGCACCGGTGATGTCGGAGCCGCCGCGGGGGAATGTTTGGATCAAATTTTTTGTGCCGGCGACGTGACCGTAGAAGCCGGGAATCACGACACCCTTCTTCGCCTTGCCGGAGAGCTTAAGCTTTGTGGCGCGCAGAGCGGTAGTCTCGGCATCGTAGTTGCCGCGCGTATCGAAGGTAACGAAATCTGCCGCATCAAGAAATTCAAATTGCAGTGCCGCAGCAACGATTTGCGCCGAGAGCCACTCGCCGCAGGAGAGAGCGAATTGTACAAGGCGGTGCTCGTTGCGCCAGAGCACGCGTGCGTCTTTTTGTATTTTTGCAAACAATGTGTCGACGTTTAGTTCGAGCTTGAGTTCGGTCACGATCGATTTGAATCTCCCGCGGATGATTTCGAGTACGGCGTCTTTTTCATCATCGGCCGCGCGCGCCCAGTGCGCAAACATGTCGGTGACCTTCTCGTCTTCGGCATGGCGTTTGCCCGGTGCAGACACGACGATAAAGCGCCGCGAAGGATCGCTTTTGACGATGTCGACGACTTTCGCAATGCGCTTCGCATCGGCAAGGGAAGTCCCTCCGAATTTCGCCACCTTCCAGCCATTCTTTTTCATAACACGGCCACAGTACCCCCTGCTCATCAAAATGCAATGATTTTCAATATAAAAATGGAATGGGCGGCTAGGTCGAGGACCTCGCCGCCCATTTATCGTCGGCCCCTCCTCTTTTTACCGGATCGGTATCATCGTCTCGATGGCACGTATCGGAGTGAGGCACGTATAGACCATGTGATGGGCGGCGCAGTTCAGTCGTGACCGTCTGCGCGCCTCCCAAATGTCTGCCCCTTTCGGATCAGCTGGTCGTTTCCCCAATCGATCCAGCTGAGCCCGAAGCAGTTCTTCGTACTCTGGCCTCTGCAGGATTTCGAGAGCTTCGGTCAGAGTCAGCGGTCTTTGAGTCGTTGGACTCATAGCATCACTTCTCCTCATCGGCTGTTGGATTGAACCGGCTCTTCATAAAGAACAAGCCTTGCGACTCGAAAGAGCTCGGCGAGATCTTCTTCCTTTTCCTCGCCTCCAGATTTGCGATCTGGAATTTGAACCGAATATTTCGATACAAATTCCAGCCCACAAAACAAAAGCCCCTCTTCGGAGGGGCTTTTGTTTTGTTTTTGCTTTGTTATTTGAGCAACGACACAGCCACCCCTCTTCGGGACGTAAAGAAATAGAAAGAAAACCAGTTGGCTGTGGAAATTCGACCATTACTCATGCGAGGCATCATAGCGGAAGGGGATTGATTGTCAATATCAAAATAAAAGGGTGTGGAAAAAAGTTCCACCGCGGTACTCCTCATTTCGCAATTGCGAAACAACGAGTACCGCGGCATGCATGACAGTCGTCAGACTTGGGTGGTGACGAGCAGCTCACACAGGGTCTGCGCCAGGAGCGTGGCCGATATCTTGGCAGCGTTGCCGTTCTTGACACAGCCGCAAATTGGCGTAACGCCATCGGGAATGGGGCTGTACTTCCTGCACTTAGCGATCGTGTGCTCGCTTCCAAGAAGTATCACCGGTAGACCGGGGCACTCGCGGGCTGTCCGCCTTGCGTGTTGAACTCCGCAAGCCCACGCCTCGGGCCGCAGCACAGCAAACACGATCGCCCTCACGCCTTTCGGGATATCTTCGAGCCCGCCGATGCTGACGGTCAGTCTTGGGTTGAGCATGCCCAGAAACAGCTCAAACATTCGCTTGCCGCCACCGGTACCCACGTCCGACGAATAGTGCTGGACGATGTGCACGTCTGCTCCTTGTCCTACCATTGCTGCCTCGTTGTATATGCGCCGCATGAACGCGCGCGCACCAGACCCGACTTTTGTCCGTGGCCTGGAATCTGATCCGAAGTCTTCGATCCAGATTCCAAACAACAGACTCATGAACGAAATCAACCACCTTTCGAGGGGCTGATTTCTGTTGTTTTGGTTGTGATGAGCAACTAGACAGCGGCCCCTCGGACTACGAGAGTAAGGAGAAGACCCAAGGCCGCTACCTGCTGTGAGCGATTGCTCATAGAGCAACAATACGCGCTCTATCATTTCTGTCAACAAACCAGCGTGTGGAGAATTACTACAGAGAACTGTTCTCTGTGGCTTTGGAAGATCGCTCTATCGAGCGCCCGGCGGTGAGCGGTCTTCTGTATTTGGGGCTTGACGCATGGGGCGTATTTGATACTATGTCGAGAACGCAAAGGCGGCTTTCTTATTGTCCGCTTCGCGCCCAGTCTAGCTTTAAAATTAATAATTTATAAAAGATTTATGGCAGGAGAATTCAATCGTAATAAGCCGCACGTCAACGTCGGCACCATCGGACACGTCGACCACGGCAAGACCACTCTCACGGCGGCCATCCTCACCGTCCTTTCCAAGGCGGGCAACGGCTACAGCGCAACGGTGAAAGGCGTTGATGACATCGACAAAGCACCGGAAGAGAAGGCGCGCGGAATCACCATTTCGCTTTCGCACTCCGAATACGAAACCCCGAATCGTCACTACGCCCACGTCGACGCACCGGGCCACGCCGACTACATCAAGAACATGATCACAGGTGCCGCTCAAATGGACGGCGCCATCCTCGTGGTCGCTGCTTCCGACGGCGTCATGCCGCAGACGCGTGAACATATTCTCCTCGCGCGACAAGTCGGCGTGCCGAAGGTTGTTGTGTTCTTGAACAAGGTGGATCAGGTGGACGACAAAGACCTCATTGACCTTGTCGAAGAGGAAGTGCGCGAATTGCTCGAGAAGCAAGGCTTCGACGGCAAGAACACGCCTGTCATCCGCGGCTCGGGCTTGAAGGCGCTTGAGAACCCGGCACCGGGCAACGAATGGAGCGACAAAGTGATGGAGCTCGTTAAAGCACTCGACGAATATATCCCGCAACCTGTCCGTGAACTCGACAAGCCATTTCTCATGCCGATTGAAGACGTCTTCTCGATTGAAGGCCGCGGCACCGTGGTGACAGGCCGCATCGAGCGCGGTCGGATCAAGGTGGGGGAGGAGGTGGAGATCGTCGGTATCATCGACATCGCCAAGACCACTGTCACCGGCATCGAAATGTTCAACAAATCCCTCAAAGAAGGTCAGGCTGGCGACAACGCAGGCATCCTTCTGCGCGGTACCAAGAAAGAAGACGTGCATCGCGGTCAGGTGCTCTGCAAGCCGGGCTCGGTAAAGCCGCACACGGAATTTGAGGCCGAAGTGTACATTCTCACCAAGGAGGAAGGCGGTCGCCACACGCCGTTCTTCACGGGCTACAAGCCGCAGTTCTACATCCGTACTACCGACATCACTGGCGAGGTGACGCTGAAGGAAGGTGTGGAAATGGTCATGCCGGGCGACACCGTGACCTTCATGGTGAAGCTTGTGGGACCGATCGCGATGGAAGAGCAGATGCGCTTCGCCATCCGCGAAGGCGGCAAGACCGTCGGCGCTGGTGTGGTCACCAAGATCGTCAAATAATTCTTAGCAAAGTGCTTGCCGCGAAACCCCGCCAAAAGGCGGGGTTTTACGTTTCTCTCCCATAAGAAAGGCATTCGAGATTGACCCACGGAACAACCTTATGTCGGAGACAACCCTGCCACGCCTTGCTAACGAATTTATAGAGCGAACTGGTTATACGTTCAAAAAAGATTCTGACGGTAGAGAC
>VFSW01006530.1_pt1 | contig 17126 bp, 8 predicted proteins | sample 5358111 | NCBI WGS metagenome assembly VFSW01 (sample SAMN11554181, study PRJNA540505) | mine drainage metagenome | isolation source: sediment from site ElyBrook_90M | place: USA: Ely Copper Mine, Vershire, VT | collected 2017
GATGCCGATGGCTGAACTCAAAACAGAATCAAGCGGCATGACGGAATGCGCGGCACAGCCCATGAACAAAGAGCGTGCGCGCTCGTCATCAAACAACAATCGGCTAAGCGCCGTTGCGGGCAATAATGCTGGAATGCCAAAGCGGGCAAGCAGCATTGGATGACGAGGCAGGTGAACAACAGGGCGGAGCAACTCCGGTAGCAGCGCATTCCAGTTTTCGACCAGCGGCAGAAAGAAGCGCTGCCAGACTGTGCCGTCCTTTGCGCCCAGTTGTGCAACCATTTCTGTCAAAGCGCGCGAAAGAAGAACGGCGCTGCCGTCGTCGAGAGGATGGGCCAGCGAAAACTCCGGTTGAATCCAGTGGAAACCGTATTGCGCAAGCGGCAGCGATTGAAAAAACGGGGACGCCACGCCGAGCGGAAATGCCGAAGCGCCCAGGTCATGCTGAAAGCCGGGGAGCGTAACCTGCCCGCTGGAGCAGGCACCGCCGATGTGCGAATGGCCCTCATACACCGTGACGCGCACACCTGCCTGCGCCAGCGTGATGGCAGCCGCAAGTCCATTGGGGCCAGAGCCGATGATGTTGGCGGTACGCATCCTGAGCGCAACAGGCATCCTGAAGATAGTGTGCGGCGATTCGCCGCAAAAGGAAAACATCTCGGCCCGTAAATGCAGCGGCCCTCTCCTTATGTTGTGGGAGAGGGCCTTGAATATTGCAATTGAGCACCGAGAACCTTGCAGCTACTTTGTGGTTAAGGTAAAGGTTGCCACCTGGTTAACTATTCCTGACCTTGCGACCACGGCAACCGTGGAGGTACCCGTTGTCGGCGTGGAACCTACGGATGACTTCGACGGCGTTCCGCCACCGCAGCCGGTCAATGCGCCAAAGCTGACGATACCCAATACGAGAAGCATCAGCATCCGGTGCAGGCCGCGACGCTTTCTCCAGCCGCTGCTGATGCCCAGCAGACATGCGGAGAGAGCCAGCGCGGAACCTGGCAACGAACCCGGCAGGAAGGGTAGACCCGAACCACGGAGTTTTGCGGAACTGGTTGTGGTCGTGATCGTCAACGTCGACACCATGTTGCCGCTGGAGTTGACAGTGGTGGGAGAGAAGCTGCAGGTGGAACCGCTGGGCAATCCAAAGCAACTGAACGATACATTTGTCGTTGGCGTAAAGCCGTTGATAGGTGTCAAGGTCAGCGTATCCGTACCATTCGTTCCCAACGTCAGTGTCAATGACGGCAGACTGAAGGTCAGCGTAAAGCCTGGTACCGAAACAGACCCTGCATCCGTGGTTGCCGCCGCCTGGTTCGACGGTCCGGATGTGCCGCCATTGTCCGTCGCTTCAACAACGTAATAATACGTCGTCGATGCGGTCAGTCCAGTGTCGGCGTATGCCGTGGCAGAGATGGGGCTGGCCGTAATCTGGTTGCTGGCAGAAGGCGTGAATCCACTAGTCGTGCTGCGGAAGACCAGATACTGCACGCCCGATGACGTGCTTGCGTTCCAGGTCAGATCAATCTCGCTGGTGGAACCCACGCTTGCAATCAGGTTGGTTGGAACTGCAGGTGCGACCAACTGCGGTGTAACATCGATGGCGCTGATCGTGGGATTCTGATCAACAGCATTCGATGTTCCCATCAAGGTTTGGATGCCAATGTCCCCGTTACCATCCGCAATCGCCGTAAAGGTCTGCGTCACGGCTTTGTTCTTTCCACCTGCCGTTGCGTAGATGTCGAAATTGGTAAGCACTGTAGCGCCGTTGATGGCTACGTTGAACGCCCGTTGACCAGCAGCGGTGTGCGCAGCTTCCACAAAGTGGAGGCGGACGTTATAGCTGCCGCCCGGTGTCAGGTTGGGGATGCTCCAAGAAGCGGGTCCCCAACGCTCTGTGGTGTAAACCTCGGCAGGGGCCGGATTGACGACCTGCGAAAGATCCACAACGTTGCCGAGGTGGTAGTTAGTGTTGCCCCCGGTAACAAACTGCGAGTTCATATAGCCGCCGACAGCGTAACCGCCTGCGCTGAGCAGAACGCTGGTGCCGTTGCCCGCAGCCACAGTGGTTGCCGTGACAGCATCTCCGCTGGTAACTGCGGCTTCACCACCCCAGTTAGAAGCCAGCACGGTGAAGTAGTACGTCGTTGCAGGATTCAATGCACTGACCAGCAATGAAGTGCTGCTGGCGTTCTGCTCAACCAAGGTGCTTAAGTCCAGCTTAGCGCCCTGCGTGGTGCTGGCATAGATGTTGTAAGTCACGCCAGCGGTAGTGCTAGCCGTCCAGTTCAACTGCACCGCATTGCTATAGGTCTGGCTGGCAGTCAGTCCACTGACTGCGTTGGGCAGCCCGGCTGTCAGAGTGGAGTAGTGGACGTAGTCGAACGTGTAGTTGGATGGGAAGCCAACCGTGCCCGGAGTTCCACCATTGCCGCCAATTCCAGAACTAAGTATCAAGTTAATGGTGTAGTTATCCGAAGGGCCCATCAACGGCCAGATATCGGTCGCTCCGAGATTCGCCAGATTGACGTCGCCATATTGCACCCCATCCATAAAGTACTGGACGTGGTAGGGGCCCCATAGCGTTGTGATGGTGTGGAAGGCCTGGTCGAAGTTAGGTTCTCCAGCAGGCAAGTCCATGGTGGCACTGATCCCACCGTATTCGTAGTTCGTGCCGCCATCGGTTTCGTAGCCGTGGATAGTGGAGCCATTATGCGCTGGATTGCTGGCTTGTAACTCCATCATGTCCAGCTCGCCAGATTTTGGCCAGCCGACTGTGCCAATATCTGTGCCCAGTGCCCAGAAGGCCGCTCCCATTCCAGGTGCAGATGGGTTCTGAATGCTGGCTTCGATCTTGCCATAGCTGATGTTCTCAACACTATGTAAGCGAGCCGACGTGTAAGCAGTTTGGCCTGCACCAGGAGCTGCGTTATAGGTCATGGCTTCGACCAGGTGACCATTGCCATCCAGATAGACGTTCTGGAGGCTGTCACTGGTGGATTGAATCGTGCCATCTCCCCATTGGTTATTGGTGTTGACCGCAACCTCGTTGGTCCACTTGGTGTGGTCGTAGGTGGTACCTGCGGCTCCGTTAAAGTCATCCCCCCACGTGAGAGTCCAAGTCGAGTTACCCGATGCCAGCGTGGTTGCGCTGCCTTGGGTAGAAGCTGCTGACGAACCGGCAGCATCGCTTGCTTCCACCACATAATAGTAAGTCGTAGAGGCAGTGAGTCCCGTGTCCTGATAGCTGGCGGGATATAGCCCCGTGCCATTCAAAGGAGTCGTCGGCGTAAAGCCGGAAGCCGTGCCGCGATAGACGTTATAGGTAATCGTGCAGCCAGCAACTGCAGTACTGGGTGCCCACGATATATCAACTTCCGTGTCCGAAGCAGCGGTTGCCATTAGCGCTGCAGGAACGCTGGGAAGCGTTGTACAGGGAACAGGCAAGGTGACGGCGGAGTTACTGACGCCAGGTGAAGATGCCAGTGAGTTCACCGCTTCGACCGTATAGTAGTAGGTCGTGTTTGCGGCTAGGCCCGTGTTGTTATAGGTGGTTCCAGTTATACCCGCCTGTAACAGATTTGAAGCGCCTGGAGTAAATCCAGAAGTAGTACTGGCGTAGACGCTATAAGTAACGTTGGCTGTAGTGCTGGCTGGCCAGCTCAAGTCGATCTCACTATCTGATGCAGGCGTAGCGGTAAGTGAGGCTGGTGCAGAGGGAATGACACCGACGTTGCCGGTACCGACCTCGATACCGCAGATCAGCGGGGTGTTGATGGCCCCATTGGATGTGGCGACTGTGATATTGCCACTGCCATCCGCTTGCACAGCAAAGGACTGCACATTGGCAATGTGATGTCCGCCGGTGACTGCTTCGATATCAAAGTTGGTCAGAACCTGAACACCATTGATCGAGACATTGAATTCACGCTGTTGAGGCGTAGTGAACCAGCTTTCTTCAAAATGGAGATCGACGATGTAGGTTGCGTTGGGCGTAAACCCAGGCAGCACCCATGTTGCGGGTCCAGAGCGATTCCACTGATAGACATACTCCGGTGCGGCGTTGACTGTGCCCTGAGGAATGACGATCAGATTGTTGTCCTGCGCTGGAGCGCTGCCTGCAGTTGTGCTGGTATCCAATTGCCAATTGGCACCATAGTTTCCAGCGAAAGGTGCCGCGCCTGGGACGGAGGCGGCATCATATCCGGCGTCGATATCGAGAACATCCTGCGTAATGACGCCGCCGGCGTACGGCGTTGTGGCACTCGCAACTGAGGAGTCGCGGGTACTTTGACCATCTGCGGATACCGTTTGGACAATGTAGTAATACGTGGTGGTCGCAGAGACGGTGGTATCCGTGTAGGAGGTTCCCGTCAGGCCGGTAACCAATGCCGTGTTGCCAGCCGTGGTAAAGCCCGCGCTGCTTCCGCGGAAAACGCTATAGGTGACTCCCGTGTTAACGCTCGCCGCCCAGCTTAGGTTTACCTGCTGCGCAGAGATAGCGACTGCGGAGAGGGCCGTGGCCGGGCCCGGAGGATTTGGCCCAGTCGGTGCACCGTAGGGCGTGCCGGTGCCGATTTCAATTCCACTGATCAACGGATTGTTCTTCACGCTGGTAATTGCGATCGTGATGGTGCCAGTGTTATCGGCTGTTTCGTTGAACGATTGAATGTTGGCGATGTGCGCTCCGCCCGCTGCCGCTTCAATATCAAAATTACTTAATACTGGCGTTCCGTTGATAGCGACGTCAAAGACACGCTGCCCAGGAGTCGTAAAGTAGTCTTCATTGAAGTGTAAATCCACAATGTAACTCGCACCCGGTGTCAGGTTCGGTATCGCATATGTTGGCGTGCCATTGCGCATGGTGTTGTACACCGCCTGCGGCGCGGCATTGGCCATGCCCGAAGGGATGGTAATCGTATTACCATCCGGATTCTCTGAACCACCGCCGATATAATCCGTGTCGGCAATCCAGTCCGTTCCCGCAATTGCTGGTCCGTTGGCATTGATCGCGATTACGTCGCTGGTAATGACGCCTCCAGATGCGGGTGAGTAGATGCCTGCGTAGTTTGAAAATGCGGTACCGCCCAGCGTCTGCGCCTCCACGACGTAATAGTAATTAGAGCCAGCTGAGATCGATGTATCCGTGTAGGTTGTGGTCGCGCTGGTAAGTCCGGCCACTAGCTGATTTGAAACGGAAGGAGTGAACCCAGCTGTGGTGTCACGATAAATCGTGTAGTTCGCATTCGCAGTTGTGCCCGACGTCCAGGATAGGCTAACCTGTCCTGCTTGCGAATTATTCTGGTACGAGAAGGTCGCAGTCAGTGCCGATGGCGCATTTGGGCAAGTCGATGTACAGGCTACACCCTGATAGAAAGGCACGTAACTAGTAATGGTGCCGTTTTTGACGGTGGTTCCTGCGTTGTCGATTGTGCTTGTGATCTGACCTGAGCCATTCAGGAATACAGAGACGGAGTCCGTGGCTGTCACTCCAACCGCATTCGGAACATTGATGGCCTGATCCTGCGTAATGGCTACTCCCTGATTAAAGTAGGAGTACACGCCCATGCCATACGTGGTGTGGTTAGTGACACCGGAAGCCACATTGTAGGATGGGTAGCCATTCATTGCGCCGTCCATCCACGCGGATTGACTTGGCGGATCGTAAGGATCTTCACTTTGGTAAAAAATAGTTTCGCCGTAGTTGCCGTTCCACTGCACCTGTGCGGCCTGATAATGTTCGACGGCCAAGCCTAATGCAGTCACATAATCGCCGTTGACGACCAGTCCGTTGGCTGCGGTATTGACCGTCCAGCCCGTGGTTCCGGCGTTGCCGTGGTCGGCGCGCCAGGCCCAGATGTTGTCGAGGATGACGTCGTCACTATCCACTTGAAGCGTTACCGTAGCCGTGCCCAGTGTAGAGCCGCCAATGCGGAAAAAGACGTCGCTGATGGAGGTTGGGTTGGCGTTGTGGCGCACGCCGGTGTTTGCACCGCTACCTACTTCCAGCAACACTGGAGAATTGGTCGGACCAGCGTCAATCAACAGGTCGGCAATCTGAACGCCATCGACATCAGCAACCGTAAGCGCAGGCGTTCCTGTTTGCGGAACCAGCGTGGCATAGCCCATGCCGAGAACCACGGTATTGGCCTGGGTAACTGCGATGGCTCCGCTGTATTGATAGATGCCGGGAGTTAGAATCAAATTTTGGCCGGCAGTTTGCAGCCAGGTATTGATGGTCGCCAGGGGAGTCGTCGGCGTAGCGATCAGAAAAGTGCTAATCGCCAGCGAGGTACCTGCAGTATTCGTGGTGGCGCCCCAGGTCGTTCCAGAAGAAGACGCCTGCACACTGGGAGAGAAGACGAAGTAGTTGCCGCTGCCATCCACATACAGATAAGGCTTTTCGCGGCTCACCGGAGTTGTAGACAGCACGGTGTACGAGTTGGCAGGATAGTTCGGTGTCGGTGCTCCCGTCACGCCGGAGAAAACCATATTCCAGACGCCGCCAGCCCAACCACCATAACTGCTATTGCGTGTAAACCATTGTTGCTGTGAGCACGAGGTTACGGTGCCAGAGATCGCTGAGTCTGCAATGAATCCACCGCTGGCCGTTCCGCAGTAGCTGTCCGTCAATTCCAAGTCGCCCGTGACATTCATACGGCGAAATGAATCGCCCTGAGAGACGCCCCATTGCAACTGATTCGTGCCGCCCCCTTGCGCTGAGTCCGTCGCCGCAACAATGGACATATTTTCCATGGAGCGCCAGAAGTAGGTCGTGATGGGCGTTCCCGGGCCATTGCCCTGGTTCCATGTCGTCCACGTTCCGAAGTTTGGCGTGATAAAGCCATTGATGGTTACACCGTTCGGGTTTTGTCCGAGGCCGGCAATGGACTCGTAGTACCCAATGGGAGCCTGCACCGTATAGGTGCCGGGCTGGAAAAGAACGGCTGCGCGATTGGTATCAAACTCCGTGTAGTTCGACAGATTTGTGAGGGCTGTCTCGATCGCAGTTTCCGACGTCCCCGCAGGGATTACGGTCACGTTAGGGCCGAAGATTGATTTGGTTACCTGGGCCTGCGCGCCCACGAGACAATCCATCGCCACGACCGCGATGGTGAGAAATGCAGCACCCAGCTTTGAGCCCACTGCGATACGAAACTGCCTGGTGTTCATACGATTCCCTCACTGAAGATATGACCCGGCACACAGAGTTGTGCCTCTCGCGCAGAATTTCATCAATTTGGGAACTACATCCTGCGGCAGATAGGAGTTACATCTGAGTAGGTGAGGAACTTCCCGGCCTGGCTGAAAACATTGCGGCGCTTAGGTTGCCGCAAATATAGCATTAGAAGTCGGCGATTAGCTACAAAAAGTTTTTTGTGCCTATTGCGATTAGAAAATATGACGATAAGCAATAGTCAGATTTTCCTCAAAGACAGGGCCTGCGGGAATTCAATGTCGATGCGGATTCCGTGTTAGTTTCGTCTGGAGAGAAGCTATCCTCGTCCATTGCTGAATTTGCAGTTTCAGACCATTTACCGAAGTGGGGTTCCGTTAAAACTTACAGTTAACCAAACGTGAGCGGTTCATGTAACTGCTCGTAACTCCCGTTACGCTTAATTTTAATAGAAGTTACATGAAGTTACGTGGTCTTTAATGTCAAGTTAACTGCAATGCTGATCTTTCTGCTCGCCGTTAGCGTTATTGTTCAAGAGGGCCACGAGTAAAAAATAAGAATGCGTGTCGCGCGTTTCGGCCTTCCCATTTGCCCCTTTGACCATCTTCATGGATAGCCGGGGCAAGCGCTACCGAAAAAATGAGGGTATCCACTTTGCTATTTCGTACAAAAATAACAGGGAGTGTGATCCGCGAAACTCGGTGGCGTTGAAATGGTGGGCCCACCAGGACTTGAACCTGGAACCAACAAATTATGAGTTTGCTGCTCTAACCAATTGAGCTATAGGCCCGGAGTTGCGGATGGCGGAGTGCGATGCACGCGGTGGTGGCCGCACTCCAATTTTAACGTGCAGGTCTCAGTTTATTCGTATGCAAGTGCTTCGATGGGGTCCTTCTGCGCTGCCTTGTAGGCAGGATACAGGGCGCCCACTAATGCGCCGACAAAGGCGAGCAGGGTACCCCAGAGAAGCCAGTGCGGAGTAATAGGAAAAGGGACGGTCGGAAAACGATGCATGACGGTCGTGCGGACGAGAAAGCTGAGCGCAACGCCTGTGCCCACTCCGCCCAGCGCAAGCAGTCCTGTCTCCCGCATGACCATCGACACGATGTAAGAGCGCGAGGCTCCTAAAGATTTCAGGATGCCGATCTCGCGGGTACGCTCCATGACCGCGGTGTACATGGATTGAAAGATGGCCAGAAAGCCAACGATCATGGCGATGCCGATGACCACATTCAGGCTGGCGGTGAGGGCAGGAATCTTGGAAGGAGTGAGTTGGGAGAGCATCTCCTCCATGGTCTGGACTTGATACTGCCCCAGGCCTGGAGTCGCCAGAATCTCGTGCATCACGGCTTGCTGGTAGGGTGGGCCATCTGTGCGCAGATAAAAGATTGAAGCGTTGCCAGGTGCACCCGTCAATGCTCCCAGCGTGGTGATGGGAATGAATTTTCTGCCACCCTTGCCGTGCCGCACAATGCCGCAGATGCGAAAAGGGTGATTGTTGAGAATGGGGATTGTCTCTCCAACGTGATGGCCATGATCGCTGGCGGCGAAGATATCGTCCACAATCACATCATTCGGCCCCTGAAAAGGCGTGCCAGCAACAAAGACAAAAGGACGCAGCGCGTTGAAGCTTTTGAAGTCGATGCCGTAGATATTTTCCACGGAACTGCCTAAGGTGAACTGCACGATGACGGGCGCGGCCACCTGGACATGCGGCAACTTTGCCAGCACGCCAGCGATTGTGGCCGGGACGGGCGCACCGCCGAATCCAGCAAGAAAGCTGGCATTGGCCGGACGAACGACCATATCCGCCCCAATACCGTTGGTGCGGGCTTTGGAGTCATTCAACTGGCCAAGCATCAAAGCCGTGATGGATAGAATCATGACAACCTCAATCGCGATGGCGGTGAGGCTGAGCAGTGAGCGCAGCGGGCGATGTAACAGGTTGCCTAGAATCAGTTTGTTCATCGTTCCTTTATATACACCCCGTATCAGCCCAATGCGGGCTTAACTGCACGTGGCGGCTTTGTTCGCATTCTCTGCAACATTCTTAGTATAGAAGCTGCTCCCTCGCCCACAGCTTTTTGCACAAAAAATCGTGAATTTCCACCGTAATTTGCCGATGGAGAGAGTACCTGGGCGTTTTTAGGTGGAATCTCTCTTGACAACACCCATGAAGATATTGTTCTTTTTCAATTTGACGCGGAAATGGTGCAAGTTTAATCTGCATTTAAATATCAAGGTCACCACATAAGGTAAGCGACGTGCCAACCACGGTCGATAACGAGCATTGCTTCGGCAAGTTACTGCGGAAAGAGCGCGAACAGCGTGGCATTACGCTGGACGCTATTTCTGCGTCGACCAAAGTAATGGTGCGGAGTTTGCGGGCTTTGGAGGAAGAGCACTTCGATCAACTTCCTGGCGGCATTCTGGGCAAAGGCATTGTGCGGGGCTATGCCCGCTGCCTGGGCCTGGATGAAAATGAGTGGGTGCGGCTCTATATGGAAGCGCATCATGACAGCGTCCCGACCCCGGATGCAGAAGACTGGGCGTCCTTTGCGCTCAACATCTCAAAAACCCGCGTGCAATCCGATCATCAGGCACACCTGCGTTGGACGGGTGTCGGCGTTCTGCTGCTTGTGCTGGCCAGTTTTGGCTGGTTTGTTTGGGGATACCTGCATACACGCACGGCCAGCGCGCAAGTCTTACCTGCAAAAATCTCGGCGCTCATTCTGCCCAGCCAGCCACAGACAATTCGCCGCGACCGTTAGCTGCAAGATTGCTCCAGCCATCGACCCTTCCTCCCCATTGAATGCAAACCGACTCCTTGGCCCGTGCTGGTTTGATACCCTAGAAGGAGCGAAGGAAATAGGCTGTACTGGCCTGTTGTGCTGCTCGTTCATATGTGGGCAGCGTGGACGCGCTCGACATTTTTCCATGAACCCAGCTTTCAACGCTTTGCATCTGTAATGGATCGATTTGATTTTTGAGGAGGAACTACATTGTCTCAACGCGACCGCTTCTTATTTACTTCGGAGTCCGTGACCGAAGGCCATCCCGACAAGATCGCCGACCAGATCTCTGACGCAATTCTGGACGCCTGCCTGGAGCAGGATCCGATGAGCCGCGTGGCCTGCGAAACCCTGACGGCAACGGGCCTGGTTGTGATCGCCGGAGAAATTACCACGCAGGCTTATGTCGACTTTCAGTCGCTGGTGCGTGGCGTCGTCGCTTCCATCGGATACGACAATGCACTCTATGGATTTGATTCCAACACCTGTGCCGTCATCTCCAGCATCAACAAGCAATCGGGCGACATCGCGATGGGCGTCGATACCGGCGGAGCTGGCGACCAGGGCATGATGTTTGGCTACGCGACCAACGAGACGGAAGAGTTGATGCCGATGGCCATTTCGCTGGCCCACAAGCTGACGCGCCGCTTGTCAGAGGTTCGCAAAAGCGGTTTGATGAGCTACCTGCGGCCCGACGGCAAGAGCCAGGTCACGGTGGAATACGATGCCAACAACAAGCCCGTGCGCGTGGATGCTGTTGTCATCTCCTCGCAACATGCCGAGCATGTCAGCAACGAGCAATTGCGAGCCGACATTATGAAGCACGTCATTCAGGCCACCATCCCAGCCAACCTGCTCGATGCGGATACCAAATATCACATCAACCCCACGGGGCGATTTGTGATTGGCGGACCGATGGGCGATACCGGCCTGACCGGGCGCAAGATTATCGTTGACACGTATGGCGGCATGGGTCGTCACGGCGGCGGAGCCTTCTCCGGCAAAGATGCCACCAAGGTCGACCGCTCTGCGGCCTACATGGCGCGCCACATCGCTAAAAACATTGTTGCCGCTGGCTTGGCCGAGCGCTGCGAAGTGCAGCTAGCCTATGCCATTGGCGTTGCCGAACCGGTCAGCGTGCTGGTCGATACCTTCGGCACCGGCGTGCTGGAATCCAGGCAGCTTGAAGCACTGGTTCGCTCCAACTTTAAGCTGACTCCCAAGGCGATTATTGAAGGCCTGAATCTGCGTCGTCCCATCTATCGCAAGACCGCAGCCTACGGACACTTTGGCCGCAACGATGCCGACTTTACGTGGGAATCAACCGACAAAGCCGCCAGTCTGCGCCAGCAGGCAGGCGTAAAGGGCGAACTGGCAGGCAGCAAGAAATAACTTTCTCCAGTTGAAAATACAAGAGGCAAGCTCGACGAGCTTGCCTCTTGTATTTATGCAGATGGAATTCTTTCTTTGCGCGCAAGATTCGGATAGTCAATTCTGCCCCGCAAGTGCCATGCTCATTTTATGGCTGCCTCTCCTCCCACATTCGACACAAGCCGCGCCTGGAAATTGGTAGCCGCGCATGATGCCAGCGCGGATGGTGAGTTCGTGTATGCGGTGCGTTCAACGGGCATCTACTGTCGTCCCTCCTGCCCCAGCCGTCGGCCTGCACAACATCAGGTGGTTTTTTACACCACGGCAGAAGAGGCTGTGGCCGCTGGATATCGCGCGTGTAAACGCTGCCGTCCAGAAACACAACATCCGCAGGCGGCTGCCATGGATGCAGCGTGTCGATATCTTGAACAGCACAGCGATACGCTGCCCACGCTGGCCGAAACAGCGCGCGTCGCAGGCATGAGTGCGTTCGCACTGCAGCGCTTGTTTCGCCGCGTGCTTGGCATCAGCCCGCGAGAGTATCACGCGCAACAGCGCCGACTTGTCTTGCAAAAAATCCTGAAAAGCCCGGGCAGCGTAACGGACGCTATTTATGCCGCAGGCTTTGGTTCTGCCAGCCGAGTCTATGAAAATGCTGCACAGCAAATCGGCATGACGCCCGCGCAGTATCGCAAAGACGGAGCTGGACAAACCATTCGCTTCAGCACTACGCGCTGCAACCTCGGGCAGGTCTTAGTCGCCACAACGGCGCGTGGAATTTGCGCCGTCCTGCTGGGAGACAGCGTGGCAGAACTGGAGACACAACTGCGCCAGGAGTTTTCCGCTGCCAGCATTATTGTTGACGCGGCTTCCATGTCGGAAATATTAGAGGAAGTTGTCGGGCAGCTTGCCGAACATCCGACAAGCAAGAGCTTGCCGCTGGATATACGCGGCACGGCGTTTCAGCGTCGCGTGTGGCAAGCGCTCCAACAAATTCCGCGCGGAATGACCGCGACCTATGCGCAACTGGCCGCTGCCATCGGCCAGCCGACTGCAGTGCGTGCCGTCGCGCGTGCGTGCGGGCAGAATCGCGTGGCGGTTTTGATTCCCTGCCATCGCGTGATCGGCAGCGATGGCAAACTGACGGGCTATCGCTGGGGTGTGGAGCGAAAACAAAAATTGCTCGAGCAGGAAGCGCGCACTGTCCGCACGAACACTACCCAAAAATAATGCAGACGGGTGAATCCAGCGCGTACTGTCTTCCCGTCGCGGATAGATGTCCGGCCTTTGCGTCGCATTCCAAAATCACGATGTTCGCCGAATCCTGATTCGCAATCAGCACCCAGCGCCCGTCGGGATCGAGAATAAAATTACGCGGCGTCTTGCCTCCGCAGGAGATGTGCTGCAGCAGCGCGAGCGCTCCGTTCTTTTGATCGACCGAATACACAACCATGCTGTCGTCGCCACGATTGGAAGCATAGACAAAGCGGCCATTGGGATGAACCAGCACGGTTGCGGCCTTGTTTTCTCCTGAAAATCCAGCAGGCACGGTGGAGATATTCTGAATGCGAGTCAGTGTTCCCTTTTCTGCATCCCAATGCAGGCTGTCGATGGTGCTGGCAATTTCATTCAACGAGTAGGCCCATTTGTGATTGGGGTGAAAGGTAAAATTGCGCGGCCCGGAACCAGGAATGGCGCTGTAAAACGGAGGATCGTTGGGCGTAATCTCCGCTGTCGCTGGTGAAAACCTGTAGACCATGACGCGGTCCAGACCCAGATCATTGACCAGCAGAAAGCGATTGTCAGGCGAAATTGTGGTGCAATGCGTATGCGCGGATTGCTGGCGCACGCCAACACTGTGGCCGCTGTAGTGAATATTCTCGATGTGGGGACTTAGCTTTCCGTCGTCTATGATTCGATAGCTGGAGACGCTGCCGCTGGTGTAGTTGGCGACAAAGAGCGCGCGGCCCGTGTGATCCACGGCCATGTTGCAGGGCGCGGTTCCGCCAGATGGAACAGTATTGCGCAGCGTAAGCATTCCATCTGCAGCCACGGCAAAGGAGGAGACGATGCCCGTCTCTGCTTTGCTGCCTTCTGCGGGATCGAGTTCATTCACTGCGTAGATATTTTTTCCGTCGGGCGAGAGCGCAAGAAAACTCGGCTCAGGCGTTGCGTCAGCAAGGCCAACCTCTTTGAGTTCCCCAGAATCAGAGTTCCAGTTATAGGCGTAAATGCCGTGACTGGTGCCCTTGGTATACGTTCCGACAAACACTCTTTTTTTCTGCATGGTTATCGCCCCAAATAAGTTTCTGCGTAGAAACGGTTGAAGGAGAGAAAGCGTTGCGGCTCCGCGCAGCCAGGTACGTCTTGAAAGAATTGGCATCATCGTCCTTTCCGCATATTGAAATTAGATGCACATTTGTAGGTGTTCCACTCGCATTACGGAACAGAACTAAACGGTGAAGCCGGCAAGCCCGCCCCATTGTCCAGTGGGCAGTTGGGATTTGAAGCCCAAGCGTCGCGAACGTACATCGGGTGGGGCCCGGCGGGACTTCCGGCAACAACTGTATCGCCATCGACTTTGGCCTGCGCGACGACAAAATTTTTGTCGGCACCGGCGACATCAAACCCGGTCAACGTGCCGCCCTTCACCACCAGGCCGCTCTCCACATGCGTGAACCAGACGCGCATCTGGCCATTTTCTTGCGCAGCCTGTCGGTAGAGTGGGCCGGAATCTTCAACATGATCGCCATAAGAAAGATTCTCCGCCCACAACGCGAGCCGATGACCCACATCCCACTTGTCCGAGGGGTGAAGGCTATTGGGATTGCCAATATCGATGGTGACCACCATACCGGTGTTGGCAAGATCGAGAGTCTTGCGCTGCGCCTCGCGCACCGTCGGCCAATCATCCAGAGTATTGAAGTTTGCAATCTGCACAAAGAGAAACGGAAAATTCCCCTGCGCCCATTGCCTCCGCCAATCCTGAATCAATACAGGAAAGAGACGCGCATACGTCGGGGCTCGCATAACATCCGTATTGGTTTCGCCCTGGTACCAGATCACGCCGCGAATCGACAGCGGTGTCAGCGGGGCGATCATGGTGTTGAATAATTCCCCAGGCCCAAAGGCATCAGTATCCTGATGCCACGGAAGAGGAACGGGCTGCTTGCCTTGTGCCCGCGCGACTGCCGCAGATTTTTCTGCCAGAGCCTTGCTGCGGTAATAGTCCGCCAAGCCGTCCATCATCTGCGCGCGTGCCGCAAAAACAGGCATCAACGCTGGATCAGCACTCAGCGCATCAAGACTCGTCCACGCCTCGGCGGGCGTGCCGCCCCAATCCGCCTCGAGAATGCCGATGGGAACTTTTTCTTTTGCGACCAGTTCACGACCAAAAAAATACGCAACGGCAGAAAAGCTCGCCGCCTCCTGTGGGGAACAAATGCGCCAACCGCTCGTGACTGCGTCTTGCATGGGATAGGTCGAATACTTCTTCGACACTTGCAGCAAACGAAGTTGGGGCTCATGGGCCTGGGTCACTACATGTTGCCAGTCATACACGCCGCTGTTGTCCCATGCATCTTTGGCGATCTGGAACTCCATATTGGATTGGCCAGATGCAATCCAGACGTCGCCAACAAGAATGTCATTCCATGTCAGCGTGTTGGTCGCCTGAATCACCATCGTAAACGGGCCACCCGCATTGCTTGCGGGCAGATACACGCTCCACGCACCCATCGCGTTGGCCGTTGTGTTGACATGTGCGCCGCGAAAGGACACGCTGACTTTTTCCAGCGGATCGGCCCATCCCCAGATGTGCACCGGGCGATCCCGCTGCACCACCATGTGGTCATTCAGAATACTGGGAAGAGTGACGTTGGCCCATCCACGGCTCGGACTTGCGATGCATAGGCTGGCAGCAAAAACAACATACATCCATCGACGCATTTGACCTTGGTTCACCACGCTCTCCATTGGTTCCAACTTCACCAACCATAGTAATCTGAGACTGGACTCTCCGACTCCCGTGAGCTGGCAATGGCGATGAATGCAGAGATTGTGATGCTGGGCAGTGGTACCTCGATGGGCGTACCCACGCTTGGCTGCAAATGCCGCGTCTGCACGTCGCAAGATCCGCGTAACCGTCGCACTCGTCCATCCATCGCCGTCATATTTGAAGAGCAAGAAAACCAAAAGCGCTGCGTGTTGATTGATTCTGGCCCGGACTTTCGTCAACAGGCATTGCGCGAAGGCATCGACCATATCGATGCCGTGCTGTATACGCATGGACATGCGGATCATATTCTGGGCCTCGATGATCTGCGGCCACTGAGTTTCAAAAGTGCAGAAAAGATTCCCCTGTACGCTGACCCCGCGACCAGCCTTATATTGGAGCGCATTTTTGAATACACATTTTCTGACCAGAATAAATATCCCTTCAAGGCACGTGTCGCATTGCATCCTTTAGACGAGGTGACACCTTTATTTGGTCTGGATTTTTTGCGCGTGCCGCTGCTGCACGGCCAGCTGGAAACGGTTGGCTTTCGCTTTGGCAGCGCGGCGTACCTAACAGATATGAGCGACATTCCAGAGGCGAGCTTTGCGTTGCTCAAAAATCTTGACGTGCTGATTCTTGACGCGTTGCGGCTCACGCCGCATCCCAGCCACTCCAACGTGGAACAATCCCTGAAGTTTGTCGAAAAGGTTCGCCCGAAGCAGGCCTACTTTACGCACATGTCCCATGAAATTCTGCATGAGGAAGTTGAAAACCAGATGCCCGCAAATGTGCGGCTGTCGTATGACGGACTGCGCATTCCGTTTGCCGTACCAGCGGCTGGCCAAGGGGATGCCGCATGTTGATCTTTCGCTCACTCGCGGAGATTCCCAAAAACTTCGGGCCCTCCATTGTTACCATCGGCAATTTTGATGGCGTGCATCGCGGCCATCAAAGTGTGCTGAAGGAGCTGGCGCTTCGGGCGCGGGAACGCAATGCACGGGCGGTCGCAGTCACCTTTGAACCGCATCCGGTGCGCGTGCTGCGACCACAGCAACCCTTGCGTCTGATTACACCACTGGAACAAAAGCTCGCTCTGCTCGGCCAAGATTCCGGTCTCGATGCCGTGCTGGTGCTTCCCTTTACGCTGCAGTTATCTCAGCTCTCCGCGGAAGAGTTTGCGCGGACCGTTCTGCACGATGCGCTGGGTGCCATCGAGATTCACGAGGGAGAAAATTTCAGATTTGGCCAGAATGCAGAAGCCGACATCCAGACGTTAGCACGGCTTGGTGACGCTCTGGGGTACACGGTGAGCGCGCATTCGGCTCAATCCTGGCGCGGGTTGCCCATCTCCAGCAGTCAGATTCGCGTGGCCATTGAGCAAGGCAACATGCGGCGCGCGCGGCACCTGCTCGGTCGGCCCTTCACCATTCAATCCACGCCCGCCAAGGGTCGCGGTTACGGCACGCGGATGACAGTGCCGACGATAAATCTGGCGGCGTACTCCGATCTGTTGCCTGCGAACGGGGTCTACATTACATGTCTTCGGGTAGGAGCGGAGTGGTTTGAGGCGGTCACAAATCTTGGCAATCGTCCCACCTTTGGCGCTGACTCCTTTGCCGTTGAGAGTCACATCCTCAATTTTCATCCGGTGCCGCTGGATGAAACGACGCAACTGGAGCTGCAATTTCTGGATCGCATCCGCGATGAAATTCGCTGGCCTTCGCCTGAAGCGCTGAAGGCGCAGATCGCGCTGGATGTAGCGCGTGCGCGGCGTTACTTTGCATTGTGGAAG
>VFSW01006531.1_pt1 | contig 17125 bp, 5 predicted proteins | sample 5358111 | NCBI WGS metagenome assembly VFSW01 (sample SAMN11554181, study PRJNA540505) | mine drainage metagenome | isolation source: sediment from site ElyBrook_90M | place: USA: Ely Copper Mine, Vershire, VT | collected 2017
CCCCCCCCCCCCCCCTCCCCGCCGCCCACCCCCCCCCGCCCCCCCCCCACCCCCCCCGGCCCGACCGGGGCGCCGCAGACGGCCCCGCCAAGCCCAGAGCCCGAGGTCGCGGAGCCCAAGGACTGATGAACGCGAGAATCTCATGACGAGGCGGTTTGCTGGTCTGGGCTGGTTGCCGGCGCTCGCCGCGGTGGCCTGCGCGGCGCAGAAGGCCGAGCAGAAGCCCACGGCCATTGCCCCGCCGCCCGCGGCAACCGTGGAGGCCCCGCGTGCCGATGGCCATGCGAGTCCGCGCGCCGAGCGCATCTTCTCCGACGCGAACGAGGTGTACGGCGAGCAAGAGAAGAACGGCACCCTCAACTTTGCAGAGCTCGAGCGCCGCTACCAGGAGGCGGCTGACGCCGACTCGATGTTTGGCGAACCGCTGTACAACCTGGGCCTCTTGCTGCAACGCGAAGGGAAGGTCGATCTGGCGTCGGCGGCCTACGCCGAGGCCTTGCGTCGGAACCCGGCCCTAGTGAGGGCGAGCGAGAGTCTGGCGTTGATCGAGGTCGCCCAAGGCAAGGACGCGGAGGCGGTCGAGCTGTTGACGGCAGCCGCCAAGGTCCACTCCAGGGACGCGGGGGTGCGCGCGCGTCTCGCGGAGCTCAGCTTGCGGCAGGCAGATTCGGAGCGCGCGCGGACCTGGGCGCGGGAAGCGCTGATGCGCGACTCCCGGAGCATCGTGGCCTACCGTGTCCTTCTCGAGATTGCGTTGCGGCAGGGCGAGGACGACATGGTCCGCCTCCTCGCGCTCCGCGCCCAGAAAGCGCAGCCGCAAGATCCGCTCCCTGCCTATTACCTGGGGCGACTCGCGCTGCGACGCAAGGACCCACAGAATGCGGTCACGCAGTTCAGGGCGGCGCTCGCGCTGCGGCCGGACTTCGAGCCCGCGCTCATCGAGCTCGCCAACGTGTCTCTCTCTCGCCATGACTTTGCTGGCGCTGAGGTGGTGCTGCGGAAGGTGCTGCAGATCAATCCCCGGGCGTGTCCGGCACACCTCGACCTCGGCGTTTGCGAGAAGGGCCTCGGGCGCTTCGATGCTGCGGCCGCGGAGTACGCGGAGGCACTCAAGTGCGACCCCAAGCTGATTCAGGCCCACTACGACTTGGGGCTGCTTCAGCACCATCAGCGAAATGACTGCACCGCGGCGATCGAGAGCTATCGGGAATTCATCTCGGGGAATTCGACGCCGCTCCCTGCGCAGCACCCGGTCTTCGCGGCGCTGCAGGAGTGCCAGGAGCATAAGGCTTCGGAAGCACAAAGGAAACCGGAGCCCACGGTCGAGAAGGCCCCTGCGTCCATTTCCGCGGTCCCGGCTGACCCCGGTCCCGCCGCCGCGCCTGCGGCACCTCCCTCCGGCCCGGCGCCCACGCCCGCCGCCGCGGCGCCCGCGCCGCAGGAGCCGGCCGCTTCCGGGGCAGGAGACCACCCGTCGCCTCAATCACCCCCGCCAGATCCCAGCGAGCCACGAAACTAGAGGTCCTGCCCGATGGTGCTACACTGCAGACGGATGGTTACTTTCTGTCATCGTGCGATGGCCTTGGTGCTGCTGTGCGCGGTCAGCTCGTTGGCCTGGGCGGCGCCGAAGACCGCCGCCGCGGAGCCGACCTATGAGAAGAAGACGGTGATCAACTTCGAGGATGACACGATCTCCGGCGACCTCACCCGGCCGGATGGCGAGTACGTGGAGGGACGTAAGAAGGTGCAGCACTCGAACTTGATTCGTGTCCGCGAGGAGTTTCGCGCACGTGTCCTTCAGTCCGTTGGCGAGCTGTAAGAGGAGCGCGGATGTCGGTTCCGTTGACAGTCAAGATCTTCAAGGGAACCCTCCTCGTCGGGACGAAGGAGTTCAGCCGCGACATCATCAAGATCGGGCGCCTCTCCTCGGCTCACCTCAGCATCGAGGACGAGAAGATCTCGCGCATTCACTCGGTGATCCAGGTGGCCGCTGACGGTCAGCTGAGCATCCTCGACATGGGAAGCGCCGAGGGGACCTTCGTCAATGGCAAGCGGATCAGCAAGGGGACTCTCCAGAGCGGGGATGAGATCACCCTGGGCGGGACGCGTCTCGTGCTGGAGGTCGGCCCAACCCTGGACGCCTCCGCGGTGGTGCCGCCGCCCGCGCTGGCCACAAGCGGAAACGCTGCCATCGCGCTGCGGCCGGTGCCGGAGCCGTCGCAGCCCTCCGCGCCGCCCCTGGAGCAGGCTCCCTACCCTCAAGTGGTTCCAGAGGCTCCACCGGCTCCGGTCCAGGATGAGCTCCCGGTCGTGGCGGCGACGGGGCGCAAGCGTCGGGAGGCAGAGCCTCTCACGGACGTCACGCTGTCGCACCGCGGCCGAGGCGCGAACGTCGCCGCGGATGGGGCGACCGAGGACGGCGTCGAGGTGCGTGTCTTCTGGGAGGAGACGCTCTTGGGTTCCATGGTCGAGGTTCGGCCAGCCCAGGTCACGATAGGTTCCGGGGACGTCGATTTTCTCGTGCCCGACGATCTGTTGCCGAGTCCCCGGTTTGCGGTGGTCAAGACCTCGCGGAGCGGCGAAGTGACCTTCCGCTTCACCGAGAAGATGGAGGGGGAGTTTCAGCCAGCGGGGCAGGCCCCGGTTCGTCTCGGTGACCTGATCGCGCGAGGTCAGGTCGCCACCGAGGACGGCGCGTACGCGTTGCCCCTGCCCAGTGGAGGCCTGGCCTGGGTGTCCCTGGGCGCATTGACGATCGAGGTCGAGCTCACCCCGGTCCCAGCGCGGGCGGTGGCTCCCTTTTGGGACGGGATCGACTACCGATTCATCAACCTGGCGCTCCTGATGGGCTTTGCGATGCTGCTTTTCATCTTCAGCGCCGCGACCTACCCCCTCGATACTGATACGACCGCGGACGATCTGTTCCGCAATCCGCACGCGATGACCAAGTTCATCGTGAAGCCGCCCGAGAAGCTCAAGAATCCCTTCCTCGATCGTCTGAAGAGCGAAGCCGACAAGGGCCGTGAGAAGGGCGAGCAGGCGGAGAAGCATGCCGGCAAGGAAGGGGCGATGGGGAAGAAGAACGCCCCCAACAAGAACGCCAAGTCAGCCCCGAAGGCCATCGACATCAATGCCAAGGAGGTCGTCAAGAACAGCGCGCTGATGCAGGCGCTGGGGGCCAAGGGCGGGCTCTCCACGATCCTGGGGAGCGGTGGCTTGGGTGGAGATCTGAAGGGTGCGCTCGGCCACATGTTTGGTCCCGCGGTCGGAGATTCGGGCGGCCTCGGTGGGCTGGGTCTTCGCGGTACCGGGCAGGGCGGCGGCGGCTTTGGCGGCACGATTGGAATCGGGGACATCGGCACCAAGGGCCGCGGGGGCGGGCTTGGCGGTTATGGCAGCGGCGTGGGTCTCGGTGGAAAGAAGGGGGGCTCGGACATCGCCATCTCCAGCGGGAACCCTCAGGTCGAGGGATCCATGGACAAGGAGCTTATTCGGCGCGTGATCCACGATCACCGCAACCAGGTTCGTTACTGCTATGAGTCAGAACTCCAACGTCACCCCGGACTCAATGGTAAGGTGACCGTCAAGTTTGTCATCGGCGCGATGGGCCAGGTCCAGAAATCGGGGGTCGACAACTCGACCCTCGGCAACGCCGCCGTCGAAAACTGTATCGTCGCCCGCGTCTACCAGTGGCAGTTCCCCAAGCCGAAGGGCGGGGGCGAGGTGCACGTGACCTATCCTTTCCTCCTCAAAGAGTCGGGCGACTAGCGCGTGCGAACCCTCATCCTCAAGGCCGCCGCCATCGCGGTGCTTCTCGTCGGCGCAAGTCGCGCCGATGCCCAGGAACAAACGCCCACCCTCGGAGGCGCGGATCGCGCGCGGGTGACCTTCAATGAGGTCGAAAGAGGCGTGTACGCTGGGGGCCAGTTTGGGTTGCTCTTCGCCCAGGTGCCTGGCCTCGGCAAGGGGCTGGCCAGCGGCATGGTCGTTGGCGCAAACCTGGGCTGGGACTTCAGCTCCTACTTTGGAGTCGGGCTCTTCGGCATGGCGATCTCGCTCTCCACGCCCTCGGGGTACCAGGGGCTCGGCGCCGCGAGCGGGCCCGGGGGCGACTTCACGGGGATCCTGCCGGGCGTCGAGGCGCGGCTGCACCTGCCGATCGCCCAGGACTCCAACAACGTGAATCGGCTCTTCTTGAACGTGGGGCTTGGGGGAGGGCTGATGTTCCTGACGCCCGCGGCGTTGTTCGCGAATTCTGGCGACGCGCCCGCCGGAAAGGTGGATGTCAGTCTCGAGTACTTTTCCCGCCTGCGCCACCTGTCCTTCGGCCTGGCCGTCGAGGCACTCGCCGTGTTGCCCAATGGTGGTCAGATTTTGGGAGGGGACCTGAGTCCCTTCCTTCGCTACAGTTTCTGAGGTCCGAACGGAACTCGGGGGCGCGGCACTGAGATCCGATGGCGACTGAACCCAGGCGCGCTGCGTCTCCCCCGTCGGCCGGCGCCTTCGCGCGCGCGAGAGACGCGGTCTTGGCCGGCCCGAACGACGAGGCCGCGTTCAACGTCCTTCGCCAGCTCCTGCTGGATGAGGGCCGGTTCGCGCTGCTTGCCCACTGGATCGAATGGCGCCGCGGCACGATCGGTGGCGCGGGGGTGGCGCGGGAGCTGCACGGCCTGGTCAAGGCGATGATCACCCGGCCGCTCTACCACGCCCTGGCGCTCCACCTCTGTCAGCGTGCCGGCGCGCTGGCGCCCGAGATCTCCGAGGTGCAACACACCCTCCAGTTTCTGCACGGCCTCCCCGCCATGGTCTCGCAGGCACAGCGCGAGCTGCGGGCAGCGGCGGTCGAGGAGCGCGATCGGCGGCGCGCGGCCCAGATCTATCTTCAGATCGCGGAGCTGGCCGCGGTCTACGACCAGCGTTTCGATCGCGTTCGGGAGAATCTGGATCGCTGCTTCTTGCTCTGGGGCGCCATGCCCGCTGCGCTGGCGACCGTCGAGGCGCTGTCGAGTGGTACGCTCGGGCCGACCTTCGCGCTCGAGTTCTTCGTCGCGCAGGCCAAGCGCACCACGGAGCGCACCGCGGCCGCCGAACTCTGGATCCGGGCTGCGCGGGCCGCGACCCGCGTGGGCAGTCCCGAAGCGCTCCGGGACGCGGAGACCTACTGGCAGCAGGCGTTGCAGCTCGACCCCACGCGGGCCGAGGCCGCGGTCGCACTGGTGGAAAAGGGCCTGGAGCGCGGTGAGGTGGCGAACGCGGAGGCCATTCTGCTCGGTTTGGCGAGTCGGCTTTCGCTCGATCCGGAAGCCCAGGCCGCGGTGTGGCTTCTGATCGTCGATGTTCGGCAGTTGCTCGGAAACGCCGAGGGTGCGCGGGCCGCGCTGGCCGAGGTTCTCCGATTCCCCTCTGCGCCGCTGGCGGAGATCTCTCGGCGGGCCGTGCTCCTCGGCGACGGCCGTCTGATTGCCGACGTTCGTCGGGCAGAGCTCTCCTTGTCCGCGCAGCAGGCCTTGCCAGTGGCGGAGCGGGTGCGGCAGCTCCAGCGGCTCGCCGAGCTTCAGGCCGGGGAGCTGGGCCAGCCCAGCGAAGCCTTCGATACTCTCGCCCAGGCCCTGATGCTCGACCCCGAGCTCGCGGTGTTGGCTGACGCGATCGAGAAAGTCGCAATCGGAAACGGACTCGACGTGCAGCTCGTGGCGCTCTACCGCGAGCTGAGCGCGCGCCCCGGTGCTCCGGTCGAGCTCGCTCGGCGTCTCGCCCGCCGCGTCGGCGAGGATCGTGCCGCGGCCCTGTCCGCCTGGCGGCGGGTGATCGAGCTGCAGCCCGGCGATCCGGAGGCTACCGCCGCGCTGCGCGACGGGATCGCGCAAGGAGGGAGTGAGGCCGAGCGGGAGACGGCGCTACGTTCTGAGCTCGAGAACGTTTCGCCTCAGGACGTCGCGTCCCGTCTTCGCCTCCTACGTCAGATCGCCGCGCTCGCGCGCGATCCAGGGCAGAGGGCCGAGTTGTTCGAGGAGATTCTCCGGCTAGATACCCTGGACGTGGAGACCCAGCGCAGCCTGCTGCGCGAGCGCTTGACTCTCGGGCAATGGGTGGCGGCTGAGCGGAGCGCGCGGACCCTGCTGGGGGCCGATCTAGATGCCAAGGAGCGGTTGTCCGTTCTGCGGTCCCTCGCGGCGATTCTGGGGAAGCTCGGGCGGCTTGCCGAGGCTCTGCCGGAGATCGACGAGGTGTTGCGCGCTGCCCCGACCGACGACCAGGCGCGCCGCCTCCTCGAGACCCTGGTCGAGCGGCACCCCGATAACCTGCGGGGGATTCAGCTTCTGGCGGAGGCAGAGCTCGCCAGGGAGGAGCTCGCGCGTGCCGCAGCGCTCTTCCTGCGTGAGGCGGACCTGCAGTCCGATCCGCAGCTTGCCGTGCGCGCGCTGCGCCGCGCGGCGAGGATTTACGAGGAGAACCTCGTCGATCGGCGCGCAGCGCAGAACGCCATCGTCCGAGCCCTGCGACTCGATCCGGCGCTCGTCGAGGTGCGGGCCGAGCTCGTGCGCCTCTCGCGCGAGCTGAGCGCGCCCGCGGAGGCGGCGCAGCTCTTGCTCGAGATTGCCGGGGGTCCAGGGGTGGCGAGCGAGGTCGCCATCGCCAGCGCCGAGACCGCCGCCCAGCTCGCGACCGAGGCGCGGTCCGCCGATCTGGCGGCGCAGTCCGATGCGTTTCTGCTGAGGCTTCGCCCGAACGACTCAAAGACCGCCGGCGCGGTCGCCGATCGTGCCCTGAGAGAGGGAAAGACGGAGGAGGCGTTGGGCGTACTGCGAGGCCAGGTCGAGACCGCTCCAGAGGGCCCTGAACGAGCCGCCCGGCTGATGAAGTTGGCTCAGCTACAGAAGGAGCAGCTCGCAGATCCGCTCGGAGCATCGGAGAGCTATCGGCAGGCGCTGGCCAACGGTGGTTCCGCCGGAGAGATCCTGGGGGTCCTGGCCGACGCCCTGCTGGCCGCCGGACGGGTGCGCGAGGCGGTGGACGTCCTGGGCCGTGAAGTGGGCCACTGGGCAGTGCGGGCGGATCCGCCGCGCGCGGTGCGGGTGGGGTTGCGCCGCGCGCGGGTTGCTCGAGACCTGCTCGGGGATCTCCCCCTGGCGGTCGAGGCCTACCGCGACGTCTTGAGCCGCCGGCCGGGTGAGCCCGAGGCTATCGCAGGCTTGGAGGAGCTCCTCGGCGAAGGTTCGGTGCGCCGCGCGGCGGCCACGGTCCTGGCTCAAGTTCATGAACAGACTCGCAATCTTCCGAAGCTCGCCGAAGTGCTCGAGGTCCTCGTCGATGGCGAGGCCGACGTGGTGCAGCGCTCAGCGCTCCTGAGGAGAATCGCCGGGCTCTACGCGGGAGAGTTGCGGCAGCCGGACCAGGCCTTTGGCGTGCTGTCCCGAGCCGCTCGGCTGCTGCCACGCGATGACGTTCTCCGGGCCGAGCTGTCGAGTCTCGCCAAGGTGGGCCATTTGCAGGCGGACTACGTTGCGTTGCTCGAGGAGCTCGTACAGCGGCTGCCCCGCGAGCTGGTGCCCCGACTACTCCGAGAGGCCGCGACGATCAGCGAGGCTGACCTCCACGATCTGCCAGCGGCGAAGCGGCTCTATGCGGAGGCCCTTGCGGTCGAGCCCGAGCAGGTCGAATCGCTCGAGGGTTTGCTGCGCATCGCGCGGGACGAGGGCGAGTTGGCGACCTTCGTGGAGCTTGGCGAGCGGCTGGCCGCTGCTGCGTCGACGCTCGATCGGCGAGCCGCTGTTCTGCGTGAGTCTGCGCGCGCCGCGGAGAAGATTGGCGATGGCTTCAAAGCGATTGAGCTGTGGCACGCGCTGCTCCAGGAACTCCCGGACGACGCGGAAGGCGCCGGTGAGCTTGAGCGCTTGAGTGAGGCCTATGGCGTCGTCACCGAGAAGGCCGAGGCGCTCGCGAAGAAGCTCCGGCAGGCCGGAGGGGTCGATGCGCCGGAGGGGCGGCGCCTGGCCGTGCGCCTCGCCCAGGTTCGTCGCGCGCAGGCCGACCATCAAGGGGCCCTCGAGCTTCTTCGAAGCGTGCTCGACATCGAGCCCGCGCAGTCCGAAGGTTTGGGGCTCCTAGAGGAGTGGGCGCAACGCGGGGACGTGGGCGCCTTCGGAGATCAGGCGTTTGACCTCTTGGATCGGATCCTCGCGGTCAGTGCCGATGGGGTCCGCCGTGCGCAGAACCTTGAACTGAGATTGGAGCGGCTGCCGCCGCCCAGTCGACCCAAGCACTATCTCGTGCTCATCGAAGTCTTACAGCGCCAGCTCGCCCAGCCACAAAGGGCGTTCGCGGTCGCGAGTCGCGCCTTCGCCGAATCGCCCGAGGACGCCGAGATCGCCCAGAAGCTCGAGGAGCTCGCGGAGGTGACCTCGTCGGGCGAGGAACTCGGCGCGCTCTGGGAGGACGTCGCGCTGCGAGCCTCGGAGGAGACGGCCCGGGGCCTGCGGCAAAAGCTGGCCGAGCGTGCACAGGGCAAGCGGCAGTGGGCCGAGGCCGCGCGCCATTGGGTCGAGATCCTGCTTGGACATCCGGCCGACGAGCGAGCCACTCAAGCGCTGGAGGCGCTGGAGCAGGCGCAGGCGGAGGATCTGGCCTCCATCGCCGGAGTGTATGCCACCGCGCTGGCGCGCTTGCCCGTCGCCAATCCCGTTCAGATCCCGCTCTTGAAGCGCGTGGCCCGCCTCTTCGAGGGGCCACTGCGAAATCCGGAGTTCGCAGCTCAGGTCTACGAGCGCTGGGTCGAGGCGGCTCCGGGGGATTCGTGTCCGTTGCAAGCGCTGGTACAGATCTGGAGGTCGGTGGATAATCCCTCCGAGTTGTCAGGTGCCCTCGCACGGGTGGCCCGGCTCGCAACCACCGAGCTCTCGCAGCGAAAAGAACTGTGGCTCGAAGTGGCAGGTCTGCGTGAGCGGCTCTCTGACCAGGAAGGCGCAATGGCGGCGTATCGAGAAATCTTGGAGATTGACCCGCGCGATCCGGACGCGCTCAACCGATTCTCGCTTTTGCTGGGAGGGGCGCAGCGCTGGGACGAGCTGGTGATTGTGCTGTCTCAACGCGCGGAGCAGGTCGCTGGCAACGGGGAGCGATCGGAGTCGGCTGAGCTGCGACTCCAGCTGGCAATCATACTGGAACAGCACCTGAACGATCTCGCCGGGGCGCTCTCGTATTATCAGTCGGTGCTGGAGGAAATGCCCGGGAACCCCAAGGTCCTCGGAGGCCTCGAGCGCGTCTTTGAACGCTCTGAACAACCTGAGCAGAAGGCCCAGGCTGCCCAGTTGCTGGCGCCGCTCTACGAGCGAGGTCACAACCTGCCAGGGCTTGTGAGCGCTCTGCAGGCTCAGATCGACGGAGTGAGCACCAGTCCCGAGCGAGCCAAGCTGTTGGTGCGGCTCGCAACCCTATACCTGGGGCCTGCGGACGCCCCGGAGATGGGCTTTTTGGCCGCCAGCCGAGCCCTCAAGGAGGATCCCGAGGCCGAGGGGGCCGTCGAGCTCGCCGCACAAGGCGCGGTCCGCTCCGACGCCGCCGAGGACCTCGCGCAGCTGCTCGAGGAAGTCGCGCCGCGCGTCAAGGAGCCGAGGGCCATGCGGGCCCTGCATTGGTCCTTGGCAGAGCTCTACGAGGGACCGCTCAAGAACCTTTCGCGCGCGATCGCCGAATGGCGCAAGGTCGTTGAGCGGAATCCGGAGGATCAGGCGGCGCTGGAGCGTCTCGCGGCATTGTATCTTGCCAACAACGATGTGGCCTCCCTGCTCGAGGTCTTTCGGCGACAGCTCGCCGTCACCGAGGATCTGGCTACGCGGCAGAAGATCCTGCACCGCATCGGTGAGATCCAGGTCGACCGACAGAAGGACTTGATTCAGGCCTTCTCGACCTACCGGCGGCTTCTCGAGCTCGTACCTGACGACCAGCTCGCGCTGGCTCGGCTCGACGAGCTCTGTGTTCGCCAGCAGCGTTGGCCGGAGTTGGCGCAGATCCTCGAGAGCGAGGCGCGGATCGCTGAGGCGCGCAAGGATCTGCCGGCGGCGGTAGGCTATCTCGAGCGACTGGGAGAGATTCGTGAAGGGGCCCTCCGAGACGTAGATGGCGCCGTGGAGTGCTACGCCCGGTGTCTCGAACTGTCTCCGGCCGCGACGCTTTCGGTCGAACGGCTCGAGGCGATTCTGAGCCGCAACCCACAGCAGCCCCGCGTTGCCGAGATCCTAGAGGGGGTTCACAAGGCGGGTCAGAACTGGGCCAAGGTGGCGGCCGCCCTCGAAGCGCGCGTCTCGGCCATGCCCGATCCCCAAGCTCGCCGCGACGTGTGGATCGAGTTGGCGCAGGTGTATGAACAGCAGCTCGCGCGGGCAGACCTGGCCTTTCTCGCGTTGGCCAGGGCCTTCAAGGACGATCCAGCGGACGCGGCTCTGCGCTCGGAAATCGAGCGGGTCGCCGAGATCAGCGAGACCACGGAGGAGTTGCTCGGAGTTTACGAGGAGGAGATCGATCGGCAAACTCGGCCGGACGTCATCGCCGCGCTCGCCCTGCGTATCGGTCTGTTGCAGGACTCCAAGCTCGGGGATCCGGTGAAGGCGCTGCAGTTCCTTGAGAAGGCGCGCGAGCTCGATGTGGAGGCGGCCGCGCCGGGACTGCAAGTGCTGGAGCGGATCTACCGCGAAGCGGAGTCTTTTGAGAAGTTGGCCGGAGTGCTGGAGGAGCTGAGCCGCCGGACCGCTGATCTTCAGGAGCAGGCAGCACTGCTTTTTCGGCTGGGTCAGCTCGCTGAGGAGCGCCTGGGTTCGCTGGATCGGGCCGCCCTGGCGTATGAGGCCCTGCTGAAGCTGGAGCCGCGGCACCTCCCGGCGCTCCGCTCCCTCGAGAGACTCTATGAGCAGGCGGGACGCTGGAAGGAGCTCCTCGCAGTCCTTGAGCAGGAGCAGCAGCTCACGCCCGAGGGGCAAGCCAAGGATCGCCTCACCGCGCACATCGCCGAGATTTCCAGCGCTCACCTCGGGGACGATCAGCGTGCCATTCAGCTGTGGAGTGAGCTGCTTCAGAAGAACCCGAGAGCAGAGAATGCGCTCAACGGCCTGGAGACCGCCCTGGAGCGGCAGGGGAAGTGGGCGGAGCTCGCGGAGTTCTTGAAGCGGCGTCTCAATGCGACCGTGGATCCGCGGGAAATCACGCGTCTGAATGACAAGCTCGGATCTGTGCTGGGGCTGCATCTTGGAAAGGCCGACGAGGCGATTCAAAGCTTCAAGGCAGTGCTCGAGCGCGATCCGAGAAACAGGCGCTCCCTCGAAGCGCTGCGAGACATCTATGCGGCACGCGCGGAGCGCGAAGAGCTCGCCGGGGTCCTGCGCCGGCTCATTCCGCTCCAGGAAGATGCAACCGGCGTCAAAGCGGTTCGGCTCCAGCTCGCCCAGGTGCTGGCCGCCCTGGGGCGTCGGGAGGAGGCGATCGAGGCTGCTCGCCGGGCGTTGGATCTGGAGCCCCACCAGCTCGAGGAGCTGCTGAGCGCCGAGGCGGTCTTCAAGTCACTCAACGCACTTCCGGAGGTCGCGCGCGCCATGGAGGCTCGGGCCGCGACCTATCCCCCGGAGCGCAAAGAAGAGGCCATTGAGACCTACTTCGGAGTGGCGGAACTCTACGAGACGTCGCTCAAGAAGCCCGAAGGAGGCGCGAGCGCACTCGAGAGGGTGTTCGAGCTCGACCCCGGCAACGGTCGTGCCTTCGAGGCGCTCAAGCGTATCTATCAGAAGACGCAGGACTACCGACGCTACTGCGCGCTGCTCGACAAGCTCGCCAATCAGGCGCAAGTGTCCGAGAAGGATGTGACGATTCGGGTGCGGCTCCTGTGCGAGCTCGCGGCCATTCAAGAGACGAAGCTGGGGCAAAAGGACCTCGCCTTCCTGGCCCTGTGCCGCGCTTTTCAAGCGTTGCCCTCGGAGGAGACGGTTGTCCGCGAGGTGCGCCGGCTCGCGCGCGAGACCGGCACGATCGAAGAACTCACCGAAGTGTACCAGAATGTGATCGATGACATTGGGGCTGCGCCGGAAGCCGAGCCCCTCCTGCTGCAGCTTGCCGAGATCCAGGATCAGGATCTCGACGCTGCCTCCGCCGCGGAGGAGACGCTCCGGCGCCTGCTGGCGCTGCTTCCCGGAAACACGCGGGCCCTCGACGGACTCGCCCAGCTTTTTCTGCGCCGCGGTCGTTCGCGCGAGTACGTCGTCGCGCTCGAGCAGAAGGTGGAGCAAGTTGCCGAGCTGGAAGAGAAGAAGGCTGTCATCGCGCAACTGGCGAAGGCCTACGATGAGCTCCTGCACGAGCCCGAGGAGGCGGTCCTGACGCTCCGGCGCGGGCTCGAGCTCGACCCAGCGGATCTCGCGCTCACCGCGCAATTGGCGAACGTTTACCGCCGGGAGAAGGCCTTCCCGGATCTCGTCGCCTTGCTTCAACGTGCGCGCGAGACGGTGACGGAACGCCAGGAACGCAGTCGCATTCAGCTGCAGATCGCGGAGATCACCGAGGTCGAGCTTCACGACGACGAGGCGGCCCTCTCGGCCTACCAGCTGGGCCTGGAGCTCGATCCCCAATCACTGGAGTCACTGCACGCTCTGGAGCGGCTCTACACGAAGCTCGACCGCGCGGCGGAGTTGCTCCGCGTCTATGATCGACAGCTCGACCTCGTGGGTACGCCTGAGCGCGCCAAGGTGCTCTTCAAGTCCGCTCAGGTGTGGGAGGAAAAGCTCCAGAATGCGCCCAACGCCATTGCCTGCTTCGAAGGAGTGCTGGCGGTGGACCCGCGCAATACGCGGGCGTTGCATGACCTGGCGAGGCTCTATCGCCAGCAGGGCGACTTCGAGCGGCTGGCGAGCACGCTCCAGCGGCACATCGCCGCGGCGCAAGAGGGCAAGCAGGCGCCCCAGGATCTGGTGGCGCTTCACGTCGCCCTCGGGACCGTCCTGCACGGACACCTTCAGCGCTCGCAGGACGCGGAGCAGCTCTACCTGCGCGCGCTCGAGATCGATCCCACCGGGCAGTCAGCGCTGCGCGCGCTCGGAGAGCTCTACGAGAGCAAGGGGCACTGGCCCCAGGCACTGGAGATGATCCGCCGCGAGGTTCGTCTCGCAGCCACCGCAAAGGACGCGGTCGCGCTCTACACGCGGGCAGGCCGCATTCAGAAAGACGAGCTTCACGAGCTCGACGAGGCCATCAGCGCCTTTCGCCGCGCGTTGGAGATCGATCCGTCGGCGTTGCCGGCGCTCCAGGCGCTGAAGACGATCTTTGAGACCCGGCAGGCATGGGATGAGTACCTGGACGTGGCTCGGCAGGAGGCGACCGTCCTGCCGCCAGGACCCGAAAAGACCGAGCGGCTCTTCGATGTCGCGCGCTTCTATCAAGAGACCCGCCAGGACACGGACAACGCCGAGAGCTTCTACCGCGAGGCCTTGACGATCACTCCGGATCACCTCCCCTCGGCCCGCCCGCTCGCCGACATCTACGTCGCCGCTGGGGCGTGGCAGAAGGCTGAAGAGGTCTTGGGGGTCGTCGTGCGCAAGCTCGATGGCCAGGACGCGCGCGAGCTGTGCCGCCAGTACTACCGGCTGGGCTACGTGGCTGACAAGCTCGGGCACCACGAGGCCGCGCTGGCTGCCTATCGTCGGGCCTACGAGCTCGATGCGACCTACCTGCCGGCGCTGGAGGGGCTCGGTCATCTGCTCGTTGGGCAAAAGCAGTTTGAGGAGGCGCTCAAGATCTTTCAGGCGATCCTCATTCACCACCGAGAGGAGCTCACCGATCTCGAGGTCGTAGAGATTTACTGGCAGATTGGTGAGATCCATCGCGGGCTGGGCCAGAACGATCGCGCGCAGAAGAGCTATGAAAAGTCGCTCGAGATCGATCCGGCGCACGAACCCTCCCACCAGGCGCTCGCCGAGCTGCTCGAGGCCCTCGGTAACTATGATGGCGCCCTCGAGCATCGTCAGAAGTTGCTCGATGCGCTGGATGGGGACGCCCGTTTCGATGCTTGCGTGCAGGTCGCACGGCTCTCGCGCGACCGGCTCGGCGACCCCTACCAGGCCGTGGATGCCTTCGTTCAAGCGCTGAAGATTCGTCCGGACTCCCTGGCGGTGCTCGACGATTTGCTCGCGCTCTACCGGCAGACCAAGCAGGGGCAGAAGGCCATCGAAGTCCTCCAGCGGATGTTGGAACACCCGGAGATCCAGGCCGACGCACAGGGCCGTCGGGACATGCACTATCAGCTGGCGATCCTGCTGCGCGACGACGTCAAAGACTTCGAGCAGGCCATCGTGCACTTCAACTTCGCGCTCGATGCCGATCCCGCCTTCGTCGATGCCTTCGCGGCGATCGAGGGCCTCCTGAGCGATCGTCAGGACTGGGCCAGCCTGGAGCAGGCCTACCACGCGATGTTGCAGAGGTTGCCCAAGACCCCCGAGACGCACCAGGCGCGGATGGCCCTATGGAGAACGTTGGGGGAGCTCTACCACAAGGTCCTGAAGAACACAGAAGGCGCCCTGGTGGCCTACGAGGTCGTGGCCAAGGCCGAGCCCAACAACGGACAGGTGGCGGAGCTCCTCGCCGATCTTTATGCTCAGATGCCTGGAAAGGAACGGGAGGCGATTGAAGCATCGCGCGTCGCGCTTCGGTACACGTCGGATCCAGTCAAGATCTCGAAGACCCTGGTCAGGTTGCACGCCACGCTCAAGGACTACGACAAGGCCTTCGTTGCGGCCCAGGTGGTGGTGCACCTCCTCGGGGAACGCTCGCCGGATGAAGAGCAGATCATCGCTCGGCTCAAGCGCTATGCGAAGGAGCAGGCGTCGCGCGCCTTGTCCGATCGGATGTGGTCGGAGTTGCTCTACCACGAGCGGCTGCGCGGCCCGATGGCCGAGATCCTGGCGCTCTGTCAGGAGACCAGTGGCGGTGCCTTCGCGGTCGACGCGACGAAGCTGAACGTGAACAAGAAGCGGGATCGTGTTGATGTCCAGAGCTCGATGCTCTTCTTCGCCAACATGTTCAAGTACGTTAGCCGCACGCTCGCGATGGACAGCGTCGAGCTCTACAAGGTTGCCGGGCAAAACGGGCTCGTCGTCGGCAACACGTTCCCCGTCTGCTACCTTGCCGGCGAAAACATGTTCAAGGATCGTCCCAAGCGCGAGCTTTGGTTCACCATCGCCAAGGCCCTAGCCTTTTCCCGGCCCGAGCTCGCGATGGCCCGCTTGCATCCCCCAGAGCACGTCGAAGCGATCGTGCAGGCCGCGGTCTCGCTGGCAATTCCGGGCTTTCGCATCACCGCGGACCCCCAGCTGGTCGCCGCGCATCAGCAACTCCTCGGGGGATCGCTGTCTGAGGCCGCCCGGCCTGCGCTCTTTCGTGCCGCGCGGGAAGCGGCGGTCGATCCGCAGAGCCTGGAGCTGCGCCCCTACCTCGAGGCGGTGGAGCACACCGCGAATCGCGTGGGCGTGCTCCTGTGCGGAGATGTGGAGGTTGGGATGCGGTGCATCTCGCAGGACCAGGGCGCTGCCGCGAGGCTCCCCTTGCGTAGTAAGGTTCGGGATCTCATGCTGTTCTGCATGAGCGAAAACTATTCCAAGCTCCGAAGCGCACTGGGGCTCGCGGTCGAGGTGAAGGTCGAGGGGCGCGCCACGCCACAGTAAGGTCAAGGGGCCATCGGGCATCCTGTTCTGCAGTAAACTTGACCCTTCATCGATGGACAGCTAAGGTTTTCAAGGGTTTGCCCCCGCCCACATGAAGTTCCTCTGCGACAACTGCCAGGCGCAGTACATGATCTCCGACGAGAAGGTCGGGCCGGCCGGCGTGCGCGTGCGGTGCAAGAAGTGTGGTCACGTCATCTACGTCAAGCGCCTCGACTCGGAACCGCCGCCGCCAGAGGACGCCACTGTGGTGATGACCGCGGAGAGGATGGCGGCGCTCAGCGGAGCGATTCATGCGCCCGCGCCCCCGCCCGTTTCTGCTGCGACGGCGGGGGGAGCCGGTCCCGCAGCCACGCCGGGGCTAGAGGAAGAGATCGGCCAGGCGCTGGACTCGATGTTCTCCGATGGTGAAACGGGCCCCTCTATGCCCGTGCCCGCGCCCGCCCAGCTCTCGCGCGCACCGATCGTGATCGGGAGCGCGCCGAGCTTGGTGCCTTTCCCTGGCGACCCCGTGACGACACCGCTGGCCCCGACTTCTGGCCCAGCGCATGTCGACGACGATCGGGCCGAGACTCGAATCTTCAGCCCGAGCGACATGGAGAAGATCGCCTCCAACACGTCGCCCGCGCCCTCTGCGCCGTCCGCGGGGACGGAGTGGTTCATCGCCATTCGCGACGAGCAGGTCGGTCCGCTTCAGGTCGCGGAGCTTAAGGAGCGCTTCGACCTGGGGGAGGTCGCCGCCGACACGCTGGTGTGGTCGACCGGGCTCACGGATTGGCGGCCCCTCTCGACGGTGGAGGAGCTCGCCGAGCAAATTCTCCCCAAGCGTGAAATCACCCGTGCGAGCCGGGCCCCGATCCCTGCCGAGGCCCCCAAGGATCTGCCTCCCAGGGAATCCGTCGCCTTTCGCCCCTCGGCCGCTTCCGCGTTGGCTTCCCTCGCGTCGATGGCCAAGGAAGAGATTGCCGCGTCCGAGAAGTCGCGGCCTGCCGTCGGTTCAGAGCGGTCCGCGCCACTGGCCGCCGGCGAGCGGTCGGCGCCCCTGCCGGGGAACGATTTTCTGGCGGGGCTGCCCTCGCCTTCGCCGGACATGCCGAGCCCGGTCCTGGAGCACGTCGCACCCGCGCGTCCGTATGCGAATGGCCACGCCAAGCCGCGCCCTGTCGCCGCCGCGCTCCCCTCCGATTTCGATGACAGCCCGCTGGCGCGCGGGCGACCCCGTGGGCCGGCTGCGCCCAACAACACCAAGCTCATTCTGGCCGTGGGCGGAGCGGTCCTGGCACTGCTGTTGATCCTCGGAGGTCTCGGCGTCTACTTCGCCGTCGTGCGACCTCAGCAGGAGCTCGCGGCGCGGGTTGAGCAGGAGCGCAAGGAGTCCGAAGCCAAAGCTCAGGCAGCGGCGGCGGCGCTGAAGGTGGCCCAGGACGCAGCAGAGA
>VFSW01006532.1_pt1 | contig 17123 bp, 15 predicted proteins | sample 5358111 | NCBI WGS metagenome assembly VFSW01 (sample SAMN11554181, study PRJNA540505) | mine drainage metagenome | isolation source: sediment from site ElyBrook_90M | place: USA: Ely Copper Mine, Vershire, VT | collected 2017
GGGGCGGGGGCCTGTGGGAAGCAGGCGTGGGCCGGGCAGGGGACCGGGGCCACCGGTAAGTGGCCGCGGTCCGCCGGGAAGTGGCCGCGGGCCGCCGGAAAGTGGCCGCGCGCCGCCGGAAAGTGGCCGCGGGCCGCCGGTTAGTGGCCGCGCGCCGCCGGTTAGTGGCCGCGCGCCGGCCGGAAGCGGGTGCGGGCCGGGTAGTGGCCGCGGGCCGGGCAGTGGCGCGCCGGCGGACGCGGGCCGCGAGTACGCAGGACGTTCCGGCGGAGGAAGCGGGGCGGCCGATCGGTCGTCGTCGAGCATCGTGGTCTCCTCAGGCCGCGAGCAATTCGAGAGTGTTCGGCAGGGCGAGAACCTCGCCGCTCTCCAGGAGGAGGACGGCGCCCTGGACGCGGGCGCGGTCCAGGAGCGCAAAGCCGGCCACGCTGCCGGCGATGACAGCCGCCTTCGCGAACGCCTCCGCGCGCAGAGCCGAACTGGCGATCACGGTTGCCTGGGCGACATCGGTGACGGCAGGCTCGCCCGTCCGCGGGTCGATGAGGTGATGCCGCACCAGGCCGCCGGCGTTCCAGCGATGGATCGAGGTTCCCGACGTGGCCACGCCCCAGGTCGTCGCGGCGCCGGAGCGGCCAGCCGCCCATCCGATCCGGAGGACGGCGAGCTGGCCGTCGCGAGCGCGCGGGTCATCGATGCCGATCTCCCAGACTCGTCCGGGAGCGGTCCGGATGGCCAGGTCTCCGTCTGCGTCGACGAGCGCTCCGGGATAGCCGTGGAGCAGCCTCAGCGCCCGATCCGCGATCCAGCCCTTGCCCACGCCTCCGAGGTCGAAGTGGAGGCCGGCCGGCCGCGTCACGACCGCGGTTCCCCGCCGGGCAGTCGCGAGCCGCCAATCGCGCCGTTCGGCCACCGAGCGGCGCGTCCCGTCTTCGGCGGCAAGGCGTTCGTCGAGCAGGCCGATGTCGACGTAGCCCCGCCCGACTTCCATCGCCTCGCGGCCGGCCGCCAGCGCGGCGGCAAGAGTGGGTCCGACGGCAACGGATTCGGCCGTGTCGGCATTGAGTCGCGAAAGCTCCGAGTGGCCGTCGTGGCGGGTCAGGCGTGCCGCCCAGCGATCGATGCGCGCAGCCACGAGCCGCGCCGCCGCGCCCGCCGAGTCGCCCCGCTCGCCCGGGTCCACGTGTATGACCAGCCGGCCGCCCATCGAGTGCGTGGCCAGGCTGACCGGAGCGACAGGCTCGAGGGGGAGTTCGGCGAGGGGCACTGTCGCTCGCAGGATCTCCCGGACGGACCGTCGCGTGCCCGCGAGGGTCACGGAACGACCTTGCCGGACTGAGTCGTCTTGATGATGATCGGCGTCGGTTTGGCGACCGGCCTGGAGACCGACGTACCGCCGCCGCCTCCGCCGCCGGGGACGGTGACCACCACCGTAATCGGCGTGGGTGCGGCCGCCGGGATGACCGTGGCGCCCGGCGGAGGCGTCTGGCCGGGCAGCAGCTGGACGTACTTGACCTGGCGCTGTACCTGGACCGGCGTTGCGGCCGGGCCGGGATCGGTCGGCGCCTGGTTCTGGGCCTGCGCGTTCGGATCGACCGCCGGCGGCGCCGCGAGAACGACCGTATCCGGTCGGGGCGGGGCGACGATCGCGGCCGCGAGGGCGGACATCGCGGCCAGGCCGCCGACGCCGAGGGCGACCCTCATCGGCCGAGCATCAGGTTTGGCGGGTCTGGGCCTGTCGTGGCCGGCGCGTTCGGGCGTGGCTGCCATCAGTCGTCACCCCCGCCGCCGTCGTCCCCACCTCCGGGCGCCGGTACCACAACGTGGATCACCGGCGGAGTCGGCTGCGGTCCGGCGGGTGTTTGCGGCGCCACCTGGGCCGCCGGCGCGGGCACGTGGATCACCGCGGGGCTTGGGACCGGCGCGATGTAGATGATCTGCGGATCGAGGGTCGGCGACGCGGTGGGGTCGGGGGTGGCCGTCGAGGTGACGGCGTCGGCCACGACCGGCGTCGCGGCGGCTGCCTGTCTGGCGGACGTGTAGCCCGCGACGACGAACGCGGCCGCGATGGTCAGAACCGTGGCCAGCCCGGCGATGACGAGTCCGACTCGATGAATAGAGCCCATGGAAGACCTCCGTCCTCGACCGGCCCGGCCTCGTCTCAGAGAGTGCCGCCCCCCGGTCGGGTATTGGCGTTCCGAGATCGTCCCGGACGGGGGTGCAATGGACGTGGACTGTCCGTGGAGCCTGTGTGGAGGTCGTGTCGAGGACGAACTCGCGCGAGGCCCCGGTTCGATCTCTCGCGGCGGCCGCCGGGCCAGCGCGACGGCCGGCGCGGGCTGCGGGCCCAGCGCGACGGCCGCGGCCGGAGCCGACGGGCTCGGACCGGCTCAGGCGGGCCGGACGAACTCCGCCACGAAGCGAGGCACGGGCGGGTCACCCGGCTCGACCAGCTCCTCGAGCTCCGCCAGCACCAGGCCAGAGGCGGCGAAAGAGTCCAGCTCCCGGCGCGTCAGGGGCCAGGGCATCAACCCCACCGGATCGTTCGCAGTGCGGCTCCGGGCGACGGCCAGCAGACGGCCGTTCGCGGCGACCGTTCGCCCGATGGCCTCAGCCGCGATCTGCCTGGCCTCGCCGGGCAGCACCTGGATCGTGTAGGCCTCGAAGACGAAGTCGAAAGCCCGCTCCCACTCGGGGGGAAGCTCGAGCACGTCGGCGACGAGGTACCGGACCGGTGATCCGGGGAAGCGCGCCTCGCACCTGGCGACCGCAGACGGCGCCACGTCGAAGGCGACCACTTCGAACCCGCGCGCGGCCAGGAGCTCGGCGTCGTCGCCGTACCCGCAGCCGACCACGAGCGCACGGCCCTTCGGCCGGTCCGCGGGCCATCGCTCCAGCCACCGGACCAGGTACGGATTCGGGGCCAGGTCCACCCAGGAGATTGCGAAGCCGTCGCGCGCTGACTCCGCGTACAAGCGCTCGAACCAGCCGACTACGTCCCCGGCCTCGATTGAGGCGCGGGCGAGTTCCCTTGCCCGAGCTCGAGGATCGGCCATACGTGCGCCTCCGAATCGAAGAGCCAGGTCCGAAGACCTGGCTCCTGCGGTTTGTCTGGCGGGAGCTACTTCTCCGACTTCGCCTTTGCGGTCGACTTCGGCGCGGCCGTCTTGGCGGCGGACGTCTTCGGCGCGGCCGTCTTGGCGGCGGCCTTGGGGGCCGCCTTGGCCGCGGGCTTCGCGGTTTCGGCCTTCGCAGCCTTGGGCGCCGCCTTCGCCGCAGCCTTCGGAGCTGCCTTCGGTGCCGCCTTGGTGGCGGGCTTGGCGGTCTCGGCCTTCGCCGCGGCCTTCGGGGCGGCCGGCTTGGGTGCCGCGACCCTGGCCGTGGTCTTTTCCGCGGCGCGAGGCTTCGGCGCTTCGGCTGCTGCCGGAGCGGTTTCCGCGCGGGCCGTCTTGGACAGAGCGGCCTTGGCCTTGCCGGCGGCGGTCTGGGGACCCTTTGCCTTGGCGGCCTTGCCGGTGGCGATCCTGGTGCGGGCGGCCTTGACGGCCGCGGCGGTGCCGGTCGTCTTGGTGACCCGGGCGCCCGTCTGGACGTGCGCGCCGGCCGCCATCGCGTTGAGCTTCAGGACCAGGCGCGACTTGCGACGGGCGGCGTTGTTGGGGTGGATCGCCCCGACCTTCGCGGCCTTGTCGAGCGCCTGCATGGCGGCCGCGAGCGCTGCTGCCGATTCGGCTTCGCTGGCGCTGGTGGCGGCGGCGACGGCGTTCGCGACGTACGTCTTGGCCGCACTCTTGCGCGGCTGATTGATGGCCCGCCGGCGCTCTGCCTGGCGGACCCGCTTGATCGCTGACGGCGTGCGGGCGCCGGTCCAGCCTCGGGGCGTCTTGGCCAAAGTTCTAAGACCTCATTCGTTCGTGCGGAATTCGACAGGCAGCCGAGAAAGGCCGACTGATGCGACGGTTGATGGTAGCAGAGTCTCGCGTACGCGCAGGCGCGCGTTTGGCGTCGCCGCCGGCCGAATCACGCCCGACGGGGGAGTCCGGGCCGAATTGCGGTCGAACGCGCCCATCGGGGCTGCTCATCGTGGCCGATTCGGCGCCGGACCCCTTCGAAAATGGAGGGTGCCCAACTACCCGATCCACGACCATAATCAATCGTCCGGCCGCACAGGAGAATCCCATGAACGTCGTCGACGTCGAAGGCATCGGTCCCGCATACGCCGAGAAGCTCGCCACGGCAGGGGTCAAGACCACCGACGCGCTGCTGGAGAGCGGCGCGACCAGCAAGGGGCGGGCCGATCTGGAAGCTCAGACTGGCATCAGCCACACCCTCATCCTCAAGTGGGTGAACCGCGTCGATCTCTACCGGATCAAGGGCATCGGCTCCGAGTTCTCAGATCTGCTCGAGGTCGCGGGCGTCGACACCGTCCCGGAGCTGGCGCAGCGCAACGCCGCCAACCTGACGACGACCCTGGGCGAAGCGAATGCCGCCCGCAATCTCGTCCGCCGTTTGCCGACGGAGGAGATGGTCGCCGATTGGATCAAGCAGGCCAAGGCTCTACCGCGAGTCGTCACGTACTAGACGCGGTTCCTCAACCCGGATAGCGCCCGGCGCGGTTGGTCGCCGGCACGGTGAGCCCGCGCCGACGTGCTCCGGCCCACGATTTTCGCTGCTGCCGATTGCCCGCTCCGTCACTTCTTGAACAACTTCCACCACACGAACGTTGTTCGAGATTCGAGCGTCCTCGGAGGCCCGCCGGGCGCCTGGCGGACTCGGGCCACGCACGACCATCGCGGTTTGCGCCTCCCGCGGCCCCGATTCGGGTCTCAGAACCCGCACAACTTCCACCTGAGGGAAGTTGTTCAAGAATCGTGTCCCTGCCGCGACTACTGCCCGGACCCCGGCTCGGACACTTGCGGCCGAGCTGAGGTCGCCGAGTCCCACCAGCGCGCTCCGCTAAACTCAGCCGCGTGACCGACCGGATTCCCCAGGAACGCCTTCGCAACTTCAGCATCATCGCGCACATCGACCACGGCAAGACGACCCTCTCGGATCGGCTGCTGGAGATGACGCACACCATAGATTCGCGCCAGATGACCGCCCAGGTGCTCGACTCGATGGACCTGGAGCGCGAGCACGGCATCACCATCAAGGCCCGCGCCGTCAGGCTGGAGTACCTCGCCGCCGACGGGCTCCTGTACGGCCTCAACCTCATCGACACGCCCGGCCACGTCGACTTCAGCTACGAGGTCAGCCGGAGCCTGCAGGCCTGCGAAGGCGCCATCCTCGTCATCGACGCGACTCAGGGGATCGAGGCTCAGACGCTCGCCAACGTCCACCTGGCGATGCGCCAGAACCTGGCCATCATTCCGGTCCTCAACAAGATCGATCTGCCGTCCGCGCAGGTGGACGTGGTGATCGAGGAGCTCGAGAACGTCCTGGCGATCCCCCGGGAGGAGGTCTTGCTCGCCTCGGCCAAGGACGGGACCGGCGTCGCGGAGATTCTCGAAGCGATCGTCAGCCGCGTTCCGCCTCCCGCCGGCAACCCCGACGCGCCGCTCCAGGCGCTCATCTTCGATTCCCACTACGACTCGTACAAGGGCGTGGTGATCTACGTTCGCCTCGAAGAGGGGACGCTCCGCTCCCACGACGTGATCAAGCTCATCGGTTCGGGAGTCCAGACGGAGCTCGTGGAGCTCGGCTTCTTCCGGCCCCAGCTCGTGGCCGTCCCGGAGCTGAACGCCGGAGAAGTGGGCTACGTTGCCACCGGCCTCAAGAGCGTGCGCGAAGCCCAGGTCGGCGACACAGTGACCCTCGCCGCCACGCCCGCACCGGAACCACTGCCCGGATACCAGCCGGCCAAGTCGCTCGTCTTCGCGGGCATCTACCCGATCATCGGCTCGGAGTATCCCGCCCTCCGCGACGCCCTGGAGAAGCTCCACCTCAACGACGCGAGCTTCTCGTTCGAGCCGGAGAGCTCGGCCGCGCTCGGTTTCGGCTTCCGCTGCGGCTTCCTGGGGCTGCTCCACATGGAAATCGTGGAGGAGCGCCTCGAGCGAGAGTTCGCCCAGGAGATCATCGCCTCGGCGCCGTCGGTCCAGTACCGGGTCGTCCTGATCAACGACCAGGGAACCGTCGAGGTGGATAACCCGTCCAAGATGCCGAACGCCGGTGAGATCGAGGAGATCCAGGAGCCCTGGGTCAAGCTCGGCATCGTCACTCCGTCAACCCACATCGGCGTTCTGATGGAACTGGCCAAGAACCGCCGGGGGACCTTCCTGGACATGGAGTACCTGGATCCGCAGCGCGTCCTGCTCAACTTCGAGCTGCCGCTCGCCGAGGTCATCGTGGACTTCTACGACCAGCTCAAGACGCGGACCCAGGGCTACGCCTCGATGGACTACGAGGAGATCGGCTATCGGGCCGCCAACCTGGTCAAGGTGGACGTCCTCGTCGCCGGTGACGCCGTCGACGCGCTGTCCGTGATCGTCCACCGGGATCGAGCCCAGGCGATCGGTCGCGAGCTCGTCCACCGGCTCCGCGGCCTGATCCCGCGCCAGATGTTCGACGTCGCCGTCCAGGCGGCCATCGGATCGAACGTGATCGCGCGCGAAACCGTAGTCGCAATGCGGAAAAACGTCCTGGCCAAGTGCTATGGCGGCGACATCACCCGCAAGCGCAAACTCCTCGAAAAACAAAAAGAGGGAAAACAGCGCATGAAGCGCGTCGGATCCGTCGAGATACCGCAGGAAGCGTTCCTCGCGGTTCTCCGGATGGACGAGGTATGACGACCGATACCGCCAGAGAGCTCATCGCCGTCGGCTTCTTCATGGTTCTTCTACTGCTGCGCCTGGATGCCGGGCGATTCCGGACGGCGGAGTACGCCGAGTCCGGCCAGAGCCCCGTCGGCGCCCCGAGCTGGCTTGCCTGGTACGTGCTCGGTTTCGGGTTCCTGGCGGCCCTGTACGTGGTCCATCCCCGGCCGCACGACCAGCTCTACCTGCTGATCGGTCATCGCTGGGACGTCATCCTCGTCGGGCTGCCACTCGCGATCCTGGGCGCTCTCCAGGCCGTGGCCTACGCCCGATACCGCTACGGCTACCTGCGACTCCCCGTCCTGCGGGCATATCCGCGGGCGGCGGTCAACTCGATCGGGACGGCGGTCATAGACGAAGCCGTGTTCAGGGGAGCGATTCTCGGAACGCTCGTGGCGATTGGCTATTCGAGCGTCTACGCGATCTCGATCTCGACGATCGCCTACATCCTGGTCACCCGCCTGGCGGCGCCCGGCCGATCCCGCTACATGCTCGTTCCCGCTCTCGGCTATGGGCTGCTCGGCGGCTGGGCCACGCTCGCCACGGGTGGAATCGGCGCCGCGATCGCGTTCCACGCCGTCACGTCGTTCTCGCTGTTCATCTGCACCGGGCACTCCGGTCAGCCGGCCGTGGCCGGGCGAGAGCCGGAGGAGCTGCTGGCGGTGCGGACCGTGCCCGCCGGGTGGCAGGAGGCGCGGCCGTCCACTTCCCGGCTCGGCGCCGGTTCGCGCGGATTCCGCTCGCCCGAACCGATTCGCGGCGAGGTCCGGACGCCCGACGAGCCGCGCCGGGACGGCCACGGGCTTGCCGATCGCGTCCGAGTGGCCCGGACCCGCGTCCTGCACGGTGTTGCGGCCGTGGCCCGCGTTCCTCGTCACGCCGCCGCGGGCGAGCACAGAAAGTAGCGGACGGGGTTCGACGGGCCGTCTCGGCCGCCCGTGCCGGCCGCACCAAGCCGGCCGCACCAAGCCGGCCGCGACAGCTCGGCGCCGCCCCTGATCGCATCGGTCGCGTGGGCTACCCTCTGACGGTGGATGTCCGCCCTCCCGAGCCGTCTCCTCCCGTCGCGCTGTACGTTCACGTCCCGTTCTGCGTGGCGCGGTGTCCCTACTGCGATTTCGTCGTCTACGCCGGCGCGGACGCTCGAGGTCCGCGAGCGCGCACGAGCCGACTGTTCGATGCCCTGCTGGTCGAGCTCGGGCTGCGAGCAGACGCCGTGGATGCCGCGTTCGGGCCGGTGGACGGCCGCCCGCGGCTGAGCAGCCTGTACCTCGGCGGCGGCACCCCCTCGCTCATGCCCGCCGATCGAGTGGAACAGCTCGTGGCGATGGCCGCGGCCAGGTTCGGGCTCGATCCCGACGCCGAGATCACCCTGGAGGCAAACCCGGGCCCCGACGAACGAGGCGACTTCGAGGCGTTCCGGCGAGCCGGGATCAACCGCGTCTCGATTGGGGCGCAGAGCTTCGTGCCCGAGGAGTTGCGCAGGCTCGGCCGGCGTCACTCACCGGCGGATATCGCAGCCGCTGTGGCCGCCGCGAGAGGCGCCGGCATCCGCTCCGTCAACCTCGATCTGCTCTACGACGTGCCGGGTCAGACGGAAGCGTCCTGGCGGCAGTCCCTCGCCGAAGCGCTCGCGCTGGAGCCGGACCACCTGTCCCTCTACGCGCTCACCCTGGACGATCCCGAAACGGAGGGCTTGACCGGCGAGACCGGCGATCACCTGGCCACCACGCCCGGCGCGCGCCGGTGGCGCGAGAAAGCACTCGCGGACCAGGACGAGGACCTGGCAGCCGGCCAGTACGAGATCGCGTCCGAGCTGCTGGAAACGCGGGGCTGGCACCACTACGAGATCTCGAACTGGGCCCGCCCCGACCACGAGAGCCGGCACAACCTGGCCTACTGGCTGCGCCGGCCCTACGAAGCCATTGGGCCCGGCGCCCACGCGTTCGACGGCGTGATCCGCCGCTGGAACGCCGCCGCGATGGAGCCGTACGTCGCGGCGCTGAGTGCGTCCCCGCCGGAGCTGCCGGCGGGTGGCCGCGAGTCGATCGAAGGGGCCGCGGCGCTCTCCGAGCGAGCCATCCTGTCCCTCAGGACCGACGACGGAATACCCATCGAATGGGCGGATCCCGAGCCGCTCAGGTCGGCGACCCAGTGGGGTCGCGATGCCGGGCTGCTCGAGTCCTTCGAGCGCGCCGGGAGCATCCGGCTACGCCTTACGGTTCGGGGAAACCTGCTCAGCAACGAGCTGTTCGCGCGCCTGGTCTAGCCCGGCTCCCCGCCCGAGACTGTTCCGGCCCGTGCAACTCGACTACCGAGCGCGCTAGGAAGTTGAGCGTGTGTCCAATCCTCTTGCCGATCTGGAAGCATGCAGGCATAAAAATGCCGTCATATGTTGTATGATCCGCGAAATACAGGTGACGGCTTAAGCTCGGCCCCAATCCTCCTCCTCAAAGCCCAATCGAGGAGCTACGTCGGATGGTCGTTCGCGGAGAAGCACCGCTAGCGCAGGCTGCTATCAGGCGCAGCAACCTGAGCCGCATGCTCTGGGATCTGCACCTCGTCGGCCCGCAGTCTCGGTCGGATCTGGCGACGAAACTGCAGCTCAACCGAAGCACGGTCGCTTCGCTCGTGGGTGAGCTCGCCGAGCGTGGATTCGTGTGGGAGCACGGCCAACGCGGGATTCCGGCGGGCCCCGGCCGGCCTTCACCGGTCGTGGAGCTGCGCTCGGATGGGCCGGCGGTCGTGGCCGTGGAGCTGGCCACGGACTGGATCAGCGCGGCAATCATCGGGTTCGGCGGAAATGTCATGGTCGCCTCGCGGCGAGACCACTCGCTGGCATCGTCCGATCCCAACGACATCGTGGGCCAGCTCCACGAGATCGTGGCGTCCCTGCTGCTTCGGCTCCGCCGGCAGACGCCTCTGATCTCGATGGGAGTCTCGGTCCCGGGCGCCGTTCGGGCGGAGGACGGATACCTGCATCACGCCCCGAACCTGGGCTGGCGGGACGTGCCGCTCGGCGACATGATCCGCGGCCGTTTTGGCGATCTGGCGATACCGGTCTACGTGGGCAACGACGCCGATCTGGCCGCCGCGGCCGAGCACATCCGCGGAGCCGGCCTTGGCGCCGACGATTTCATCTGCCTCTGGGGCGAGGGCGGCATCGGCGCGGGTTTCGTGGTGGCCGGTCATTCGCTCACGGGCTCGGCCGGCTACGCGGGCGAAGTCGGCCATCTGATGGTCGACCCGAACGGCGCGCTGTGCCACTGCGGATCCCGGGGGTGCTGGGAAGCGCAGGTAGGCGAGGAGGCGCTGCTGCGTCGCTCCGGTCGCGATCCACTCGGCGGCGTGGGAGCCGTCACCGATTTGCTCGCGGCGGCGGACAAGGGCGACGAGACGGCTCTGGCCGCCCTCGCCGAGTCGGGCCGCTGGCTGGGCATCGGAATCGCGGGTCTGGTGAACGTCTTCAACCCGACCCGTGTTGCGCTGGGCGGGCTCTATGCCCGCATCTACCCATACGTCAAGGACGCCGTGGTCCGCGAGTTGGACACTCGCGCGATGCCGGCTCCGAGAGCAATGGTCGAGCTGACGACCGTGCTGCTAGGTCCCTTCACTCTGCTGCTCGGCGCCGCCGAACTCGCACTGGCTCCTGCCCTCCAGAACCCGATGATCGTGCCGCTGACTGCAAGCGGTGTGCGGGTCGAGGATGCGACTCGGCGGCGTCCGCAGGATCGCCCGGACCGAACAGGGACCGCACGGTTTCCGGCAACAACCTAGGGAGGTGATGCGACTCGCGCTGCCCGGGCGACACTCCTGAGTCGCCCCAATGGCTTCCGTTGTCTCGACCCAAGAGCTGCCATATCGGCTCCGGGCAGCGGTTGCCCCACGCTCAAGAGGAGATGGGATTTGAATACGAGAAAGTTTGCGGTTTCGCTATTTGCCGTTGCCGCCATCGTGGCTGGCTGTTCATCGAGTGCGGCATCGCCGTCGCCGACCGCGACGCCTGCGGCCACACCAACGCCCGCCGCGGCCACACCAACGCCCGCCGCGGCCACACCGACGCCGGCGGCAACCCCGGCTGGTGGCGCCCTGACGCCTGCGTCCTTCAACGACCCGACAATGGCGGCCATGGCCCAGCTCAAGAGCGTCGTCTCGGGCGGCTCGGGATTGGTGAGCGTCATCCTGCCCGACGTGACTACCTCGGCTCGATACACCGCCTACGACCTACCGTACCTGACGCAGGCCTTCCAGGCCGCCGGATTCTCGGCCAGCGATTTCAAGATCCAGAATGCGTCGGGCACGACGACGACTGAAGTCGCAATTGCCCAAGCGGCCATCGCCGCCAACGCCAAGGTGCTCGTCGTCGACCCGCTCGATGGACCGACCGGCAAGCAGATCCAGCAACTCGCGGCCGCGGCCGGCATTCCGATGATCAGCTACGACCGCGCGACGTTCCAGGGCACTGCGACCTACTACGTCAGCTTCGACAACGTCCAGGTCGGCAAGCTCATCGGCCAGGGCTTCATGGATTGCGTGACCGCCTGGAAGGTCACCAACCCGATGGTCTTCACCCTCGACGGCGGCCAGGACACCGACCCGAACGCGATCGACTTCGCCAAGGGCTACAACTCGGTTGTCTGGGGCCAGAGCGTCGCTCAGGTTCCCGCCGGAACCACCAACAGCGCGGGCATGAAGCTCGTCAAGGAGCAGCTCGCCCCCGGCTGGGACAATGCCAAGGGCCAGGCGATCTTCCAGACCGCCTTCACCGCCAACAAGTCGATTAACGCCACCATCGAGGCCAATGACGGCCTCGCCGGCGCGGTCATCACCGACCTCAAGGCCGCCGGCGTCAAGCCGAACACGATCCCGACGACCGGCCAGGACGCGACCCTTGACGGAATGGCAAACGTGCTTCAGGGCTGGCAGTGCGGTTCGGTTTACAAGCCGATCTACATCGAGGCTCAGGCGGCCGTGGCTCTCGCGAGCTACCTCCGCGCAGGCCAGACGCCGCCCACCGCGCTCCTGAACGGAACCACCACCGACCCGACCAACTCGTCTGTGACCGAGCCCGCGCTCCTGCTGACCCCGATGTGGGTCAACACCGCGAACATGGAGTCGACGGTCATCAAGGACAAGTTCGTCGACGTCACCAAGCTGTGCACCCAGGTCACCCAGGCCGTCTGCACGAAGTATGGCATCCAGTAGCAGACGTATCGGTCGTGCCGGTCATGGCGTGACAATGCTTCTGAGCGGCACGACCACGGCGCGCCGCGCCCGCCTCGTGCGGGTGCGGCGCGCTACTTCGATCGAGGTTCCTTGAAGGAGACGTGGATGTCGATGGCGCAATCGGTGGGTGCTTCCGCGCCGAGGCCCGCGGCGAGTGGTTTCCGCCTCGGCGAGCCTAACGAAGCGATGCTGCTCAGCCTGCGGGGCGTCAGTAAGCACTTCGGAGCGGTGCAGGCTCTGTACGACGTTGACCTCGACCTGCCCGCAGGGCAGGTGACCGGGCTGTGCGGGGACAACGGCGCCGGCAAGTCCGTGCTGACCAAGACCATCGCCGGCATCCTCGCGCCCGACGGCGGGCAGATCTACTGGAATGGGAAGCCCGTTCACGTCCGAAGCCCGCGAGACGCGGCCGGGTTGGGCATCGAGACCGTCTACCAGGACCTGGCCCTCGCGGACAACCTGGACATCGTCCAGAACATGTTCCTCGGCCGTGAGCGACGGAACGGGCTCTTCCTCAACGAGGACAGCATGGAGCGGGCCGCGGCCGAGACTCTGGCAAGTCTGCGCGTGACGACGGTTCGTTCCATCCGCCAGCCCGTGGCCACGCTCTCCGGTGGCCAGCGCCAGGCCGTCGCCGTGGCCAAGGCCGTGATGTGGAATTCGAAGCTCGTCATGCTCGACGAGCCGACGGCCGCCCTCGGCGTCGCCCAGACGCAGATGGTCCTCGACCTGATCAAACGACTCAAGGACCACGGGCTCGCGGTCATGGTCGTCTCCCACAACCTCAACGACGTGTTCGAAGTGGCCGACAGGATCGCGATCCTGCACCTGGGTCGCATGGTCGCCCAGGACGCTGCCTCGGCGTTCGACAGGCAGAGCGTCGTGGACTTCATGACCACCGGCGGATCCACTCGCGAAGTGGCCGCGTCCACGCAGGGGAGGAACTGAGCGATGGCAGGAGCCGGAGGCGAATCAACGGGCGGCCAGGTTCCCGAGGACATCGCCGCACGGGTCGAAGAGGCGCCCGACCTCACCGCCGCGGCGATCGACGTCATCCCGCCGGAGATCGTCGCCCAGTCGCTGGGCGAGTATTTCCGGGCATGGTTCACCCGTATCAAGGCTGGCGACGCCGGCGTGCTTCCCGCGGTGGTTGCGCTGGTCATCGTGGCTATCGTGTTCCAGGTAGTCGGGCCCAACGGCGTGTACCTGGGCCCCTACAACACCGTGAGCCTGTTCGATCAGAGCTCGCTGTTCATCATCCTCGCGGTCGGCGAAGGCTTCGTCCTGCTGCTCGGCGAGATCGACCTGTCGATCGGCTACGTGGCCGCGATCGGCGGCGTCACGGCCGGCCTGCTGGTGCAACCGCAGGCCGCGCCGTCGGACAACTTCCACAACTGGCCGTGGTGGGGCGCGATCATCGTCGCGATCCTGATCTGCGCCGCGATCGGCGCCGTCAACGGCCTCATCGTGACCCGGCTTCGGGTGTCCTCGCTGATCGTCACCCTGGCTTCCCAGATGTTCTGGTTCGGCATGATGATCATCATCCTGGGCCAGGCAGGCGGCTTCTCGGTAACGGGCACGAATCCGGGTGATCAGAAGCAGATCTATGGCCTCGTCTACAGCTACCTGGACGTGTGGCTATCGTGGCTCGGCCTGGCGGTGATCGTGGCGCTCGCGGGGGGTCTGATGTGGGTCCGAGACTCGAGTCGGCGCCGGAGCGGGCTCGTGGCCCCTCCCGTCGGTCTCACGATCGCCAAGATCGTCGTCCTCGCTGTAGCCGGCGCGGTCGTCGTCTACATCTGCAACCTCGACCGGCGGATCGGAGAGAAGTCGAATCCCGTCATTGGCGTCCCATGGGTGGTGCTCATCGTCCTCGGGGTCGTCGTCGGCGCCACGCTCCTGCTCGAGAGGACGCAGTTCGGCCGCCACGTTTACGCGGTGGGCGGTAACCCTGAGGCGGCGCGTCGCGCCGGCGTCGGAGTCACCGCGGTCCGGACCTGGGCCTTCATCATCGCCGGAGCCACGGCCGGCCTGGCAGGCATCGTCGCGGTCGCATTCCAGGGTGGCATCACCACCAACTTCAATGGCGGGCAGAACGTGCTCTACGCCGTCGCCGCGGCCGTCATCGGTGGTACCAGCCTGTTTGGTGGCCGGGGTCGTGCCATTCACGGCCTCCTGGGCGGGCTGACGGTCGGGGCCATCTACAACGGCATGTTCCTGCTCGGTTTCCAGGTCCAGTATCAGTACCTCGCCACTGGCCTGGTGCTGCTTGCCGCTGTCTCGGTGGATGCCCTTGCCCGCCGGAGCGCCACTCAGGGAAGCGTGGCTCGGGTCTGAGCAAGTTCTGTTCGCCGCTGCGGGGGCCGGTCCGGACGCCGGAACCTGGCTCGCGACAGGCGACTCTGTGAGCGCGCTCCCGCACGCCTCGCGCGGCGGGGCCGTTGACACTCTCCGGCGGTCGCTGATACCATCGCCAGCGTCACGTTAGCACTCGGACGGTGAGAGTGCTAACCACCGACGGAGCCTGCTGAAGGGGGGCCAGGCGGCCGGACGGGACCGCCCCGGGGTTGTCACCCTGGGTTCTGGTCACGCTCCGCTACCGCTCGCGCCCCAAGGCGGCGGCCCGCGAGAAAGTGGAGTCGGACATGGCGCGACGGCCACGCCGCACCATCGGCTCTCTGGACACCCGATCCGGGGCGATCCTGAGAGCGGTCATCGACGAATATGTCACATCCGCCACGCCGGTCAGCTCCGGGGCGCTGGTCTCCGGCTACCAGCTGGGCGTGAGCAGTGCCACGGTCCGCAACATCCTTTCGGACCTGGAGGCGATGGGCTTGCTGTCCCATCCGCACACCTCCGCCGGGCGGGTACCGACCGACGCCGGCTACCGCTACTACGTCCAGGCCCTCTCGGACGGCTGGACTCTGCCGCCCGTGGAGCAGCGGATGATCCGGCACATGTTCGGGCAGGTCGAGTTCGCCAGCGAGCACTGGTTCCGGCTCGCCGCCAGCACGCTCGCCGCCAACACCAAGACCGCGGGCCTGGCCACTAACGCCAAGCCGCGGGCGGCGCGGGTCCGCCGGCTGGACGTCGTCAGCGTCCAGGATCGCCTGGCCCTGCTGGTGGTCGTCTTCCGCGAGGGGACGATGAAGCAGACCCTACTGAACCTGCCCGGCCAGGCCGAGCAGGAGCAGCTCAACCGGATCGGGAGTCTGCTCAACGTGCTCTCGGTGGACCGGACCGCGGACGAGATCGAGGCTGCGCTGGCGGATCTGCCGCGCGGAGACGAGGCGAGCGAGGACGGCGATCTAATATGCCGGATCGGCGACGCGCTCGTCCGGACCATGCGCGAGTTCGACGCCGCCATCATCGACGACCTCTTCAGCGACGGCCTGCTCAACGTCATGGCCGCGCCGGAGTTCGATCGCAGCGAGAAGGTCCGGCAGGTCTTCGCCGCCCTCGAGAATCGGGCCTATCTCGGCTCTCTCGTGCAGAACGTCGCTCGCGCCGGCGGGATCCAGATTTTCATCGGCCACGAGAACCGGCCCACCGAGATGCAGGACGTGTCCCTGGTGCTGGCTCCGTACGGGCGTGCCGGCCGCGCCGTCGGCGTGGTCGGCGTCCTGGGCCCCACCCGGATGCCGTATGCCCAGGCGATCGCGTCGGTGGGATTCGTCTCCAACCTGATGACAGAGCTAGTGGAGCATCTGTATGCCTGATCGGTCCATCCATCCCAGGACGCATCTCCGCAACGTCACCGACGGCGGCGACGCCACGGCTCGAACCGCGAGCCCGGGCGCCGGCCAGCCGGGCCAGGACGAGTCGGCGCTGATCGATCGGCTCTCGGCCGAGCTCGAAGAAGCCCGAGGCCTGGCGGCCGAACATCTCGCCAGCCTCCAGCGCACCGCCGCCGATTTCGCGAACTTCAAGCGTCGAACGGCGGAAGATCGGGAGCGCGAGCTGGGCCTCGCGAGCGAGTCGCTGCTGCGCAAGGTCCTCGGCGTCGCGGACGACTTCGATCGGGCGCTCGAGGCGCTGCCGGCGGAGTACAAGGGCGCCGGCTGGATCGAAGGCATCGTCCTGGTGGACCGCAAGCTCCGCTCGCTTCTGGAGAGCGAAGGCGTCACCCCGATCGAATCGGTCGGCCGGCCCTTCGACCCGCGCGAGCACGAGGCCATCGCCAGCATCCCGGGGACCGGACGCCCCGAGGGTGAAGTGGTGGCCGAGGTCCAGAGAGGCTACCGAGTCCGGGACCGGGTGCTCAGGCCCGCCATGGTGACCGTGGCCACCGGCGGGGACAGCGCCAGGGCCAACATCAACTGATCAAGCTCAACAAGACTGAATCGACACCGGAAAGCTGCTAGGGAGCAACGAACTCAATGGGAAAGATCATCGGCATCGACCTGGGCACGACCAATAGCGTCGTGGCAGTGATGGAAGGCGGCGAGCCTACCGTCATCCCGTCCGCGGAGGGCGGTCGGACGGTCCCGTCGGTCGTGGCCTTCACCAAGAGCGGCGAGCGTCTCGTCGGCCAGCTGGCGAAGCGTCAGGCCGTCACGAACCCGGCCAACACCGTCTATTCGATCAAGCGCTTCATGGGCCGTCGCTTCGACGACCCCGAGACCACGCACTCGCGCGAACTCGTTTCGTACAAGGTCGAGCGTGATCCGAAGAGCGACGGCATCCGCGTCGCGGTGTCCGACGGCAAGTCGTACACCCCGCCCGAGATCAGCGCCATGATTCTGCAGAAGCTCAAGGCCGACGCGGAGGCTTACCTGGGCGAGAAGGTCACCGAGGCGGTCATCACCGTCCCGGCCTACTTCGACGACACCCAGCGCTCGGCCACCAAGGACGCGGGCCGCATCGCCGGCCTGGACGTCAAGCGGATCATCAACGAGCCCACGGCGTCGGCCCTGGCCTACGGCCTGGACAAGAAGCACGACGAGAAGATCGCCGTCTACGACCTTGGCGGCGGCACCTTCGACATCTCGATCCTGGAGCTGGGCGAAGGCGTCTTCGAGGTCAAGGCAACCAACGGCGACACCCACCTCGGCGGCGACGACTTCGACCAGCGGGTCATCGAAT
>VFSW01006533.1_pt1 | contig 17123 bp, 13 predicted proteins | sample 5358111 | NCBI WGS metagenome assembly VFSW01 (sample SAMN11554181, study PRJNA540505) | mine drainage metagenome | isolation source: sediment from site ElyBrook_90M | place: USA: Ely Copper Mine, Vershire, VT | collected 2017
GGTTCTTCCAAGAACGGCTCCGGCAAGCTCTCTTCGTGGTCCTGATAGTGATCCTGGAAGCGCGTGAAGTAACTCGACATCGCCGAGCTCGCATAGATGCTCGAGGCCGGGCTGAACTCCGGCAGCGTGCCCGCCACGTAATAGTGAGGAGAATGCCCCAGGGTGAGCGTGTGCACCTGGCGGGTAGCCACAAGGCCGCGAATCACTTCCCTGATCTTGCTCCTTGCGGTCAATGGAGAGAGGAACATCTCCACTTCTTCCATGCTGGCCGCAATCACCGCCTGCAGGAAGATCGAAGCGAGAACCGAAATGGCCGTAACCTGCGAAGTGGACGCACCCTCGGCGATCGCTTTCTGGAAGCGATGGCGCAGAAGCTGCCACTGTGCGGCCTGACCCGGAGCTGAGACGATAGGAATAATGCGAAGCTGCTGCCACAATTCAGTAATGGCACGCAGAACCGCCGTTTCCGAAACTTCCCGGCCCAACGCCCGTGTCAGCTCCGGAATCGTTGCGTCGCCGGCTTCAAGGCGCTTGTATGCCTGAATGGCGAGCGGCGAAACCTGCCTGGAACCAGTGAGTTGCGGGCTGCGACGCCAATCGCGATCGCCCCTCAGGGCGTAGACATAGGGCAGCACCCAGGTGGCCACCACGTAATCCGGCTGTTCGCCGGGCTGACCGAGAAGGTTGAGCCTGACCGCCACGCCATCCCGCTCAAGGCGTACCAGCAATTCCTCGGCTAATGCAATCTGCGGTGGGTCAGGAGTGGTATTCGGCTGACCGGCTATCGCTTCAACAAATGATGGGGCCAGAGAGGAGGAAAATTGCCGCTTAGGGAGGAATAAACACAATCCAGTCTCTTCCATCCACGTGCGGGCGTCCTCAAGTGTGAGCGCCCCATGTCCGTTCTGACGCATCCTTTCGGCGCGCGCTGCTTCCAATTGCTCCGATGTCAAAGAAGAACCTCTTTTCCAGGCTGGCGTTTCGGCAAAACCGGCGATTCTGCGTCGTTTCTGGGCCTGTTCAAAGGTCGTGTACCTATACGGTAGCCACGACTGAGTACTGCGGCTAATGGGATACGTTGTCCCTGGCTTTACTAATCTCGCCCGGCTGCTGCTTCCCCTAAGGGAAACTTGGCCACCTTCTCACTTCATTCAAATTCGGTGGAAGGCCCGCTGGATCTCTTTCCAAGAATACAGCAAAGCTATTGGACGTCCATGCGGGCAACTGGTTGGGTGTTCCGTTTTCGCAAGTTCCAACAATAGCCACTCAATACGTACCGGGTCAAGAGGGGTGTTCACCTTGATCGCAGCGTGGCATGCGATGGACGCCGCCACCCGTGTTCTTAATGCCTTAAGATTCTCATTCTGCTGGGTTTCCGATGCCTCCGCCGTCGACTGCTCGATTACCTCAGTAAGCATCCGCTCCAGTTCCTTTCCCTCCAGGCCCACGGGTGCTGCCTTGACCGCCAAAGTTTGAGGACCGAACGGTTCCACTTCAAATCCATTCCGCTCCAACTCGTCGGCAATTTGTGCGAACACCACCATCTGCCATGGCTTCAACTCCACCAGCATCGGCATTAACAGGCGCTGGCGCTGCACATTCTCAATGTCCCGGTCGCGCAGAATTCGCTCAAAAAGAACGCGCTCGTGCGCCACATGCTGATCGACGATCCACAGTCCGTCCTTGCCGGTTGCGAGAATGAAGGACTCCCGAAGCTGCCCTAACGGCCGCAGCGAGCCCAGGTGGTTCAGATTATCGGCTGCCTGCTGCGCCTCGACCGCAGCCGTCGCTGCCGCCGCATTCTGCTGGTAACTTGATGATGGTTCGTAGTTTACGGAGCAGGCGTCGGTAACCGCCGATGCGCTTGGCTCGAATAGTGCGGCGGCCGCACTCCTCCAGCTTTGGCTGCCATCAAATCCGCTTGCCATAAGTCCGGCGCCGGTAAACGGCAGCCGGCCAGGCACCGGTTCGACGGGGCGCGGGGTCAATTGAAACCGGTCCGCACCTGGTGGCTCGGTCGCAACCGGCTCTGAATCCAGCCTGACATCTGCGTCCTCGGGAGACCCCGGTAAAGGCGAAGTCGAGGGCGGCATCAAGGGCGGGCTCGCTAATGGAGCTGAATCCAGTGCCGCCAGGAAACCCGCGGCCGGACGCGCCTTGATGAGGGCCACCCGCAGGCTATCCCGCACAAAGTCATGGATAAAACTCTGTTGACGGAAGCGCACTTCGGTTTTGGCGGGATGAACATTTACGTCGACTTCTTCCGGCGGCATCTCCAGAAACAGCAACACCACCGGAAAGCTCGTCGGGGGAATCACGTTCCGATACGCTTCGGTGATCGCGTGCATCATCAGCCGATCCCGAATCAGCCGTTTATTGACAAAAATGTAGATTGAGTTGCGGTTCAGCTTTTGCAGTTCCGGCTTGGAATAGAAGCCCGTCATCCGCAACATCCCCGGCTGCCGCATTGGCTCATCCGGGTCGCGCTTCCACGGAGGTGCTTCCGGCAGCCCGACCCGATCCAGGGGCCGCTCAGCCGCAACAGGCAGTAACTGCCCCAGCGTCTCTTTTCCAAAGATCTGATAAATCCTCTCCGCCGTGCGGCTTACGGGCGGGGCCGATACGAGCGTGTGACTCGCAGACAGCAGTTCAAAATGCTTCTCGGGGTGAACCAGGGCGTAGTGGGTTACCAGGGCCACCACGTGTGACAACTCCGTGGCCTCTGCGCGCAGGAATTTGCGCCGGGCCGGAGTGTTGAAGAAAAGATCGGCGACCGTGATGGTCGTTCCCGGGGGGAGGGCTGCGTCGTCCACGTGCAGTATCTTTCCTCCCGCAATCTCAACCCGCGTCCCGGTCTCGGCGTCGCCTGTCCTGGTTTCAAGCGTCACCCTCGACACTGAAGAGATCGACGGAAGCGCCTCGCCGCGAAACCCCAGCGTGGCAATCGACAGCAGTTCGTCCGCCGTCCTCAATTTCGACGTGGCATGACGTTCAAAGGCCAACAGGGCGTCGTCGCGGTTCATGCCGCAACCGTTGTCGCTGATCCGGATCAGCTTGCGGCCGCCGGCCTCGACTTCCACCCGGATCCGGCTCGCTTCCGCATCCAGCGCATTTTCGAGCAGTTCTTTCACCACCGACGCCGGCCGGTCAACTACCTCGCCCGCGGCAATCTGGTTTGCCACCTGGTCGGAAAGAATTCGGATGCGTCCCATAACGCTCTAGGGTACAGCAGGCGGGACTGTGCGCTTGATTCTCGCCGTGCTTCTAAGGAAAGTAGGGCCGGTATGCCGCCCCACCATCGCGCACCGAAAGACTGAAGTCGCTATTCTGGCTGCGACTTCGCTTCAACGAATTCCTCAACCTCCCCCACGACTTAGAAACGCCAAAAAAAGCGCCCCTCGGTCAGGTGCCTGGATAGATCCAGGTCTCACAAACCGGAGGGGCGAGGAGCCGCAATCACATGAAAGTGGGGTGCAGGTCGATAATCCGTCCAGGCATTCAAGCTGCCCGTAGAACAACGTCCTGACGCCACTTTCTGGACCGCCAGCCAATATATTTTTACGGGGACGACAGAAAAAGGTTTGATCGGGTACCAGATCAACTTCCTCCAGGATAAACCCTTACGGTCCCATGTCTTACAGTTAGATGGACAAGTACTTTACGTCCACGTATCATACGCCCTGCGGCCAAACCTGCCGCCCGGTTCGACGCTATATCGAGTCACTCGGCACAAATAAATGCCGCTTCGCTCTTTTGTGCGAGAAGAGTTTGCGGATCTCAGCTTTACAGGCGCACGAAAACCATGATCCGAGCGTCGCATCTCGTTTCGAATAGGAAATAGGCACGTGGAGAAAACAGCGGCATGAACCTGGCGCCCAAAAGTCCCGCGGAAACTGTCGACTCAGGCCTCTCAATCGAGGCCCCCAGGATCCGTGAGCAGTTGGACCGCCTCCTGCAGCATCCCCTTTTTGCCAATAGCAAACGCTATCCCGCTCTTCTCGCCTACACAGTGGAGCAGACTCTGCTCGGCAACGCCGCCGAACTCAAGGAGCGTAGTATCGGCGTCGAAGTTTTCGGCCGCGTTCCGAGCTACGACGCCAACGCCGACCCGGTGGTCCGCATCACCGCGGGCGAAGTCCGCAAACGTCTCACCCAGTACTATTACGATCCGAGCCATCGCGGCGAACTCATCTTCGAACTTCCCATTGGTTCCTACGTACCGGTCTTCCGGCTTCCCGAACGCCCTGCTGAGCCCGAGTTAGTCCCAGAGCCCCTTGAAGAACCTGTCGAGCAAGCTGCGCAACCTGCCCCACCCCCTCAACCTGCGCCCCGCAAGCTCCGCTGGTGGATTCCCGCAGCCCTGATTTTCATCGTCGCACTCGCCGCCGGATCTGGCTGGTACGCCGGTCATCGCGACCGTCCGGAGCCCGCCCCGCCTTCGAATCTCGATCGCTTCTGGGAGCCAGTTACGGGAAGCCTCAGCCCTACGACCTTCTGCCTGGGAGAGCCAGCCAAAAACCTGGACGTGGGCTCGATTAACACCCTCGATGCCCCTGTCAACACCAGCAAGCCCGAGCCGCTTTACTTCCGCCTCCATTACTCCGGCCATCTGGCCCTGGCTGACGTCATCACGCTCACCCGGACGGTCGCCGCCCTCGCTTCCCGGCATAAAGCGTTCCGCGTCCTTCCCGCTTCTGAAGCTTCATTTTCGCAACTGCGCGAAGGCCCCGTCGTCCTTATCGGCGCGTTTGACAACGTATGGACTCTGCGCGTGACGCAGAAGCTGCGCTTCGGTTTCGAATCGAAGGACGGTGTGGCTCTCCTCGTCGATCGCAACAGCAAGTCCAAAACAACATGGGCCACTGCCTGGGATCTGCCCTACCAAAAACTTTCGCGCGATTACGCCATCGTCGCCCGGATTCACGACAACACCACTGGCCAGCCAGTCATCATCGCAGCGGGCATCTCTGAAGAGGGAACTGAAGCCGCCGGCGAGATTCTTTACAACCCTATCTATCTCGATTCATTGCTCGCCAAGGCGCCTCGCAACTGGGAGCAGTTGAATATGGAAGCAGTTATCGAGACGCAGGTCATTGAAGGTCACCCGGGACCACCCAACATCCTCGCAGTGGAAACCTGGTAACCGGCACGCTTGGACCTGCCGCACCGTGGGAGAACGAACTTTGGAGAAGGATGCCCTTCACTCCATCTATCGGTCTTACATTTGCGTCAAGGCACTTGTTACTTAAAATATTTACAACTAACTTCGCAGGGTACTTCAGTACCTTCTCTTGTTTAGTTATGATTGTCGCAGAAACTGAAGTATTGCGTTCCAGCTAACTTCAATTGGAGCAGAGAACGCAAACTATGCAGCGGATTGCACTTGCTACAGAGGATATGCTGGCCACTTATTGTCGCCAGCGAATTCTATCGCCGAAGGCGAAGCTTACGTTCACTACTCTAGACTCCAGCGGTCAAAAGAATCAGACGGCGTTGACTAAGCGGCCCTCTTACTTCTTCGCCTTTTGCGCAGCCCAGCGCTTGCGCTGCGCATCGGCAATACGCTTGCGCGCTTCAGCGCTCAGCACGCGCGACTTCTTGGCTTTTACAGGAGCCTTCCTGGTTTTGCGCTCAGTTACGCTGGTTGCAACACCACCGGAGCCGGCCAGCAGGGAGCGAACCTGTGTAAGCCTTGCAATCTCCGAATCAATTTGGGCAAGTATTGAATCAATCGCCATGAACTTGAGCATAAATCACTCAATGCACCTTTGACTAGGGAACCTAGTTTGAGCTTTGAATATAACGCGACAACAGTCCACGCCGATGGTGTGCTCGCGCTTTGAAGCGGAACCATTCGCAAATAGATTTATTTGCGTCCCTGCAGGTTGCTCCCAATGATGAAATTGATGATTGATGCGGTTCTGATTGTGGGTGTTAGCTCACCGCGCCTTTATCCGCTCACGATCCGTGGACGATCAAAAATGCGCGCCACGAGCATAACTTCGCGCTTGTGATGTTGATGTGCTCTATCTGGCTGCGCAGTGTTTGATCACCCGTGCTATTGCGGCTTGCCGATCGTTCGGTCTTTATAAGCCTTTTGCAGCACATAGAAAGCGAGCTTCTTTTCGCCCTTCTCCGAAATCAGTCCCTTCCTGTTGTACTCATCCTGAATGCCTGTCAGAGGCCTGTTTGGCGAACGAAAGTCCATCAACACCCACGGACTCATCCCGCTAAGCTGGGTTATGCGATTTAGCATCTGTAATTGATGACGATAAACGCTGGCCTCGTACTCTTCGGTCCAGCGTTCGTTCTCATTTCCATGCAGGCCCGCCTTGGCTCCGGCGCCAAATTCGCTAACGATAACAGGCTTATCGTAGGCAATACTCCAATTAGTGTTATCCGCTGATTCGGGGCGGCCTTCATACCATCCTATATATTCGTTCACGCCGATAACATCTAACGCCTTGCCGAGCGGATCATCCACAATCTTCGTATGTCCATCGGCGCGCACCAGCAGCGCTGCGGTGATCAGTCTTGATGGATCAAGCGCGCGTGCGCGACTCGCCAGCGTCTCAATGAAATTTGTTCGCGCGTCAGTATTGGGTGTCTCATTGGCCATGGACCATAAGATGATTGCCGCATGATTGCGCGACGTGCCTATCTCTTCATCCAACTGCTGCTCTGCCTTCGCGAGTACTTTGGGATTGTCAAATTGCAACGCCCAGTAAACGGGGTTCTCTGACCACACCATGATTCCCATGCGATCTGCCGCACGCAGCATCGTTTCAGCATGCGGATAATGGGCAAGCCTCACATAGTTACAGCCAAGTTCCCTGGCCCATCCCAGCAACGTCTCCGCATCCTTATCGGAGTACGCGCGTCCGCCGCGATAAGGAGCCTCCGCGTGCACGGCCACGCCGCGCAGAAAGATAGGCTTTCCATTGAGAAGTATCTGGGTACCGCGCGTCTCAATAGTGCGAAACCCCATCATTTCCTCGATCGAATCGTCTCCCGCGTGCAATTCAACCTTGTATAACCTGGGACTCTCGGGCGACCAGCGCTCCAATCCCTTCACCGCAAAGTGGAATGCCGCGCGCCCGGCCTCATCGATATTCGCGTTGGTGCTGGCATGTAGTTCGGGAAGCTCCACTGTCACGGAGGCGCCTGACTGTCCACCACTTACATGCACCCACCCCTCAATGATTGTGCCCTCCTGACGGCTGAGATGCACATCGTATTGATCGATGAATGCTTCGGGAACTTCAATCAGCGATACCTCGCGCGTAAGTCCTCCATAGTTCCACCAATCCGTTTCGAGAGTCGGCACGTTGTCTTCGTGACGCGTGTTATCTACTGCGGCCACCACAAAGTTGGCGCCCGCATGAACCGCGACTGTTACTTCGCAGTTGAACGACGTATAGCCGCCCTCGTGCTCGCATACCTTCTGCCCATTCACCCAAAAGTATGAGCGATAGTTGGCAGCTCCAATGTGAAGGAATAAGTGCGTGTGCGGTTTCGGCTGGTAGCTGAAGTCGCGCTCATACCACATAGGTCCTTCGTAATAGAGCAGATCTTCCCTTTGCGTGTTCCAGTCCCCTGGAACCCTCAGCTTTGCCGCCTTGTCGAAGTCGTATTCCGTGGGAAAGGTATCTTCGGGTCTGGCTTTCCGATTGAGGAAGAAGCCATTCGCTTTCTCCTGGTGATGAAAGCTGAAGAGCCCGGAAAAATATGGATCGATGATCGAGCCCCATTCTCCATCGAGCGACATCGCCGGCCTTCGATCCGCTCCTGTAAGTACGATAGGCGCGGCGGCGGCGTGCGCAAGATATCGCGGAAATGCGGCGGCAAGGATGAACAGAGAGCAGGCGATCGTGCGGCGGAGGAGAATCTTCATGCGGCATCCTTTACTCGAACAGGACTTTGGAAGCACAATGGCGACGTTCAGCACCTTCAGACCATAGGCTGGAGCGGACTGGCTATCTTATCCTTTAGATCTCTTCTCAACAACCCTGGGCCTTCCGCAGCCTGCTCCAATAGAAAAGGGGCAAGCCTCGAAGGTCGCCCCTTTTCAACACCACAACATTCATTGCGCGCGTTGATTACTCGCCGAGATACTGCACGTGAATATAAGTTCCCAGGCGCGTGTTATAGGCCAGATACCATCCATCGTGGTCGGGGTCCGGATAGATCACGATATCGTCGGCGTCCCAATCCCAGCCACCAACGAAGCTCATATCATAGGGAGCTACGCTCCAGTACCAGTTATTGAACCGGAAGCGGTCAGGTCCTCCGCCCGCCAATCTCCAGCGGTGCTGCGGCCCGAAGCCTCCTTCAAAACGTCCGTGCGCCCAAGGTTGGTCGAGGTGGTAGTTGGCGTCGTTGCGGCCCGTGTCATGGCCAACCCAGCGTCGGCCGTTGTCAACGTGCGGCACATCTGGATGGCCGGGCCTGTCAGCATAGTTGCGCTGCTGGCCGCCGTCGCCGGGCGGATGACCTTGAACCGGGCCACCCTGGGCGGGACGATGATTTCCCTGATCCGGCTGCTGGGCAGGAGCGTGGTATGGTGTGCCGTGATAGGGAGCCGGTCCCCGCGAGGGCGGAGCATGCTGCTGCTGTTCCCTGGGTGCCTCATTCCTCTGTTGTGCGAACGCCGGCAAAGACAGGCCAATCAGTGCAGTCAAAACGATCTGGGGTGCGCGCATAACTTCCTCCCGGGAGCCCAATAACCCATGCAGCGCTTATTTGCTGCCATGCATTGGGCTAATCAACCATACACGCTAGTTGCAACCCGGTCATAAACAGGAAGTTGTGAAAGACACACTGTGACGCTGAACGCCGCACCCACCGCGAAACTCCCGCCTTGCGAGATTGTCCCGCGTGCAGTCAGGCGTTGACCGCTGCGGGCAGGCGCCGCCATGCATAGAGCGGGAAATGATTCGCCATCTCCGCTACCTCGCCACGAATGCCTTCAAGTGCCGCTTCGTTGTTGCGCTGCTCCAGGGCTTTCGTGATCCACGCCGCAATCTGCCGCATCTCAGGCTCTTTCATGCCGCGCGTCGTAAGTGCCGGAGTGCCAATGCGGATGCCCGAAGGTTTCAGCGGCGGATTGGTGTCGTAGGGTATAGCATTCTTGTTGACCGTAATGCCGGCCTTGCCGAGCGCAAGTTCCGCCTCCGAGCCGAGAATTCCCTTCTCGAATACATCCACCAGGAGCAGATGATTGTCGGTGCCGCCCGAAACGATTCGGAAGCCTGCTTCCTGCATCGCAGTGGCAAGCGCCTTCGCATTGGCAACAATTTGCGCCGCGTAGGTGCGGAACTCCGGCCGCAACGCCTCGCCGAACGCCACCGCCTTGGCTGCCACAATATGCACCAGCGGACCGCCCTGCTGCCCTGGAAAAACCGCCTTGTCCACCGCCTGCGCCAGGTCTTTGCCGCAGAGAATCAATCCGGCCCTCGGCCCACGCAGCGTCTTATGGGTCGTGGTGGTGGTGATGTGCGCGTGCGGCACCGGCGAGGGATGCACCCCGCCCGCGACGAGGCCGGCGATATGGGCCATGTCGAACACGTAAACCGCGCCCACCTTATCGGCAATCTGGCGCATCCGGGCAAAATCCCACAGCCGCGGATAGGCGCTGCCGCCACCGATGATCATTTTCGGCTTCTCGCGTTCAGCAATCGCCTCAAGCTCGTCGTAGTCGATCAGCTCGGTATCGCGCCGCACGGCGTAAAACGTCGGCTTATAAAGCTTTCCGCTAAAGCTCAACTTGTGCCCGTGCGTGAGATGACCGCCGTGCGCCAGGTCCAGGCCTAGAATTGTGTCGCCCGCCTGTAATACTGCGGCGTAGGCGGCGGCGTTGGCCTGCGATCCCGAATGCGGCTGCACATTGGCGTGGTCGGAGCCAAAGATCTGCCTGGCCCGGTCCCGCGCCAGGTTCTCAACCACGTCGGTAAATTCGCAGCCGCCATAGTAGCGCCGCCCCGGATATCCCTCGGCATATTTGTTGGTAAAGATCGACCCAGCAGCCTCGAGCACCGCTTCAGACACAAAGTTTTCGCTCGCGATCATCTCCAGTCCCTCGTGCTGGCGGAGAGTCTCGTGGTAGAGGGCGGCGGCTACTTCAGGGTCGGCCTGCGTGAGAGGAAGAGACATGCGATCGGTCATATTTGAATTCTAGCCCGAATTTGCGGCTAATCCGAGCCGCCTCCCCTCACCCGCACAACCTTCCTGCACGTTCCCGTGCCGGCCCCGGTCAATCCGCTTCCGTCAACCGGAAGTCTGCTATGTTGAGATAAAACCTGTGAAGGTCTTTGTGAAGCTCGCATTTCGACATTTCGCCGTCTTCGTGACCGCAACATTCGCGTTCGTCCTCTTCGCTGCCTCGATCGTCGTTCCATCCCACGCGCAGGCGACTGCTCAATCCCCCGTTCTCGACCCTGCGTTGCTTGCCAGGGCGGCGGCAGGCGATGCTCCCTCCGAGGTGCTGGTCGGAGAGAAATACGCCTCCGGCACCGGAGTTGCGCAGGACTATAAGCAAGCCGCCGAGTGGTACCGCAAAGCCGCTGAGCAGGGAAATGCCGCCGGCGAAGTCCACCTCGCCGACCTGTATCGTGACGGCCAGGGTGTCGCCCGCGACAAGGAGCAGGCCGCCAAGTGGTATCGCAAGGCCGCTGAACAGGGCGATCCCGGCGCACAGGGCACCCTCGGCACGCTCTATGTCTACGGACAGGGCGTGCCTCGCAGCGACGCCGACGCCTACTATTGGTTCGACCTCGCTGCCGCCGTCCCTGGTCCCAACCAGGCACATTACGCCGCTAATCGTCAGAGCGTCGGCACCCGCATCACTGCCGAGGAACTTGCCGATGTGCAGGAGCGCGCGGCCAGGTGGAAAGCGGCTCACCCGCGGCCGAGTAATTGAGCGCGACTCGCTTTGATGGTTCAGAGAGCCGGTATGCTGACCGCATGACCGGGTCTCGTTCTCTGTTGCTCGTGTTCATCCTCTTCCTCACCCTTCCTGTATGTCGGGCACAGACAGCCTCATCCGCGCATTCCGGTGTTGCCCTTACTCCACCGGTCGTTGAATCCGGGTCGCCAGAATTAATTCGCATTACAGCACCGGACGCAGCCTCCATCGAAGGTATCTGGCAAGCGCGCCAGCTCGAGTTTTTCCGCGGACGCGATGGCCTGACGTGGTTCGCGCTCGCCGGCGTCGATGTGGAATCATCTCCCGGGCCTTCGACCCTCGAAATCAAGGTTCACAGCAACAGCGGCGCGGTTCGCGATCTCTCCCGCACCGTTGAAGTGCATCCCGCCCACTACCGAACAGGTTCGCTAAGCGTCCCACCGAAGTTCGTTGAACCGTCTGCTGAATCTCTCAAGCAGATAGAGGCCGAGAGCCAGTTAAAGGCCAAGGCCTTTGCCACCACTTCTCCCCAGCCGCTCTGGCACGGCAGCTTTCGCGCGCCAGTTCCTGCGCAGGCCACTGACAGTTTCGGCACCCGCCGCATGTTCAACGGCAAACTCGCCAGCATCCACAAGGGCGCAGACTTCCGCGCCTCCACAGGCACACCAGTCCACGCCAGCAACAGTGGCATCGTGGTGCTCGCGCGCCCGCTTTATTACGAAGGCAACTGCGTCATCATCGATCACGGCATGGGTCTTTTCACGCTCTCCATGCACTTTAGCCGCATTGACGTTCACGAGGGCCAGCATGTAGCCGCCGGCGATCGCCTCGGCCTCAGCGGCGCAACGGGCCGCGTGACGGGGCCGCATCTCCACTGGGCGGTACGCTGGCAGGGCGCCTACCTCGACCCGGTGAAGCTTTTGCACTTGAACCTCAGCACCGTGCGTTAACATTTGTTCATCGCGCGAAATTTTTCGCAGTTGCTAGAGGTCTCTTCACTCGCGTAGCTTGAAGGCGGGGTCGTGTCTTGAAAATTCATCTCATCGACGGAACTTACGAACTGTTCAGGCACTATCATGCGCTGCCTAGAGCAAGCGACGCTGAAGGCCGCGAAGTCGCAGCGGTGCGCGGCGTCGTTTCATCCATACTTGCCATGATCAACACCGGCGCCACGCACGTGGCCGTCGCCACCGACCACGTCATCGAGTCGTTCCGCAATAAAATGTGGCCCGGATACAAGACCGGTGCGGGTGTCGAACCGGACCTACTGGCCCAATTCCCGCTGCTTGAAGAGGTCCTCGCCGCTGCCGGCATCGTGGTCTGGCCCATGGTGGAGTTCGAAGCCGACGACGCGCTCGCTTCCGCCGCCACGGCGGCCGCGCGCGATCCGCGTGTCGACCAGGTCATTATCTGCACGCCCGACAAGGATCTGGCGCAATGCGTCAGCGGAGCACACGTGGTCCAGCTCAATCGGCGGACCGGCGTGATCTGCGATGAGGCCGGGGTGATTGAAAAGTTCGGTGTTCCGCCTGTCTCGATTCCCGATTACCTTGGTCTCGTTGGCGATTCTGCGGATGGTTATCCCGGCGTTCCTGGATGGGGCGTTAAATCGTCCTCGGCCGTGCTGGCCAAGTTCGGCCATCTCGAGGCCATTCCCGAAAGCAATGCGGACTGGGGTCTGAATCTTGCAGGCGCCAGCAATCTTGCGGCCACCCTGGTTCGCGAGATGGAGAATGCGCTCCTCTTCCGAACGCTCGCCACCCTTCGCACCGACATTGCACTCTTCGATGACGTTGACCAGCTGCGGTGGATCGAGCCTACACCGGCATACGCCGCGATTGCGCAGGGGCTGGACACAGCCAAAATCACAGAATCCAAGCCCGGCACAGGACGGCGGCGCCCGTCGCGTCCGTCGAGCGCAGTACCCGCGTCGCGCCCTGAGGAAGTGTCAGAGGATTCAATCGCATAATGTGAACGGATAGCGGACGGCTCAGTCTACGCGGCTTTCGTTTTGCTATCTTTCACCAGCCCCAGACGCACAAGACTTTCCGCCGTTGCGACAACGGCCTCTTCATTGCTGCGCGGCTGCCACCCCAGCATTTGCCTCGCTTTGTTGCTGGTCCCGTTTTTGGCCTTTCCCAGCTCAGGCAATATCTGCTTCACTGCCGGCTCGCGCAGAGAAGCGATACGAAGCAGCCAGTTGGGAAGCTCCCGCTTGGGCACACGTTTCGCCGCCGCTCCCATGCGGCGCTTCAGCATGTGCGCAATATCGACGATCGAGATGAAATCACCAGCCGTCGCCAGAAACCGTTCACCCTTTGCCGCCGGATGCGTCGTGGCAATGATGTGCAGGGCGGCAACATCGCGTACATCCACCACGCCGACCACCAGCTTCGGACAGCCTGGCAGAGCGCCGTTCAGCATCTTCTCTATCAGCAGGATTGAAGTTGCGTAATCCGCCCCCAGTACCGGGCCGAATACACCCACGGGGTTCACCACCGACAGTTCCAGATTTCCGCCTTCCCGCGCAATGAAGTCCCACGCCGCGCGCTCCGCGATGGTCTTCGATTTCACATAAGCGGTAAGATCGTCCCCGTTGAGATCGGTCCAGTCCTTTTCGGTAAATGCCGTGCTCTGCGTCTTGTGCCCATAACCGATAGCCGCAAACGAGGACGTAAGCACGACACGCTTCACGCCCGCGTCGCGCGAAGCACGCAGCACGCGCAATGCTCCTTCGCGTGCCGGCACAATCAATTCATCCTCGTGCCTGGGAACAGTGAAAGGGAACGGCGACGCCATGTGCAGAACGTAGTCGCATCCAGACACGGCCTCGCGCCACCCCGCGTCTTTCTCGAGATCGGCAGCGAAGAACGACACCCGGTCTCCCGGCTCCGCGCCGCCCTGCTTCAGCAGCGCGAGGACGTCGGCCTTGCGGCTCATATTCCTTACCGTTGTGCGCACGCTGTGGCCCGCAGTCAATAACTGAACGACCGTATGGCTCGCGATAAACCCCGATCCGCCCGTGACAAGAACCGTACTCATGAGTGCCTCCTCAAATTCCTGCTCCGAAATCCTCGCGAATGCTCGAATTTCCCGGCTTACCGATTGGATCGAACGTTCATTCTAGTGAGTATATCTTTTGTCGATGCATCATTGATCTGCAATGGCTTCCCATACCGTTTCTGCGATCCGCATGAGTTTGGATTCCGAAAAGATCTTCTCCGATTTTGCAAGGCGTATCGCAAGACCAAGGGTGAGCCCATCGATCGCCTCGGACGGCAGATTTTTAAGCACGCCACCCTTTTTCTTCGGACGCATCAGTTTCATGATCCGGCCGATGCTCGCATCAGTCTTCACCGTTTCGTGCATCCTGGCGGCATTGCAATAGGGGGAGTTGAGATACTGATCAAGAAAGCGCGTCTCTTTGCGATGTGCCCGGTAGAAGCGGTATGCATTGAGCCAAACCTGCAAGAGTGCCTCGCGCGGCGTCATATCTTCAGAATAGCCAGCGAGAAAAGCGTCGCGCTTGACCGACGCCACGCGCAGGTAGAGCGCGAGAATCACATCGTCTTTGTTTTTGAAGTAGTGGTAGATGACACCGGGACTGGCGCCCGATCGTTTTGCCAAAAGCGACATAGGCGCGTTATGAAAGCCGCGCTCGACCACCAGGTCAAGCATGGCATCCAGTATCGCCTCTCTCTTCTTCCCAGCCATCGCGCCCGTCCACTAGAACGATCATTCTAGCACCTGCGAAAGATGGAATTGCGACGTGTCCCGGTAGAAACAGGAAGCCGTAAAGAGAGAACCCAAGATGCCGGAATGCCGTTAAGAGGACAGAAGCTGCCGTTCTGGTTCCCGCTCGTCGGCAGTCGCATTTTCACCGCGCGCCGCCCTTTCTTCGCGCAGCGCCTTGAACGCTCGATACACGAACGATCCCATGTACCAACCGTCGATGAACTTATACGGCGTCTCGCCCGTCGTATAGTGACCGCACGGCAGCACGCGCGGTTCGAAGTTCAGCCCGTGGCGCCGGAATGCCTCAATCACCTGCAATGAATATTCGCGCGGAAAGGTCAGGTCGTAGTCCGCGTAGACTACCAGGACTTTCTTGTCCGGTCCTCCCGCTTTCGCGCTGGCAAATTTGTCGTAGTAGCTCACCGGGCTGATGGACGACCAGAGGGCACGCATCCGTTCCTGGGTCAGGGCTGCCGCGGTCAGTGCCTCGCGGATATGCCGCGTACTCTGGCCCGCCCACACTACATCGCCGAACGAAGTCGAGGCGTGATTGAAGGCATTTACGCGGATGCGCTTGTCATGCGCGCTGGCCAGAAAGGCATAGCATGATCCGAGGCTGGTGCCCAGTACCCCGAAGTGCTGATAGCCCTGCTCCTCCAGCCAGTCTAAACAGCAGCGAATGTCTACCACTGCCTGCCGGCACGCCGATAAAGTCCGGCCCACGTTGGCGCTGACTGCGTAGTCCGACCGCTCCAGCTCCGTGGGCCTGCTAATGTCGTGATATGGCTTCGACAGCCGCAGCGCCGAAATCCCCATGCGGTTAAAGATGGTGCACAGCGCGTTGTGGCTGAAAGCATCCGCGTTCCACTGCGGCAGCACCACGATCGCCTGCTTGGGCCGCATCGGATCTTTGTGCTCCGGCGCTGGAAACCACCGTGCATTCACCAGGTCATTCTGCGCATAGGGCGTTCGTTCCGGCGACGTGAAGCGCAGAAACTGCGCCCGCGGCAGCCGTCCGTCCCGGGCCTGCATGCGCAGTTCCTCGGCCTGGGCCAGCGTCTCCGGCCGTACATTGGTGGGAAACAGCTCGGGGTGCCGCTCTTCGAGTCGATACTCCGTGGGCTTCTCGTACCCAAAAAATTTATCGCTATGCCGGATGAGAAGCTGGTTGATGCGCGTCAGCGCAGCCTCTGCCGAGGCATCGTCGAGCTGACCAGGAGCTTGAGGGAGCGCGGAGCCCAGTCCATGCGCCTCGAGAAACGGCGCGATCCACTCAAAGCCCCACTCCAGCGGCCGCACCACGCGATTCTCATCGCGCGTCGTCAGCCGCGTCTCCCACCGGTACATCCAACGCGCGTACGCTCTTCTCAACATCGGGTCTGCTTTAAGTTTACCAGCGGCTGTGGCCTTCCGGTGGGCGCTTGCCCAACCCTGCACAGCTACCAGAAAAATCTTACAGAGACCGATGTCGCCGTCGGCTTGCAGGCCCAGCCAGCGCCCAGCCCAGGCTTAGCAGCGCGGTCAAGGCGATGATTCCCTGCGCCGTCACGCAATACAAACACCACACCTTCAGCACGTCCATCTCGATATGAGTCAGGTGCAGTGAAAACGCCAGCCCGATTACAGCCGCCGAAGCCAGCAGCCATCTTTGCCTGGCCATCGCCAGTTGCGTCATCAGCAGATAGCCCGCCAGCCCGATCCCGGCCACGGGCACGTGGGCAATCTCTGAATATGGACTGTGGTTCACGATGCCGCAGTCCCATGTGTCGTTAATTGAGCAGGGCTGCGTCTCGGTTGAGTAATGAACCCGCAACGCCATAGCGGACACCACAACGCCGGCCAGCGTCAGAAGGGCAATCAGGTATCGCATTTGCCGATTTTACCCCCCACATGTGCCGCAATTTACGATATTCCGATGGAACCACCCCAAGGCGAGACTACCGAGCCCTTCTCCGCCCGTACCGACATCGGAATCGAGGGGCATCCGCGTATGGCCTTTTTTGGCGGAAGCTTTGATCCGCCTCATCTCGGCCACCTCGCCGTAGCCCGCGCCGCCTGCCAGGCCCTTCAACTCGATAAGGTTCTGTTTGCCCCCGTGGGCGCGCAACCGCTCAAGCCGCAGGGCTCTACCGCTCCCTTCAGCGACCGCCTCGCCATGACGGTGCTTGCCACCACCGGCGATCCGGCTTTTGAGGTGTCTCTGGTCGACGCGCCGTCCCGCGATACCCGGCCCAACTACACCCTCGATACCCTCTTCAAGCTTCGCGCCCAGCTTCCGGCCGCCGGCTCCCTGTTCTGCCTCATGGGGGCCGACTCGTTCCTCAGCCTGCGCCACTGGCATCGCGGGGCAGAAATTCCCTTTGCTGCCTCTCTCGTCGTCGCTTCCAGGCCAGGTCAGCGTCTCAACGACCTTGCCGCCCAGCTTCCCCCCGGCTTGATGGTCGGTCCCCAGCCCGAGCCATCCGTTCCTGGCGCCATCGAACTC
>VFSW01006534.1_pt1 | contig 17120 bp, 34 predicted proteins | sample 5358111 | NCBI WGS metagenome assembly VFSW01 (sample SAMN11554181, study PRJNA540505) | mine drainage metagenome | isolation source: sediment from site ElyBrook_90M | place: USA: Ely Copper Mine, Vershire, VT | collected 2017
CGCAGCCTGGGGCGCAGCCTGGGGCGCAGCCAGGGGCGCAGCCTGGGGCGCAGCCAGGGGCGCAGCCTGGGGCGCAGCCAGGGACGCAGCCTGGGGCGCAGCCAGGGACGCAGCCAGGGGCGCAGCCTGGGACGCAGCCTGGGGCGCAGCCAGGGACGCAGCCTGGGGCGCAGCCAGGGACGCAGCCAGGGGCGCAGCCTGGGGCGCAGCCTGGGGCGCAGCCAGGGGCGCAGCCTGGGGCGCAGCCGAACTGAATGCGCTGTCCGCTTTTAATCACCCCACTCAGGCGAAATTGGTAGCCATTTGGTTGCCATTGGAGAAGGCGTTCCGCAACGGTCTGTGGCTCTACTGGATCACGCCAAACAGCGTCATCTGTGTAGAGCAGCCATCACTTTCGATTGAGGGGGATCGTCTGCATCGAGCCGATGGTCCCGCAGTAGAATGGCCCGCTGGCGAGCGCTACTGGTTCTGGCGTGGGACGCAGGTGCCGCAGGATTGGATTGAAAATCGGTCGGCGCTTTCGCCGTCGACTGCCATCTCATGGCCAAACGTCGAACAACGGCGCGCCGCCTGCGAAATTATCGGATGGGATCGAGTTTTGACGGAGTTGAACGCACGTGTGATTGACGCCGACGCTGATCCAGAGATCGGCACACTTGTCGAGGTTGATTTGCCGGATAGCGGGCGCGAACGGTTCTTGCGCGTGCAATGCGGCACGAAGCGGCAATTTGCATTGCCGGTTCCGAAGGAAATGAAGACAGCGGTTCAAGCGCAGGCATGGACATACGGGCTTACAGTGAAGCAGTTCAAGCGACCCGAGGTACGGACTTGACTGCATAGTCGCAACACAAAGGAAAACAACATGAAGGCGTTTCGGAATATCTGCGCCCAAGGCGATGTGCTTATTCGACGGGTCAAGGAAATCCCAGTCGCCGTGACGACTGTGGCGGCTGTTGATGGCGAAGTGATTGTGACCCATAGCGAAACAGGTCATCACCACTGCATGGTGTTGGATCGCGACGACACTCCGTCTGTCGAGATGTTTCAGTCCAACGACAACCCATTGCTCGCGTGGATCAAGGTCAACCGCCCGACGGCGCTTGATCACAAGCGCCCGCACGACACGCATGAGTCCATCATGTTCGAGCCGGGCATCTACGAGGTTCGCCGTCAGCGTGAGCACACGCCAGAAGGTTGGCGACAGGTGCAGGACTGAGGGACGAAACATGAGCGATCTGTGGACCTTTTTTATAAGCCTTTCGGACAAAGGCATTTGGGGCATCGTCCCATCTGTCGCGATCATGGTTGGGACGTTAGCGGTTGGTCTGTTTGTTGTGTCCGGGGTCTGTTACGCGGCAGAGAAGGTTTCGGATCGCATTAGAAAGTGGCGAGCGTCATGAGCCATCTGGACGTTCCCGACTTCTCGCCAACCTTCGCGAAAGCCAAGCCGCGTTTTGCCGCTGGCCAGACGTGGCGCAAGCCCGCGATGTTCTTGCTGGAGGATTACACGGCTTACAACGCCATCAAAGGTGAGCAGATCATCAAGACGTGGCGGCCTGGAATGCGCTGGGTACAGGTTGCTCCGGACGATCATGACCCCGACTGCGACGGTGATGGATTTGAGTTTCGCGAGATCGTCGCCGTCGTGAATGTTCCACGTGAAGTTTCTCGGGTGATCTATCGGAGGTCTTGGCTTGATCCAGCGGGCAAGGCGTTCGGCAAGCGCAAGCTCAAGATGACCACGGCTAGCGCGTTCAGTGCGTGGGTAAATGATAGTGCTGGGTATCGTGAGCGGAACAATAGGCGAGTTGCGGAAGTGGACGACGTGAGGGAAGCAGCGTGAGGCTGATCAAGGTCACAGATATCCAAGGCTGCTTTTCCGAGCAGCCATTCAGCAAGGTCGTTGACCTCAACCCGGATTCAATCGCTTGGATTAATCCGCTGGGTCGCATGTTCGACGTCGGTCCATACTTCTGCGTTCACTTCATCGGTAACTCGTGCATCACGGTTGACGCCGTCGACTACGGCGCGATCATGAAGGCGACAGAGCAATGACCAACTGGTATCCCATTACCCCTATTCACCCCGCGCCCTTAGTCCAAGTGCGCGGCATCGTCATGTATCCAGGCGGTGCCCAAGACGCTCAGATCATCATATCCCGAGGCAGGCCACCCCATTCCAACACATGGGCGTCATGGGCCAAGGGGAGGGCCGCAGCCTTGCCACCCCATGCCAAGCCTCTCTATTGGCAGCCACAAGCCCCTGACAAATGGCAGGCGTCACTACCAACCCCAGTGTCCAACCTCGTTGACCGCATGTGGTCGTCATCAATGACGTTCGGTGTGGTGGACGATGCGGAAGCGGCGGAACTGGCGCGGGAAATGGAAGCGGATCGTGCCGACGCACGTCGTGGGGCAGTACATTCCGCACCGTCGCGCGAGCCGTTGCAGTGGTGGCGGGACGCAGACAAGATCAGATACGAGCGTGCCGGCGAGATCAGCGAACGGAACGCGGAAGGCAGGATCATGCGGGCGGTTTCGATGTGCGGGCATGGCGCTGGCCTGTCGCTGCGCACGCGCACGTTCGGTACGATCCTCGCCAATATGGCCGCACAGATACAGGGCGAAGACTATGCCACGTCCGACTATGTGCCGCGATTGCGCGCGCTGCCAGCGGACGAGACGGACTTTCCAATTGCGATGGATTGGTTCACAGCGCTCAACCCGATGCCAATTCCTGCACCTGGCTCACGCGCGCGATGGGACTTCAACCGCGCGCAAGAGGCGCTGGCCTTCCGGTCTTTCAACATTCCGCTGAGCTTCGACGACATCGGCGGCCAGTGGAACGTATCCGGCGAGACCGCGCGCCAGACGTACATCCGCACGATTGCCACGGTCTGCCGGATTGCAAATGGATCCGCATCGGCTGGCGTAGATCATATGTCGGAGCTACGGGAACGGAACGCAGCGTGGAAACGCAAAGGCCACAACCCCGTATCCATTCATGCAGATGCGCTGGAAGCGCTGGACAAGGGGGCAGCATGATCCGTCGCCCTAAATTCCGCGCCAACCAAATGGCTGTCGCCATTGCCCAAGGCAAGACGATCTGCGAAGTGGCGCGCGAGCACGGCGTTACGGTCGCGGCAGTCCAGAACGCGTGCAAGCGACGTGGCGTCAAATCCAAGTGGCCACCTGGGCGTCCGAAGATCAAAGCCATGACGCGAGGCCAGCGCCCTTGAGAAAGGTCAATCCCAAGTCCCGCGCCTATCGCAGCGTCGCGCAAGCGTGCGGCCATCATGCGGTATGCCTGATTGGATGGGAGGGGCCACGGCCAGCGTTCTTTGGTGATAACCAAGGCATGTGGCCGGTGCGCGTGGCAACGTCGGCGAAAGAGCAAACCGCAGCGGATCGCGCGGACCTCGAAAGCCCCCATGTCGGCGTCGTGGTTTTGGAATACGTGCTGGTGCCGAGCGAGGCGCACGCGAAGCGGCTCAAGGACGCGCTCGATGAGGTTCTTCTGGGCGAGCAAGAGAGCCAACAGAACAGTGGAGCCCGGCATCGGTGGAGAAATTGCATCGGCTGCTTTGAACCCGGTGATGAGCATCAACGCGCGATTTGGTGGTCCATTATCTTGGATGAGGCGCGGCGATTATTGGACGGCAGTTCGCGCGAGTTCGTGATTTACGAGACAGCGGAGGCCGCGCAAGACGTGATCTCGCGGAAGGTGGTGAGGGGGCGCACATGATGACCCACATACAGCACCAAACACTGATCTTCATCCAAGATGAGTTGGACCGAACGGGCGGCGTGCCGCCGACCTACCGGGAGATGCAAGCCCATCTTGGTGTCAAATCGAAGGCCACAGTCGCCAAGGCCATCAACGCTCTCGTGTCGGCTGGTTATTTGTTCCGCATCCCCAACAGGAAGCAAGCCATCGGCATCGTCCATCGTGTGCAGTGGCTGCGGTGGGATGACGAGACGAAGTCGCTCACGCCACTGGGCGACCCGTTCGAGAGGAAGGCCATATGACCAAGGCGTACAAAATCAGATTGCTCTACGCTCAGGGAAAATCGACACGAGAGATCGCAGATGCTCTTGGATGCAGCACTGAATACGTGAGGGTGTGCAGTAGGCAAAGGGTGATTGGTGGATATGATCCGAACAAAAACTATGAGCGGCGCATGTTAGAGATCGCGCGTGCAAATGGTGAAATTAAGGAAGCCGCGCGTGCAGCGGCTCGTGTGGCTTGCGCAGCCTCTAGGGTCGCCGGCATGTCCATCAAGCAAGCGGCGGAAAAACGGTTCAGTGCGTACACCGCGACCATGAAACGGTTGGTGATAGAGCGCGCATGCGAATCGATCCGAAAGTACGACACGGAGAAGGCATGACCACCGCCATACGATTCCAGCGGATGCCACTGGGCTACGATCTGCCGTTGCCATCCCGAGCCACACCTGGATCGGCCGGGATTGACATGCGCGCGGCTCGTGACGTTACGCTGCCACCCGGCGCACGTTCGGCAGTGCCAACAGGGTTCGCCGTCGATATTCCGGAAGGGCACGAGGGGCAGGTACGTCCGCGTTCTGGCTGGGCGGCCAAGAACGGCCTTACTGTGCTCAACAGCCCAGGCACGATCGACGCCGACTACCGCCAAGAGGTGATGGTCATCCTCATCAACCACGGGGCCAGTCCTGTCGTCATTCACCGTGGCGACCGCATCGCGCAATTGGTTGTCGCGCCAGTGCTGGTGCTGCCGATAGAGGAAGTACACGAGATGGCAGAAACGGATCGTGTCGGCGGATTCGGATCGACGGGGACGCGGTAGATGGGTCTATCCACGCGCCAGCACCTAACCGTGGCGTTTGTTCGGTCTGAGATAGCGGCTGGACGCCCGTTCCCAACGACACGCCAGATTGCAGACCATATGGGCTGGTCAGAAACAAGTCGAGCGCTCGACATGCTGCAATCTTTGTTGGGTAAAGGGCTCGTTAGAACTGCGGGCAACAAGGTTTTGATCAAGGGCAGCAAACGGCATGTGTGGGAATTAGTGGAGGATGAAATGACGCCATGACAATCACCTGCCTGTCCATCCGCCAACCGTGGGCTTGGGCGATATTGTTCGCAGGGAAGCGCTGCGAGAACCGCACGTGGTTCTGCCGCTATCGCGGCCCGATATACATTCACGCGGCCAAAGGCATGACCCGAGACGAGTACGAGTCGTTTGCATATTGGTGGCAGTGGGAGTTCCCGGGACGCCGCCCGTTGCAGACCTATCCCGCCCTTCCCGAGTACGACGCCATGCAGCGCGGCGGCATTGTCGGCCGAGCCAAGATCATCGACTGCATCAGGTCGCAGCACGCTTTGCCGTTCGGCATAACGCGCGAGAAAGCAGATCGCTACATCGTGCCCTGGTGGCAAGGTCCAGTTGGAATCATCCTGGCGGAAGTCGAGCCGCTGCCGTTCGTAGCGTGCAAGGGGAAGCTGGGGCTGTTCGAGTTGGACGATGCGATACTGGATGGGACTGCAGATGGCCAAAGCGTCGCTGCCTGAATACCGACTTGCGCGAGCGGCTGCTTTGCGCGCCTTGGGCCAAATCCAAACGGACGGGCTCGCGCCTGATCGCATCATGTTTCAGAACGAGTCGCACGGGTTCGTGATCCGGTTCACGGTCGGAGAACTGCACTTGCAGCGGATCATATCGTGGACAGACTGGCGAAGTGCGCGGCACGTGATTGTGCGTGAGGTTGTGCCGAGAGTGCTGGAAGAACTAGCGCGGGCAGACGTTAACGAATAGGGGCAAGAATGAGCACTCACGCCGTGAATGTAATCGAGATAGCCGAAGTCCGGCCGCATCCGAATGCGGAGCGTTTGGAGATCGTGCCTGTCGGCGGCTGGCAGGCCGTCGTGAAGAAGGGGCAGTTCGCTGCTGGCGACCGCGCGGTCTACATCGAGCCGGATTACACGGTGCCGACCGAGCGGCCAGACTTCGCTTTCCTCGCCAAGCCAGGCCGCGAGCGCCACCGGCTCAAGGCGGTTCGTCTGCGCGGCGAATTGAGCTACGGCCTGCTCATTCCAGTTCCACCCGATGTTGCCAGCGCGCCAGTGGGTGCCAACGTCATGGCAGACCTTGGCATTGCCCGATGGGAGCCAGAGGTCAAGCTGACGATGGCCGACGAACTGCCGCAAGATCAGTGGCCAGCGACGTTCGCGCCTAAGTTCGACGTCGAGTCCTACGAGAAGTTTCCGCACGTGATTGCAGATGGCGAGCCGGTGATCGTGACCGAAAAAGTGCACGGCGCGAATGCACGTTACGTTTTCGTGGATGGGGTCTTTCATCAAGGCTCGCGCCAGCGCTGGCTCATTCCAGATGGCGGCCACATCTGGGCACGGGCTGCCGCGCACAATCCGGCGATCCGTGCGTGGTGCGAAGCTCACCCTAGCGCGGTGCTGTACGGTGAGGTCTACGGCAACGTGCAGAGCCTGACGTACGGGCTCGGCAAGGGCGACGTTCGGTTCATCGCGTTCGCGGCGTCGATCGCTGGCCAGTGGATGGATCAAGGGTCTCTGTTCAAGGATCTGGCGCGAGCTGATGTACCGCACTGCCCAGTGCTTCACGCGGGGCCGTTCGATCATGACTTCGTCAAGCGCGTTGCGGAGTTGGATTCCGAAGTCGCGGCCAGCCCCGGCCACATGATGGAAGGCGTGGTCATCGTTCCCGAGCGCGAGCGGTTCCACGCGTCGATTGGCCGGGTCGCAGTCAAGCATATTTCAAACCGCTATTGGGAGTTGAACGACTGATGGCCAATCCCACGCATAGCCCCAAATCCGGCGACACCGTCTGCACTCCCTGCAATCATCTTGCGACCGTCCAGAAGGTTGACAATACTCATGCCGACCTGATGTGGTTCGATGCTTATACGGGCCATTACCAGACGGCACGGATGCCGCTGAAGTTGCTTCGCAAGGTACACGAACCTGCGAAAGCATGACACCAACCGCCCGATGCTCGCGGGGACGAGGATCGTCGGGCGGTTGGCTGGTCGCAGCAACGCGATACCAAATTGCGCCCATCAGGACGATGCCACACTTGCAGCAATGCGTTGCTGATGAAGGTTAGGAGCGCGTGATTTCGCTTGAAACGGTTTAGTGCATTTTGTACTGTTCCGCATCAAGCGAGGGCCAGCCCAATGCCAAGAGAGCCAAAGTGGCGCAAGCGGTTCCGCCAGCACTTCGGAGTGACGCCAGACCAGCGTGAGCGCGAAAAATTCTTGCGACACGTTGCATTTGATGGCGGCTCATTTGTCTGGCGTGGCCCTGCTGGCTACGCGGTGAACGGCAAGATGTACGATCCTGCCGTGATCGGTGCTGTGATGTTGAGTGAGCCGGTGCGCGTTGTTTCACGTGCGACGGTATGATCAAACGAAGCCTGAAAACAGAAAACCCCAGCCACGGGGTGTCCGCGCTGGGGTGGTGTTTATGTCATCGGGTGGCATTACTTCCGCATTTCCGGCGTCAACCAATGCGGCGGCCTACCGCGACCACTCCACGTCTGAGCGGGGTTCTTCTGGTTGACATACTTTGGCGTGCCAAATGTGGGGCGCTTTCCTGGCCGGCCCATGCCGCCTAAGACTTCGCGGACTGTCAGACCGACTTTCTCCGCGTCGCTTTGGATCTTGGCCATCAAATCTTCGCGCGCCTTGGCGACGGCTTTGGGCATAACGCGGTCGATTCGATCCTTGATCTCACGCAACTCTTTGACTGACTTACCTTCAAGGTTCATTGTGAACACTCACGTTGCTACGGGGTTCTTATGGTAGTCTCGCAACAGTACGGCAGCAAGCAAAAACGAAAATCCACCGGCTGGGTGACAACCCCAATCGGTGGATTCTCAGTCTTAGCGCGTTGGCTCCGCACGACGTACTTAGCTGATTCGAGGTAAACAAAAAAGGGCCAGCGGTTGCCCGCCAGCCCCAATAGTTATCTCACGATATGCAACGCTGGTGCTGCCTTCTTCTCAGCCCGGCGTTCGCGAACGCGTGCGTTGCGACGCTCGTTACGATCTCGCGCCGCTTGAACCTGAGCCATACGCCGCTCATGGTTCATTCGACGCCGCTCGGTCTCGACTTCGTCCTTGATGTCGCGGCCGTTCTTGCAGAAGGCAAAGCCGGAAACGCTGGCGACGACCTCCATAATCAACGCGAAGATCAGCGCAATTCCGACCATGACGTGGTGAACGCTAAGCCCCGTCAATCGACTCCATTCCATGATCTCAGGCGATGTGGTTTTCTCCGTCCGCTTGTCGCCAGCCGCCTTGTCCCTCAAGATGTTGAGGTTGCCCAGCTTGATCAGGTACGCATCGCAGAACGCTACCGATTCCGGGGTGGTCGGCGTCAAGCACGAGCCCGACGACGGCCAGATCAACGCGCCCTTGGAGTTCCGGGCTTGCTTAGCGTCCTCGGTATCCTTCTCCAACCGACTAATTATCGCGGCCCGCTCACGCAATTCGCGGTTTACCAACTCTTGGGCGACCTGAGCGCTGGCGAGCTGCCCGAAGGCGTAGCTGCCGGCGGCATACATGGCGTAGGTGGCGGTGAGTGCCCAAATGATGCCGGCTAGTGCAGCCCGTACAAACGAGAAGCGGCACAGATGGTGCATGGCGTAGCAGAACGCCAGCACCTTGGCTGCGTCGAATGCGACCGACACTGTGGCCAAGGCGATCTGCTCGTCCAGCGTGTGGCCGAGCTTCAAGGCATAGCGGGCATTGAAGTACATCCCGGCCAAGGTGATGCCGCCAAGAACGCAGGCAGCAACAGTTTGAGTTGCACGACTATTCGGTGTAAGGTGATTCATGCTTCGCTTCCTTCCTTGCAGGTGGGTGGGTTGCATCTGGGCCGGGGGAGCGTTCGCAGCGCTTACCTCGGCCAATTCTTTAGGCATCATTCAGTCGATGGATCGCCAAGACAAGGCGGCCCACGCATACGATCGAGCCAATTCCGATAAGGGCCAGCGCGACACTCGCTATTGCTAGGTCTAGTTCCACGCTAAATCTCCTGTTGGTCCAAGTGATTCGTTAGGCTGTCGGTAGGCGAAGGTTTCTCGTCGTCGGCGAACGCAAGGACGAGGTTCCAGTCTGTGGCGTTGGTGTATCGCCGCCATCCTAGCCGGTTCGCCACGATCAATCGGCGACAGGCCTCAATGACGGTCCAGTCTTCGTTGTCGATGGCTCTGGGCAGCACGTCCCAGATGATCTGCATGCGTGGGCTGGTCATGCGGACACCCCCATGGACGGGTGGCAAAGGGGTGTCATGCGGGGGTGCCAATCCTGCGGTGTGCCTTCCCAAACGCGGCCGTTAAAACTCACATGCGCGATAACGCGGCCCTTGCGGTTGATGATGAGGCATGGCGGCGTTTTGGACGCGCCGATATCCAAAGCATCGATGGCGGCGGTGTAGGCGTCGGACACCTGCTGCCAGGACGTGACAGGAAACCGGCGGTTGCCGACCGTGGCCACCAGCTTGCGGGATGAAATGTCGGTTTCGGTCATTGCGGTCTCCCGAGTAGTGTGAAAGTAGTATAGTACAAATTGCACTACACTACTACAAAAGGATGCCCGGCCAACGGTTTATGTGGCCGGGCGTTGCAGATCAGTAACCGAGCCAAAGAATTAGTCCTTCACGCAGCCTTGGCCATGGCCAGCGCCAAGCTGAGGGCCTTGTCCTTCCGATCGGCGCTAGGCCCGGACAACTTGCCGATCATCTTGGCTTTCTCCGGCGCGTCGGCGAACTGGCCGTGATCTTCAAACCACGTCACGGAATGAAACAGTTGCCAGAACGATCCTTCGCTCATGGATGCGCCGGGCTGCTCGACTGTCGCACGGATCATGCTGTCGATGATCTTCTGGTTGGAGACCTCGCGGCGCATTTTCTGATCGGCGTCGCCGTCGGTCATCGCCTTGATGTCGAACACCTTGCGGATGTACTCGCGCTGCTGTTCGGGTGTGTATCGCGTGCTGGCGAGGAACCGCGCCTTGTCAGCGTAGGCGCCGAGCCCGAGCCGGTACGCTTGGATCATCGCGGCGGCCTTCTCCGCGTCGAACGACTTGCGTCCGGCATGCACGAACCTGGACGCATCGAGCTTCTGTCCGGAAGCCGCTTCCATGGCAAAGCGCAGCGTGTTGGCGCACACCACCCTAACCGATGTCGGCAGGCACAGGTCGGCGATGCCGTACTGATGCGAGATGAGCAGCGCCACATAACCCTCGGTGTCGTCACCGTGGGGGAGTTGGAACCCTTCGTTGGTCTTGAGCAGCAGGAAGCAACGGCGTCCGTCGAACAACGTGCCGGCTGTATTGTATGTGGCGAAGCCAGCTTTGACGAACGGATCGGCGAAGTCCCATGCGTCGGTGTTTTGTGCGGGGTTCCACTGTTCCGTGACGAGTGACATCACCGCGCCTGTATCGGTGCGCTGCAACAACTGATGCTCGCCGTAGGAGACTTCGTGCTCACCATGGCGACCGACGATATCGATCTTGCGGACCTCGAAGTTATGACCGGCAGCTTTCATCCACTGCTCGCGCGTCCAGTCGGGCTGTGCCTGCTGTCCAAGTCCGTGCCAGATGGCCGACCTGTCGCCAACGAAGGTGAAGGAATAGTCGCCGTCCTTGAACTCGATCTCGTGTGCCATGGTGCGGAGTTCCCTAGGTTGAGGATGTGGCTCATCAGTAGGGCCTAGAGCCCTAGACCATCGGGCAGCATTCGCTACCCTAGGTTTCGCCATTCTCGACGCGAGAACCCGCCGTTAACCCATAGCTTCGCACTTGCCGGGTTTCGGCTAAGGTCGGGCATCAGGGTGTCCATCACCTTTGGGCCTCTACTCTGCCGGGGAGACCTTGTGGTCTCTCGTTGCGCTTCGTCGCCGGGGTCGTAGCGTGATCGGGCCTGCTTGCCGTCGTCTGATCTTAATATACTTATTGTAACACAAGAATGCAAGGGGCAATCCCCGGTGGCTGGATCAACTTTTCGTGAGCGTCATGGTATCTTGCGTGAGTTGTTGTGACACGCTATATGCGACACATGAAAAGAGCAACAGCCAGACCACTGGGCCGACCGTCCGGCACAGCCGAACACGAGCATCTGGTACACGTGCGGCTGTCTCAGGCTTTGAAAGATGAGTTGGACACCATTCGCGCCCAGCGGTTGGACGGCCCCAATGTTTCAGCGCTGATCCGCGAGGCGCTTGCGATGCTCATTGAAAATGAACGACGCAGGCGCAAGACCAAGGATTGAGCCAATGGCCAAGGTCTATATGCTGTACGACTACGACGAAGACGGGTCAGAACGTCTCGTTGCTACGCTGGACAGGTCAAGGCTGCCGCAGATGCTAGAAGCTGGCTGGGGCCTGTCTAAGCTCATGATGGACGATTCGAAGTACGTGACCAGCGAAGCAAGAACCAAGGACACCGATCGGTGGACCGCGTATTGCGCGGAATGCTCCGCAACGCTTATGGCGCTACTCGCCAAGCCGGACGATGAATTGGCCGATGGCGGTCAACACAACCTTGCCGTGGGGTGGGGTGGTGTTTGTCTTCGCGTTGTTGAACTTGAATAATCCCCGCTTTACAGCGGTACAGGAAGTAAGGGGAAGACAGATGACTCTGAAATCGCCAACTCCACCCAAAGGACTTCGAGAGCATGGTGAGGTGTCCAGTTTGATGAATCCTCGATCTCTGATCACCAACGCTCCGCATCAGATGGACAACTTGTGCACGCTACTTGAGAAAACAGAAGGCGACCCCAGCATCAGTCTCAATCATCGCGAACTCTTGCGTGGTATTCTGTACTACCTGAAAACGCAGTGCCGGAACTGAGGACAGACGATGGCGATCTCTTGGGTTTATCTTCACGAGCAGATGGCGGAAGGTTTGCGCTCCATCATGAGTGACGACCCAAAGGACGTCGCCATTCGTGAACAGTTGGAGAAGGAAGGCATCGAACGAGATAAGGCACAGCGGGCCTACTACGCTGAGATCGAGCGCTCGCGCGGGATCACGGGCGACCCGACCAAGACACGGTTCCGCCCGCATCGTGGCGGCTTGGCCAAGGCGTTAGAGGAAGTCGTCGAGGTTGATGGTCTCGCTGGATTGCTGGCGCACATCCAAGCGGACCCGTCGAAGGTTACGATCAAGCCTTATGGCGGCAACGATGATCGGATCGGCTGGAAAAATGTTCATATCGTTGTGGTTGATGGCTGGGGGCCTGTTGGGTTCTGCGAAGGAAAGCCTAAGTAGTCTCGTGCGCGCGATACCTGTCAGAAAATACCGGAGACGGAAGATGACAGACGATGAAATCCGGCCATCCGTTGAATGGTACGCTCGTGAGTTAGCCACGTGGTACGGCAGCGCGTTCTCTCACTCAGACCCCGATGAGGGGTTTATGCACACAGTCGCGTCGGCGGCTGGATATGGGCGGTTCGCTGGCGCTTCATCCAAGTACGCAGAAAAGCACTGGATGAAGTTTCGCGGCGCCGCAAACTTCGTGATTGAGCGACTTGAGGGAATGGAGCGCGAGATGGAGCGCCTTCGCTTGGAAGTCGAAGTCCTCCGCATCTACGGCAACAAAGACTGCACGGCTATGGCGGATGCAGCACTTGAGCAGAAACAAGCGACAGGCAAAGGCCCGTGGGAGGATTAGGCCGTGACCAGGAGCGACTATATTTGGGCGGCGGTGTTGGGTGGAGTAGCGCTATGCGCCACTCTTGGGTTTGTGGTGTTTGGCATTTATCAAGCCTACGGCGAGGCACCACAGCGTGAGCGCGCAGATGAATATGCGTGGCGACAGCGGTGCGCAGACAAGGGCGGCACCCTACTCCCGACGCACGCCAGCACGTTCAAGGGCACTACTCGATACGGGGATTGGATTTGCGCAAAGGTGGAAAGGATTGAACCGTGAGAGAATTCCTCAACTTCGGGTACTTTGGCGTCGGTCCTGACCCAAAGACAGGTGAACCAAATTCTTGGGGCTACTGGCCAGGGAATCCGCCCGTTCCCATGACGCCAGAAGACAACGCTAGGTTTGAGCGATGCGCATCTAGCGTGTTCAACGGCTTCCCGATGCATGGTGTGGACATGGATGTTCTTGTCTCCGGGTTGATGCATCGAGCACTCACCAAACAGCAAGGTGGGTCATGACCAAGCGGTTTACAGGCAAGGTCATCGAGATGCGTGGCCAGCATATGGCGAGGCCGGAATGACCGACACACCACTCACTGCGCAACGCGCCATGGCCGAGCAGTCGAACTCACGCCTGCGTTTCGCCGTTGACCGACTGTTGCATAGGCTCAAGCCCTTCATGCGGGCATGGCCATACAAGCAAGACGACGCCATGCCGGATTACGACTTGGGCTGGGTCACGGACGTTGACGGTGGGCCTCACACTGTCATCGGCACAGCCTTGAAGGCACACCCGGTACTGTGGATGGCCACACTACCCGATGACGTGTGCCTTGTCCGGCGAAGGGATTTGGCCACCGCTGGGCTTGCGCCGGAAGTGGTCAAATATCTGGCTATAACGGGAGAGCATATCGTCTTGATTCAAGGCGAGGACCATCGGCGGCAAGAGGAAGAACGCGAAAGGATGAAGCGATGGCAGGACTAACCCGCAGACCGCCTGACCCGCAGATCGTCGTTGTCGACAACACCAGAACCGAGCACGTGTCCCGCGCATCGACCGTCCACGAGCATCGCGCACCAACGGACGCCAGCGTTGCTCTACTCAAGGAAATGGAAGCGGCGGCCGAGAAAAAGCTGATCGAGTCCGTTTATGTCGGCAACGCCGCATTTGAGTGCGTGGTGCATACGGAGATGGACATGGCGAGCGACTGCATGCGGATGCGGGCGGTGTTCAAACTCAACGGCAAGCAAGAGACGGCCGAGCACTCCTACCGGGCGTATTCAGGCGACACAGGAGAAGTCCACGCGTGGCGGGAGTTGCGCAACAAGATTGCGGAGGTGATCGCAACACGCATGATTGACGGTGCTCTATCCGGTAGGCGGTAGAGCATGTTGTTGTGTGAATGTGACATGCCGTTAACTGAAAAAATCAGGAAGTTGTTATGCCTCGCATAAAGAACTTGCCGCAATGCCTCTATGTGATGGTGGCGCCCACAGGCGAATGCAAAATTGGTGTAACCACGAATGCAAAGGGGCGGCTCGAAAATATTAATAATGCGCATCCGCGAGGTGGCGTTAAGTTAGCGTTTGTTTCAGACCTTCGGTCAGATATGTGGGCCGTGGAAATGATCATACATAGGCGGCTGTCAGCTAAGAGGCTCTGCGGAGAGTGGTTTGATATTTGCGAACAGGAAGCCGTCCAATTTGCGTCCTCTGTTCTGGATGAAGGGATTGATAGTAATCCGCATAAGGCCATGGCAACGTTGCCACCCGCACGTGTGCGCGATCAAAACATTGTTGCGGAAGTTAAGGGTGGGGCGGCGCGTTTGGCCGTTGCTCGTCGGTATGGGATATCAACAAGACGAGTGCTGCAGATAATGATCCGTGCCGGCTACGTGCCGCGAAAGCAATCGCCGCCCAAGGTCAAGGTAAGGCCAACAGTCGAAAATCAAATCCGGTACAGGAGCGGATACAGGCCAGAACGGCGTGTGAGATAAGTAAGTTGCAAATATCAAGTGGGTTGCGGCACTTTGTCGCACACAACGGGCTTGCCAAACTCGCACGACGCACGTATACAAATCACTAACTTCGCAAGAAGTGTCAGCCCGCCCGCAGAAATGCGCGGCGGGCTTTCGCATTCCTGGCTTACCGCCTCGCTCGGCAGCACGACACCTCATCTAATAGATATCCTGGATGTCCGTGGCTGCATCGCGCATGACGCTGGCTGGTGTGCGCATCTTGCCGAATCGGCATTGCGACAGTACGGAATGTGTCGTCCCAAGCGAAGGCGAAGCGTCGAAGCGTTGCGTGCCCCGGACAGATAAGCCGGCCAGCACTCCTCGTGGAGCTTCGTCATTCGGATTGACCGTAGTCGGATACGGCGCTTGACCCGGGGCAAGCTATGACCCCGGGAACTCGCATGTGGCGGCCCGCTCCTCCCGGGTGCGCCGGGGCATCCGACTAAGCAAGAGAGACCTGTTCCGAGGGCTGCCTGGTGGCTGTAGCGCCATCTATATGGTTCGGCAAAACAGGTCATCCCCGGCATCTTTCCTCTCAATTTGGTTCCGACCTCGTGGTGCGCGCGATCGAGGTTGGCGTGGCCCTGGGCGGCTGCCCCGTCCTGCCCGGGGCCACAACTATCCGGAGACATCCGATGCCATCCATCACGCCAGCCGTATCCGGCCGGCGGCGCTCGCCTTTGTCCGAAGACAAGATCCACCGTGCTGTGGTGCAGCACTTGAAGGTGCGAGGTCGCAAAGATTGCGTGTGGCTGCATTGCCCGAACGGCGGGCAGCGCAACAAAACCGAAGCGGCGCGATTTGTCGGACTCGGTGTCAAGCCCGGCGTGCCGGACATCATGATCATCATGGACGGCAGCGTCTACGGCCTGGAACTCAAGTCTGACACCGGCCGCCTGTCGCCAGCCCAACGCGCCATGCACGAGCAAATGCGGACAGCCGGAGCAACCGTCGAGACGACACGAGGCTTGGACGATGCCATCGGCCAACTCGAAACCTGGGGAGTGCTCAAATGCTGACGAGCGAGGATCTTGAGCGGTTCGCGCCCCGGCCTACGAACCCAGCGCATGCCGAAATATGGAACGGGTACGTTGAGGCGCTGACTACGCACGGCAGCGCGCTATGCGCTGAATTCGGCATCGACGAAGCGCTGGAATGGCAACACTTCATGGCGCGCGCCGTGGCCGAAACAAACTTCACGGTGCTATGGGAGAGTGGGGCATATTCGGCTTCTCGCATCCTTGAGAAGTTCGGTGTTGGCAAGCACTCCGCGCAGGTGCGCCCGGATGAAGCCAAACGCATCGCAGCGATGCCAGTTGAGAAGCGCACCAAAGAACTATTCGAGAGGGTCTACGGTTTACCCAACCCAAGGAAAGCGCGTGAACTCGGCAACACGGAATCTGGCGACGGCTGGCGGTATCGCGGCTTTGGTCTCCTGCAAACCACAGGCAAGGCCGATCACATCAAGTACCTGAATGGCGAGTCCACATACTACGCTGCCGTGCGGGCCGCATTCATCGAGTGGGACAAGAAGGGCTGCAATGAGATGGCGCGTCGCGACGACGTAAAAGCCATCTGCAAAGCGATCAATGGTGGATACAACGGCCTTGAAGACCAGCGCGCCGCGCTCGCCAAGGCCAAGCGCATCTGGCCGCGCTTTCCCGGCACTGAGCCGCAGACGGTCACAAGCGCCGCCATCGTCGCCGTGTCGGGCAAGGCCAGCGCTGCGCAGAGCCTTGTAACGGGTGCCAAGGTTGTTGGCACCACTGCCGCATTGGTCGAGGCGGCCGACCCGCTGGCCAAGGCCACCGAGCAAATCACGACACTCAACGCCTTCACGGGTGCGCTGGCGACGTTCGCGGGGTTCATCAAAGCCCACGCCGTGCTGGGGCTGATCGTGCTGGCGGTCGTCGGCTGGTATTTTGGCCGGCACATTATCGCGAAGATCATCGAGGACTTCAAAGCGGGCCGGTACACGCCATCAAAGGGCGATCCAGTCCAGGAGGCGAAGCCATGAAGGAATGGGTAATCGTCGGAATGGTTATCTTTGCCGGTGGCTGGCTGGTGTGGTGGGGCGACAATCACGGGTTCTCCGCGCACGCGTTGGCCAAGATCAGGGCCGAGCACGCCGCCGCGACCGCGCGCATTGAGGGGTTCACCCAGCGGGACGACCAAGCGGCCATCGACGCTGATGTGCTGCGGTCTCAGGGCTACCAGAAAGCCCTTGCCGATCTCACGTCCGCCGACAAGTGCATTGCCACCCCAGCCATGATTCGCGCTTTCGGGAGGATCGTCCAATGAGCCTCTGCACCCGCTGCGCCCGCCAAGGTCATACGGCCGGCCAGTGCCCACTCAATCGCAAGGGCCGCGTCATGGCCGTGGCTGTCCTGTCAGCCCTTGTTGGGGCTTGCTCCACCCCCATGGCTACCCTGCCAC
>VFSW01006535.1_pt1 | contig 17120 bp, 13 predicted proteins | sample 5358111 | NCBI WGS metagenome assembly VFSW01 (sample SAMN11554181, study PRJNA540505) | mine drainage metagenome | isolation source: sediment from site ElyBrook_90M | place: USA: Ely Copper Mine, Vershire, VT | collected 2017
CCGGCCAGGGCCGTCATCACCGCCAGCACCGGCAGCGACAGCAGCATGCCCTGCAATCGACCCGGCCGCCGCGCAGCCCGCGCGCTGCGATCTACACTGAAACGAACCCACTTCGGCATGCCCAGGATTTTATGAGCAGTCCCCTGACCGACGCCGACTACGTGCGCGAGGCCGGTGCGCTGCTGGCGCACATCGAGGCCACGGCCGACCGCTGGCTGCAGGACGACGTGATCGACATCGACACCGCCCGCACGGGCGGCCTGCTCGAGCTGAGTTTTCCCGACGGCAGCCAGATCATCGTCAACCTGCAGCCGCCGCTGCACGAGGTGTGGCTGGCGGCGCGCGCCGGCGGATTCCACTTTCGCTGGGCCGACGGGCGCTGGCGCGACACGCGCGACGGCAGCGAGTTCCTGGCCGTGCTGTCCCGCCACGCCAGCGCGCAGGCGGGGCAGCCGCTGGTGTTCTGAGCCCGGCCGGCCGCTCAGTTGCGGAACAGGTCGAGGATGCCGCGGCGTTCCTCGGTGCTGGCGGGCTGCGGGATCTTGTCGTCCAGCCCCAGGCTCTGGATGCCGGCGCTGCCGGCGAATTCATCGAACATCCAGTAGGGGCCGGACTGCACCACGCCATCGGGCGGCGCGGGCTGGCTCACCGGCACGTTGCGCAGCGCCTGGCGCATGTAGTCGATCCACACCGGCAGCGCCAGGCCGCCCCCGGTCTCGCGGTCACCGAGCTTGCGCGGCGTGTCGTAGCCGATCCAGACCACGGTGGTCACGCTCGGCTGGTAGCCGGTGAACCAGGCGTCCATCGAGTCGTTGGTGGTGCCCGTCTTGCCGTAGAGATCGGGGCGCTTGAGCTCGGCCTGCGCCAGCGCGCCGGTGCCCGAGCGCGTTACCTCGTTCAACATCGTGCCCATGACGAAGGCGTTGCGCGTGGGCAGCGTGTGCAGCGCGGCGTCCAGCGCCGGCGGCGTGGCATCGAACAGCGGCTTGCCCTTGCCGGTCTGCTCGGTGATGCGCTGGATCAGCACCGGCGGCAGCAGGTAGCCGCCGTTGGCGAACACGCTGTAGGCGCTGGCCATCTGCATCGGCGTCACCGAGCCGGCGCCCAGCGCCATCGTCAGGTAGGCCGGGTGCTTGGCGGGGTCGAAGCCGAAGCGCTGGATCCACTGCTGCGCGAACTCGGTGCCGGTGGCCTGCAGCACGCGGATGGAGACCATGTTCTTGGACTTCGCCAGCCCGGTCTGCAGCGGCATGGGGCCTTCGAACTTGCCGTCGTAGTTCTTCGGCTCCCAGGGCTGGCTGCCGGTGCTGCCGGCGTCGAAGAACAGCGGCGCGTCGTTGACGATGGTGGCGGGCGTGAAGCCTTTTTCGAGCGCGGCCGAATAGATGAAGGGCTTGAAGCTCGAGCCCGGCTGGCGCCAGGCCTGCGTGACGTGGTTGAACTTGTTCTGGTCGAAATCGAAGCCGCCCACCAGCGCGCGCACCGCGCCGCTGCGCGGGTCGAGCGAGACCAGCGCCCCCTCGACCAGCGGCAGCTGGGTCAGGGTCCAGGCCCCCTTGGCGCCGCGCAGCACGCGCACCACGGCACCGCGGCGGATCTCGACCTTCGGTCCCGCCTTGGGCTGCAGGCCCGACCACGCCGGCTGCAGCCCGCGTCCGGTGATGGTGATGGTGTCGCCCGACTGCAGCATGGCGGTCACCTTGCGCGGCGACGCCTCGAGCACCACGGCCGCGGGCAGGTCTTCGTCGTCGGGGTGCTCGGCCAGGGCCTCGGCCACGCGGGTGTCCAGCTGCGCGGCATCGGCCGGCAGGTCGACGTAGGCCTCGGGCCCGCGGTACACCTGGCGCAGCTCGAAGTCGATCAGGCCATGGCGCAGCGCCCGGTAGGCCGCGGCCTGGTCGGCCGCATTGATCGTCAGGGTGACGTTCAGACCCCGGGTGTAGGTCTCGTCGCCGTACTGCGCGTACACCATCTGGCGCGCCATCTCGGCGGCGTACTCGGCGTGCACGGCCACGTCGTTGGGGGCGCGGTAATGCAGCACCTGCGCCAGCGCCTGGTCGCGCTGGGCCGGGGTGATGAAGCCGTTGTCGACCATGCGATCGAGCACGTAGTGCTGGCGCAGCGTGGCCCGCTTGGGATTGGCGATCGGGTTGTAGGCCGAGGGCGCCTTGGGCAGGCCGGCCAGCATCGCCGCCTCGGCGATGGTCACGTCCTTCAGCGGCTTGCCGAAGTACACCTCGGACGCGGCGGCAAAGCCGTTGGTGCGCTGGCCGAGGTAGATCTGGTTCATGTAGAGCTCCAGGATCTGGTCCTTGGAGAGCTGGCTCTCGATCTTCATCGCCAGCAGCACTTCGTAGATCTTGCGCGTGAAGGTCTTCTCGGTGGAGAGGTAGAAGTTGCGCGCCACCTGCATCGTGATCGTGGAGGCCCCCTGGCTGCGCGCGACGCGCAGGTTCTCCAGGGCCGCGCGCGCCACGCCCTTGTAGTCGACGCCGCCGTGCTGGTAGAAGCGGGCGTCCTCGGCCGCCAGCACGGCGTTCTTCATCACGGCCGGAATCTGGCCGATCGCGACGAAGTTGCGCCGCTCCTCGCCAAACTCGCCGAGCAGCACGCCATCGGCCGAGAACACGCGCAGCGGCAACTTGGGCCGGTAGTCCGCCAGGCTGGCGATGTCGGGCAGATGCGGATAGGCCACCGCCAGGGCCAGCGCCACTGCCAGCAGCAGCGCTGCCACGCCCGCCACGAGCCGCCCCACGAGCCCGGCCACGAATCGACCGAGGGTGCGCGACCAGCGCCGGGCCGGAGACGGAGATGACGAGGGGCCGGAGGGCGTGGAGTCGGGCGCGGTGGGAGCCATAAAGATCCCGGAGACCGGGCCGAAAGATTATAGGAAGGCGCCCTCGACCGACCGGTGCGCCGCGGGCCTGGGGCGCCCCGGAGCACCCAGGGGCCAAAAGCAGACACGGGCCGTGGTCGCGACGTGACATTGTCCACAGCAGCGTGGCAATGCACGTAAGGGCTTGCAGACTGGGCTTGCGGCTTGTTTCAACTGCTGTTTTCCACGTCGGACAATGGCGACGAGCAGCAGGACTTACACCGGGCTTTTTCTTTGGTTTACAAGGGCTTTACTGCTAGGATTCAAGTAACTTCTTAACAAACCCGGGGCGCTGGAAAGTTCCCTGCGGAATGTGTGGGTCTCGAGGCCGCGTGGCCGGGGAGTGGGAACTTTGGGTTTCGTCGACGCATTGCTAGGCCGCAAGCACGCGCCCATGATCGGTCTGGACATCTCGTCGTCCAGCGTCAAGTTGGTCGAACTGGGCCAGACCGCCGGCGGCGAGTATGTGCTCGAGCGCTTCGCCAGCGAGCCCTTCGAGAAGGGCTGGATCACCGACGGCCAGATCGAGAAGTTCGACGAGGTGGCCGCCGCCGTCAAGCGTGTCGTCGGCAAGAGCGGCACCCGCACCAAGCAGGTGGTGATGGCGATGCCCCAGTCGGCCGTGATCACCAAGAAGATCATGCTGCCGGCCGGCCTGCGCGAAGAAGAGATGGAGATCCAGGTCGAGTCCGAGGCCAACCAGTACATCCCGTTCTCGCTCGACGAGGTCAGCCTGGACTTCTGCGTCATCGGACCCAGCCCCACCTCGGCCGGCGACGTGGAGGTGCTGATCGCCGCCTCGCGCCGCGAGCGCGTGCAGGACCGCCAGGCCCTGGCCGAGGCCGCGGGCCTGAAGCCGGCCGTGCTCGACATCGAGTCGCACGCCTCGCGCCTGGCCATGAGCCGCATCGTCTCGGGCCTGCCCAACGAGGGCCGCGACGCGCTGGTGGCGCTGTTCGAGATCGGGGCCGACACCACCAGCCTGAAGGTGCTGCGCGACGACGAGATGCTGTACGACCGCGACCAGGCCTTCGGCGGCTCGCAGCTCACGCAGCTGATCTCGCGCCAGTACGGCTTCTCGTTCGAGGAGGCCGAAGCCAAGAAGCTCAGCGGCGACCTGCCCGAGGACTACGAGAGCGTCATCCTCGCGCCGTTCGTGGACAGCCTGTCGCAGGAGATCGGACGTGCGCTGCAGTACTTCTTCACCAGCACGCCGCATCACAAGGTGCACTACGTGATGCTGGCCGGCGGCACGGCCACGCTGCCGGGCCTGAAGGACCGCGTCACCGATCTCACCGGCTTCGCCTCCAGCGTCGTCAACCCCTTCGACCAGATGCAGCTGGGGTCGGCCGTGCGCGAGAGCCGCGTCCGCCGCGAGGCCCCGTCGTACCTCACGGCCTGCGGCCTGGCGATGCGGAGGTTCGTGCAGTGATCCTGATCAACCTGCTGCCGCACCGCGAGGAAAGGCGGCGTCAGCGCAAGCGGGCCTTCTTCATCAGCCTGGGCGCCTGCGCCGCCGTGGGTGCCGTCGCCGTGGTGGTGTGGTACTCGGTGCTGCAGGAGCTGGCCTCGGCCCAGGACGCGCGCAACGGCTACCTCAAGACCGAGATCGCGCGCCTGGACACGCAGATCAAGGACATCGCCAACCTGCGCACCGAGATCGATGCGCTCAAGGCCCGCCAGAAGGCCGTCGAAGACCTGCAGACCGACCGCAACACCCCCGTCCACCTGCTCAACGAACTGGTGCGCCAGACGCCCGAAGGCGTGTACCTGACCTCGATCAAGCAGACCGGGCAGGTGGTGCTGATCAACGGCGTGGCGCAGACCAACGAGCGCGTCTCGGAGTTCCTGCGCAACACGCTCTACAACTCGCAATGGCTCGAGCGGCCCGAGCTGGTCGAGATCAAGGCCAGCACGGCCACCGCCGCCAACCGCGACCAGCGCCGGCTGTTCGACTTCTCGATGCGCGTCACGCTCAAGCGCGTGCAGGGCGCGGCCGGCGCGGCGTCGGCGCCCGCCGCGTCGGCGCATGCCAAGGCGGGCTGAGGCAACCATGGCCAAGAACTCGACCGTTTCCACCTTCGACGTCACCAGCTTCCTGGACCAGGCGGCGTCGCAGTTCCGGGGCCTGAACCCGAGCGAGCCGGGCCAGTGGCCGATGCTGCCCAAGGTGGCGGCCTGGATCGCCACCGCCCTGGCCGTGATCGTCGCCGGCTGGTTCTTCATCGTCTCTGGCGCCAACGACGAGCTCGACGCCGCGCGCCAGATGGAGCCCAAGCTGAAGGCCGACTACCGCAACCGGCTCGCCCAAGCAGTGAACCTGGGCGAGCTGCGCAAGCAGAAGCTGCAGGTGCAGGAGTACGTGACCCAGCTCGAGAAGCAGCTGCCGGGCAAGGCCGAGATGGACGCGCTGCTGTCCGATATCAACCAGGCCGGGCTCGGGCGCGGGCTGCAGTTCGAGCTGTTCCGGCCCGGCCAGGTGCAGGTCAAGGACTACTACGCCGAGCTGCCCATCACCATCCGCGTCAGCGGCCGGTACCACGACATCGGGGCCTTCGCCGCCGACGTGGCCAACCTGTCGCGCATCGTCACGCTGCAGGACCTGAGCCTGACCCAGGCCAGCAAGGATCTCAACGGCCAGCTCACCATGGACGCCACCGCGCGCACCTACCGCTACCTCGACGCGGCCGAGATCGCCGAGCAGCGCAAGGCCGCGGCCGACGCCGCCAAGAAGGCCGGAGGTGCGCGGTGAGCCGCGGCCTGCCCCGCCCCGTCGCGGCGCTGCTGGCCTGCACCCTGCTGCTGGCCGCCTGCAGCGGCGACCAGGACGAGCTGCGCTCATGGATGGACCAGCAGCGGCGCGAGGTCAAGCCCAGCGTCAAGCCGCTGCAGCCACCGAAGCAGTTCGACCCCGCCCCCTATGTCGAGGCACAGGCGGTCGATCCCTTCAGCACCCAGAAGCTGACCGTGGCCCTGAAGCAGGAAGCGCGACAGCCCAATTCGCTGCTGGCCGCCGAGATGAACCGGCGCAAGGAACCGCTGGAGGCCTATCCGCTGGACAGCATGACCATGGTGGGCAGCGTGATGAAGAACGGGCAGCCCTCGGCCATCCTCAAGGTGGACAACCTGCTCTACCAGGTCAAGGTGGGCGACTACCTGGGCCAGAACTACGGCCGGGTGACCAAGATCGCCGAGACCGAGGTCGACCTGCGCGAGATCGTGCAGGACGCCACCGGCGAATGGATCGAGCGCCCGGCCTCGCTGCAGTTGCAGGAGAAGGCGCGATGAGGACCCCCCGGCGAGGCAGCCCCGTGATGCAGGAGACCCGAAACATGTTCCATTGGCGAGCCGCCGCTGCTGCCCTTGCCGCCGTCGGCGCGCTGCTGGGCCCGATCCCGGCCTGGGCGCAAAACGCGATCCAGTCCATCACCACCAGCCAGCAGTCGGGCACCGAGGTCGTGCGCGTCGAGCTGTCGCAACCGCTGGCCTCGGTGCCCACCGGGTTCTCGGTCCAGTCGCCGCCGCGCATCGCCATCGACCTGCCGGGCGTCACCAACGGCGTGGGCCGCAACAGCGTCGACATCAACCAGGGCAACCTGCGCTCGGTCAGCATCGCCGAGGCGGGCGACCGGTCGCGCCTGGTGCTCAACCTGAAGCAGGCCTCGGGCTACCGCGCGCAACTGCAGGGCAAGGCCCTGCTGCTGGTGCTGGACGTGGCCGGCACCGGCGCCGCCGCCGCAGCGCCGCCGACGCAGTTCGCGCCGGCGCAGAACACCGTCAGCGAGTCGTTGCGCGACATCGATTTCCGCCGCGGCCCCGACGGCGCCGGGCGCGTCATCGTCACGCTGCCCAGCACCCAGGTGGGCGTGGACATCCGGCAGCAGGGCCAGTCGCTGGTGGTCGAGTTCCAGCGCTCGACGCTGCCCGACGCCCTGCGCCGCAAGCTCGACGTGACCGACTTCGGCACGCCGATCAAGACCATCTCCACCTACCAGGATGGCGACAACGTGCGCATGGTGGTCGAGCCCACGGGCGTGTGGCAGCACAGCGCCTACCAGAGCGACAACCAGTTCGTGCTCGAGGTGCGCCCGGCCAAGATCGATCCCAACAAGCTGACGCAGGGCCAGGGCTTCAGCGGCGAGAAGCTGAGCCTGAACTTCCAGAACATCGAGGTGCGGGCGCTGCTGCAGGTGATCGCCGACTTCACCAACTTCAACGTCGTCACCAGCGACAGCGTCACCGGCACCGTCACCCTGCGCCTGAAGGACGTGCCCTGGGACCAGGCGCTGGACATCATCCTGCAGGCCAAGGGCCTGGGCGTGCGCAAGAACGGCAACGTGCTGTGGATCGCGCCCAAGGACGAGCTGGCCGCCAAGGAGCAGGCCGACCTCGAGGCCAAGAAGAAGGTGGCCGACCTGGAGCCCACGCGCACGCAGTCGTTCCAGCTCAACTACACCAAGGCGGCCGAGGTGGCGCAGCAGCTGCTGGGGCAGTCGGTCACGGGCCGCGGCGGCAGCGCCGGCGGTGGTGGCGGCAGCGCCGGCGGGCAGGCCTCGCGCATCCTCACCGCGCGCGGCAGCGTGTTCGCCGAGCCGCGCACGAACCAGCTCTTCGTCAACGACATCCCGAGCAAGCTCGAGGAGGTGCAGGCGCTGATCGCCAAGATCGACATCCCGGTGCGCCAGGTGCTGATCGAGGCCCGCATCGTCGAGGCCGACGACAGCTTCGGCCGCTCGCTCGGCGTCAAGCTCGGCGGCTCCGACCTGCGCGGCGTGCGCGGCGGCACGCCCGGCTACGGCGTCGGCGGGGGCAACTACGTGACCATCGGCGGCAACTACGCGGCGATCGGCTCGCAGACCAACCAGCCCAACGCCACCAGCACCTACACCAACACCCAGTTCGTGAACCTGCCGGCCGACACCAGCTCGCTCGGCGCTTCGGCGGCCACGTTCGCGCTGTCGCTGTTCGGCGCCTCGGCCAACCGGTTCCTGAACCTCGAGCTGTCGGCCCTGGAGACCGAGGGCAAGGGCAAGATCGTGTCGAGCCCGCGCGTGATCACGGCCGACCAGGTGAAGGCGCTCATCGAGCAGGGCACCGAGCTGCCCTACCAGGCCGCCACCTCCAGCGGCGCCACGTCGGTGCAGTTCCGCAAGGCCAACCTCAAGCTCGAGGTGACGCCGCAGATCACGCCCGAGGGCAACGTGATCCTCGACGTCGACGTCAGCAAGGACAGCGTGAGCACGCTGTCCACCGCCGCCGGCCCGGCCATCGACACCAAGCACGTGATGACGCAGGTGCTGGTCGAGAACGGCGGCACGGTGGTCATCGGCGGCATCTTCACCCAGACCGAGCGCGACAACGTGAACAAGGTGCCGCTGCTGGGCGACATCCCCTACGTGGGGGCGCTGTTCCGCAACAACACGCGCAGCACGGCGCGCACCGAGCTGCTGATGTTCATCACGCCCAAGATCGTCACCGACCGCTCGGCGGCGCGCTGAGCACCGTGCACCGACGCAGGAAATGCCGACCATGACCTTCCTCAAGCGTTTCGTCTCCCTGCTGGCGCTGCTGGCCCTGGCCTCCTGCGGCGGCGGGGGCAGCGGATCGGGCACCAGCGGGTTCGGCCCGGGCAGCGGCTCGGGCAGCACCCCGGGCACCGGCACCGGGGCCGCCGCGAGCCTGAGCGTCACGCTCTCCAATTCCACGGTGTCGAGCGCGGCGCCCGTGACCGTGACGGCCACCGCCCTCGATGCCACGGGCCAGCCGGCCGCCAACCTCGTGGTGTCGTTCACGTCGACCAACAAGCTCGGCACCTTCAGCTCGCCGACTGCGCTGACCAACGCCAGTGGCGTCGCCACCGTCACGCTGTCGCCCTCGCCGTCCAGCACCTCGGGCGCCGACACCGTGGTCGCCACGGCGACCGTGGGTACCACCCTCGTCACCGGCTCGGTAGGCTTCAGCCTGGTGGCGACCACGGCCACCATCACGTCGTTCACGACCGCCACGGGAAGCGCCTCCGCCACCCCGCTCAGTGCCTACGGCCAGACGATCCTCACCGTCGGTCTGTCGGGCGCCAGTTCGGCCACCCCGGTGACGCTGTCGGTGGCATCGGCATGTGTTGCAGCCGGCAAGGCCACGATCTCTCCCGCCACGGTCAGTGCCACGTCGAGCCCGGTCACGCTGACCTACAAGGACACCGGCGGCTGTGGCTCCACGCTGTCGGCCGACACCCTGACCGCTTCGATCTCGGGCACCTCGGCCCAGCAAGCGCTGCAGCTGTACCTGAGCTCGCCGCAGGCCAACAACATCGTCTTCGTCAGCGCGACCCCCCAGACGATCTATCTCCAGAGCACCGGCCTGACCACGTCGTCCCAGGTGGTGTTCCAGGTCAACGACGCCGCCAACAATGCCCTGCCTGGGCAGGTGGTCAGCATGAACCTGTCGACGTTCGCCGGCGGGCTCACCCTCAACGGGGGCCAGGTGCCGATCAACCAGACGACGGACAGCAACGGACGGGTCACGGCGCTCGTGAACTCGGGCACCGTGCCGACGCCCGTGCGCGTCACCGCGTCGCTGTCCGGCGGCATCAGTACCGTGTCCAGCAACCTGGCGGTCGCGGTCGGCCTGCCCTCGGAGCAGAACTTCTCGCTGTCGCAGAGGCAGATCAACGTCGAGGGCTACAACCGCGACGGCACCAGCAACAGCTACACCATCATCGCCTCCGATCGCCTGGGCAACCCGGTCCCCGACGGTACCGCGGTCAACTTCGTGGCCGAGGGCGGGCAGGTGCAGGCAGTCACGTTCACTGCCAGCTCCAACGGGCTATCCAGCGCTACGGCCCAGTTCCAGACCGCCCAGCCACGGCCCGCCGACGGCCGGATCACGGTGCTGGCCTACGCGCTGGGCGAAAAGTCGTTCATCGATGCCAACGGCAACAACGTCTACGACAGCGGCGAGTTGTTCCAGGATCTGGGCAACCCCTATCTGGACACCTTGTTCAACGGCCAGTTTGGCTCATCGCCGAACAACCAGTACGTCACCCAGAGCCCCAGCGGCAGCAGCGCCTGCAACCCGTCCGCATTGCCGGCCTCGCTGGCTCCGGACGTTAGCGTCCCCATCCAACCCGGCACTTGCACGGGCAGCTGGGGCAAGGCGTATGTACGGCGAGCGGTGGAGACCATCTTCTCGACCTCCGCGGCGCGGCCGGTGTGGGGTCCGGCCTCGGGCTCTCAGTGGCCAGGGGGCTCCGCGGTGAGCTCGGGCAGCTGCCCGAGCCTGACGCTGCTGCGCCCGAACAGCGTCAGCGCGCCAGCTTACGACGCGAGCGGCAACGCGATCACCTCGGCCTACTATCCGGTCGGCGGCGCAGTGCTGTACGTGGGCGGCGTCACCAGCGGCGTGATTTCCTTCCTGGTCAGCGATGCCAATCCGACCGCGCTCAACCCCGTGGCCGCGGGCAGCACGATCTCGGTCTCGGCCACGACCGGATTGACGGTTTCCCTGGCAGGCGGCTCACCGGTGCCGAGCACCAGCGCACCCAGTGGGGCGTCCATCAACTACGCCTTTGCTTCCGGTGTGACCAGCGGCACCCTCACGATGACGATCACCTCTCCCAGTGGGCTGGCCACGACCCTGTCGCAGGCCATCGTCGCTTCGAGCCCACCGGGGTCGGCGGTACTCTGCCCCTGACCCCTCGAGCCCGTCACGACCAGCGGCCTCGCCCCTCGGGCGGGGCCGCTTTGCCTTGGGACCTTGCGTCGGCTGTGGGGATAGCGATCGTCAGTTGCGGGGATCACGAACCAGCGCTGCCGGGGTGCGACGGGTCACCGCACGCTCCGAGGGATCGTCGGCGATCGGTGGGTCGGGTCGAGCACCCCAGCGACCGACACAACCCAGGGTACGACCCAGCTCCCAGGCCTGCGGGCTGAGGCAACCCCCGCGCAGCCTCGTGCGGCAGCGGCGCTCTTCGGGCGCGCAACGCCCCCTCGGTTGGCTGAGCCGCGAGCCGCTACCAGCAGCTCGCCGTGCTCAGCGTGCCGCCCGCGGTGGTCTGCGTGCCGGACTGGTCCAGCCCGTACGAGCCGCAGGGGTCGGCGGTCTGGTCGCCGATGGGCGTGGCCGCCAGCGTGTAGGCGGTGGCCGATGCGGCGGTGACGTTGATCTGGTAGTACGCGGTGCTGCCGGTCAGCACGTTCTGCGGAAATGCGCCGGCGTAGCCGAGGTTGGTGCCGCTGCTGGTGTACGTGTTGTTGATGCTGAAGAAGCGTTCCTGGCGCGTCGCCAGGTCGAGCAGCGCCGTCTTGGCGTCGGCCCGGCGCGACTTGCGCACCTGGTTCACGTACGACGGGTAGGCCACCGTGGCCAGCAGCGCGGCCACGGCCACCCCCACCATCAGCTCGATCAGCGTGAAGCCGCGGCGGTGGCGGCGCGGGGAGGAGGCAGGCAGGGTCGTCATCGGCTTCACCGCAGCTGGATCCAGGTCACGCGCGAGCCGGTGCCGTTGGCCGCCGGGTTGATCTGCGTGACCACGCCGGTACCTCCCACGGTCTGCTGCACCAGGTAGGGCTTCTGCTGCGCCGTGACGATGGAGGGCGAGCCGGTCGCGCTCAGGCCGATGCCGCTGACGATGCCGCCATTGAGGGTGACGAAGTTGTTGTTGGGGTCGGCGAAGAACGAGCTCGTCGCCGAGCCGCCGCTGCCCATGGTCACGGCCATCGTGTAGCCCGACGCCGGCTGGTTGCTGCAGGTCAGCGCATTCGTCACGGTGGGGATCGTGGTGTTGACGATGAACATGCCGTAGGCGATCACGGGGTTGTAGATCACCTGCTCCTGGCTCGCCGGCAGGGCCAGCTGCCAGCCGAACTGGGTGTTGCCGCTGGTGCAGGCGGTCGACCCCTTCCAGCAGACGTTGGCCGAGCTGACGGTGCGGTAGCCCGAGATGGCGCCGCTGCCGGCCACGGTGGCCGTCACGGTCTGCGTCAGCAGGTTCGCGCTGCTCACCGATTGCGGCGCCGCCAGACTGGCGTACTGCGCAGCCGCGCCGGCCAGCGCGTTCCAGCCTGCCATGTTCCAGTCCCACACGCCGTACAGCGATTGGGCAGCCGTCTCGTAGCTCGCGGCGCTGGACAGCGTCTGCGGCAGCTGGCGCCCGGTGCCGAAGGCCACCACCACGCCGACCTGGCCCTGCGGGCCGATGCCGGGCACCGCGGCCACGGCCACCTTGGTCGCGATGGGCGGGCCGCCGGTGCTGAACAGCGGCGTGCTCGAAGCGGACCAGGCACTGGGCGTGGCGCTCGTCAGGTCGAAGCGCCAGACGTTGCCCCAGGCGTCGCCGGCGTAGACGTAGTCGGTGATGTGGTCGCCGTCCAGATCGGCCGGCGTGACGTAGGCGATGCCGTTCTTGGCCGCGCCGGCGACCGTGGGCCTGGCGCCGGTGTCGATGAATCGGAAGCTGCGCGCCCCGGTGCTCGGATCGACCAGCATGATGAACAGCCCGGCGGTGCCGGTGGCGCTGTTCAGGCCGTTGCCGAACAGCACCGCCCATTGGCCGCTGTGCAGGCGCCGGATCACCGGCGTGCCGGCGACGCTGCCCAGGCTGTTGCCGCAGTTGGCGACGTTGCCGCAGCTGATGCTGGCCGAGGTCCAGTCGCCCAGCACCAGGCTGCCGGCGTTGGCTTCGTTGAACTGGCTGGGGTCGGTGATGTCCAGCGCGAACAGGTTGCCCACCGCCGTGCTGGTCTTGTTGCCGATCGCGCCGCCGGCATTGCCGCCCGCCCCGGTGCCGCCCACCAGCCAGGTGTGCCAGGCACCGCCGTAGTAGAGGTCGCCGCTGCCCGGGGTGGCATTGACGTAGAAGTTGTGCGAGTACTGCGGCGCGCTGTAGTCCAGCGCCGCGGTGGTGGAGTGGATCGTCGCCAGCGCGGTGGAAGGCATGTAGGCCAGCACTTCGCGGCCGTCGTTGGGTGCCGCCGTGCCCGCGGCGCCGGTGCGGAAGCCGTGCAGGAAGCCATCGTTGGCGCCGGCGTACACCACGTTCTGGCGCGCACCCGCGCCCGAGGTGCCCTGGAACGCGGCGTAGCTCTGGCCGCTGCCCTCCGGCGCGATGGCCGCCGAGTACAACGCGTCGGCCCAGGGGCCGGTGTAGGGCGATTGCGGCGGCCCGACCCAGGTCGGGCTGGAGTCGACGATGTCGCCCAGCACGCCGGCGCGCGGGCGGAAGCTGCCGCTGCCGGTGTTGGTGAGCTCGTTGCTGCGGTCGCCGCGCAGGAACTGCAGCCGGTTGCTGGTGACGCTGCTGTCGCCGGCGGTCAGGGTGGCCTGCTGGGCCGGGCTCAGGCTGGACCATTCGAACGGGATCCCGCCGCTGCCGCCCCAGGTCAGCATGGCGCGGCTGTTCGGCGCCTGGGCGGTGTTGCTGCTGCCGGTGGCCTGGCAGCTGCCGCCGGTGAGCACGCAGCTGGCATCCCAGGCCGCCACCGGGTTGATCGACACGATGTCGGTGCCGGGGTCGTACAGCAGGTCCTGCGCCGTCAGGGCGCCCCACCAGTTGCCCGGGTGGTAGTAGGCCAGGTACACCTGCGAGCCGGTCTGTACCCGCGCCGACTGCTGCACGTTGGTGCCGGCCGAGCTCTGCGCCTGGTTCACCGGCGCGGCCTTGAAGCAGGTGATCTCGTGCACGTTGTTGCTGCCGCCGGTGCCGGCCGAGAAGCCGAAGCGGAACGAGGCCGGCAGCGGCCCGTTGGCGGCCGTGATCGACTGGTTGTTCAGCACCTGCTGCGCCGCGCCGCCGTTGATGCTGTAGCTCAGGCTGAGCAGGCCGTTCGGCGTGATCGTCAGGCTGTAGGTGATGGGCACGGCCTGCGTGCGCAGCGGGTAGTTCACGCCCTGCTGGTTGGAGATCGAGGTGCCTGCCGGCAGGGTGTTGTAGGCCGTCAGCCCGTAGTTGTAGGCCAGCGCCTGCGTCGTCTGCGACCGGTCGCCGATGGCGCTGCCGTTGGCATCGGTGACCGTGTCACCGCTGTAGTTCCACAGGTAGCCGGTGCGGCAGGTGTTGCGCACCGCGTTGGCGCGGCTGCCGGAGCTCAGCGAGCCCGGGTACAGCGTCGGGTAGTTGGCGGTGAGCCAGCTCCAGGCCGTGCTGCCGGCACCGCGCAGCGAGATGCGGCCGGCCCGGAAGCCGGGTCCGGTGTTGGTGTTGTCGCCGGGGTTGGAAAAGTTGCCGTACTCGTCGATGCCCACGCCGATGTAGCCGCCCAGCACGCCGTCGTAGGTGCTGTTGACGTTGGAGCAGCTGTAGCCCAGGCTGCCACCCAGGGCGCCCACCGTGGGCGGCTGCGAGCCGTCGGCGAGGAAGAAGCTGATGCCGTCGGCGCCGGTGCCGTTGTTGCCGTCGCCGCCGTAGGTGACGGTGGTGAAGGTCACCTGCAGGCCTTCGTTCGACGGGAAGGTGAAGTTCGACACCACGGCGCCGGTCTGGCCGTCGCCGTTCGAACCGTACAGCGTGGTGTCGCCGTTGGTCAGGCGCAGCGCGCCCTGGCCCACCGCATCGGGCAGCCGCCCGGTGACGCCACCCACCAGCGTCTTGCCGCTGTAGTAGGCCAGACCCGTGCAGGCCGGGATCGAGCCCGAGTTGTTGCCGGCCGTCAGGCAGGCGCCGTTCAGGGCCCGCCAGTTGTAGGCCGAGGAGGCACCGGTCAGGGTGTCGTTGATGACGAGCTGCGCGTGGGCACTGCCGCTGCAGGCGCACAGCCAGGCGGTCAGCAGCATGAAGAACAGACGACTTCGAATCTTCATCACAGGCCTCCCAGGTCCTTGACGCCGGTACTCATCTTGAAAGTGCTCTGCACGACGGCGGCGGTCGAGGCCGCGCCGCCGTAGCCGAAGGCCGTCACCTGGTACATCTCGGACAGGCCGTCGGGCGTGAGCCCGAGGTAGTTGATGTACAGGCCGGGCTTGGCCTGGTAGTTGATGTCGCCGGCGGCGTTCACGCCACCGCCGGCGGCCACCGTCATCGACGGCGGCAGGTAGTCGGCCCGTGCCGCCCAGGGCAGCGCAGTCGGGTTGGCCAGCGCGTTCGAGCACACCTGCATCTGCGCCGTCACGTTGGCGTTGGTGACCGCGGTGCAGGGCGAGCCGGCGCCGCGGTTGACCTGCGACAGCCACCACTCGCCGTACTGCAGCGCGCTCTGCGCGGCCTCGACGGCGTGTTGCTTCTCGCGCGTGTTGCCGGCGATGCGCTCGGCCATGCCGCCGCTGCGGAACAGCGCCACGCCCAGCACCATCACCACCAGCAGGAAGATCAGGCCGACGACGAGCACGAAGCCGCCTTCGCGGCGGCGGGGGCGGAGGGCTGCGGCGCGTGGCGTCATGACTTGTTCAGCAGGCTGATGATCTGCGTCCAGCTCACCGTGGGCGGCTGCCCGCTCTGGCCGGCGAAGGGGTTCTTGAAGGCGATGGCGATGCGGGCCGTGCGCACCAGGCGCCACTGCGCGGCCGTGACGGCCGAGGCCGGCAGGTAGCTGTAGGCGGTGCCCAGGCCGTTGGTGTCCACGCCGTACAGCACGCTGAAGCTGCTGACGTTGCCGACGATGGGGTTGGTGGTGGTGCCGCCGTCGGTGGAGCACAGCAGATCGCCGCCGGCGGACAGCGAGAAGGTGTTCATGAACACCTGGGTGCCGCCCGAGGTGTTGGTCTGGCCCAGGCAGTTCAGCAGCCCGTCGCCGCTGCGGGTGGCGAAGCGCGTGGTGATGGTGTCGCCGGCCACGGCGCTGGTGCCCACCACGGCCTGGCCGGCCGCCAGCGTGCCGTAGCTGCCCGAGACGGCCGGCAGCAGCGTCGTGGCGGTGTTCAGCACCGGGTTCGGAAAGTAGCCGGCGGACTCGATCGTCGAGCCCAGCAGGGTCAGCGCCAGGCGCTCGTTGTCCTGCAACTGGGCCAGGGCGTCCTGGGTGCTGAAGGCCTGCCTGAAGTTCAGTAACACGACGCCGACGCCGGTGACCACGAACAGGCCGATGGTGACGGCCACCATCAGCTCGACGAGGCCGAAGCCGGCCTGCATCGCGCGCACGGCGGCGTGCCGGCGGGGTGTCTTCGTCATGGCTCGACCAGCAGCGTGAACTGCTGGGCCACGGGTGCAGCCGGCGCCGAGGCCGCCGTGCTGCGGTTGATGGCCACCAGGTTCTCGTTCCAGTTGATCTGGATCGCGCAGCTGATGGGCGTGGTGACCGAGGTCGAGCAGGTGACGGCCGCGGTGTAGCTCGGGAACTGGGCGTTCATCGCCGCGACCCAGGCCTGCACGTCGTAGGCGGCCAGCTGCGGTGCGGTGCAGGTGTTGCCGCTGCCCAGGCAGTTCACGCCCGCGGCGTTGAGCACGCCGGTGGCGTCGGTGATGGTGGCCCCGGACGCGCTCCAGCTCGCCGGGGCCGCGCCGGCGGCCCAGTAGCGGCGGTTGCCGTGCATGGCGGCGGCCAGGCTGCCGGCCTGCAGGGCGATCAGCGAGCGCACGCGCGAGGTCTGGGTGCTGGACACGGCGGCGGCCTGCAGCTTGGCCACGCCCAGCAGGCCCACCGCGATGACGACGATGGCAATCAGCACCTCGATCAACGAGAAGCCGCCGCCGCGGCGCGCGGGCGTCGTAGAAGGGTTCATGTGCAGTTTCCCGTGCCCGGCGACTGGCTGGTCTGGTGCCCGGTCAGGCCCAGCGCCACGCAGCGGGTGGCGCCCGCGTTCACCGGGCTGGTGTGCAGCACCAGCGTGGTGCCACCGGCCGGCATGTTGATGGCGAAGCCGTCGCGGCTGTAGGTGAGCGCGCTGGCCCCGCTGTCGGCCACGAAGGTGTCGCCGCCGACGAAGGCGGCGCGCTTGCGCAGCGGCGTCACGCCGCTGGCGATGCTGCCCGAGGCGGCGGTGTCGACGAACACGATCCAGCCGCTATGCCAGGTGTTGGCGCCCAGACAGGTGCTGCCGTCGGCCGAGACGCACAGGCTCACCGGCAGGCCCTGCCGGATGGCTTCGGAGCGCGCGAACTGCAGGTCGCTCACCAGCGAGTTGGCCTCGGTGATGACGCGGTTGCGCTGGATCATGGCCTGGAACGACGGGATCGCCGTGGCCATCAGGATCGCCGCCACGGCGATGGTCACCATCAGCTCGATGAGCGTCAGGCCGGCCGCTGCCGCCGCGGCGGTGCAAGCACGGGGCCCCCTCGGGCCGGGGGGCCGTAGCGGCAGGGGACTGCAGGGCGCCATGG
>VFSW01006536.1_pt1 | contig 17119 bp, 6 predicted proteins | sample 5358111 | NCBI WGS metagenome assembly VFSW01 (sample SAMN11554181, study PRJNA540505) | mine drainage metagenome | isolation source: sediment from site ElyBrook_90M | place: USA: Ely Copper Mine, Vershire, VT | collected 2017
GGATAACTCGATTGCGTATGTAATCCGAAGGCGCAAAGAGCGCCGCGGGATCCAGATTGCCTTGCACGGCAACGCCGTCGCCCACGCGGGCCCAGGCGTGGTCCAGCTCCACGTGGGAATCCACGCCGATCACGCTGCCGCCTGCCGACGCAAAAGCTTCCAAAAGCGTGCCGGTGCCCACGCCAAAGTGGATCACGGGCGCCGCGGCATCAATACCTTGCAGCAGCGACCGGGAATGCGGCAGAACAAACTCACGATAATCCGCCGGCCCCAGGCAGCCGACCCAGGAATCGAAAACCTGCAGGGCCTGCACGCCGGCGGCAATTTGGGCATTGGCGTAGCGGATCAGGTTGCGCGAAAGGTGCGCCAGCAAGGCGTGCCACGCGGCCGGTTCGGAATACATCAGCGCCTTGGTACGGCGAAAAGTGCGCGTGCCGCCGCCTTCAATCAGGTAGGATGCCAGGGTAAACGGAGCGCCGCAAAAACCAATCAACGGGACCGCGGGATCAAGCTGGGCGCGCGTCAGGCGGATAGCCTGCATCAGGTAGCCCAGGGACTCCTCAGGATTCACCTGGCGTAATCTATTCACCTGATTCGCGTGGCGAATGGGCGGGCTCAAACGCGGCCCTTCCCCTTTTTCATACTCCAGAGTAAAGCCCATCGGCTCCGCGATCAAAAGCAGGTCGGCAAATATAATGGCCGCGTCGGCGCCGATTTTGTTGGCCGCGCCAATGGTCACCTCCGCCACCAGGTCGGGATTTTTGCATAAGTCCAGAAAAGGCACGCGCTCCCGCAGCTCGCGATAATCCTTCATGTAGCGTCCCGCCTGGCGCATCAGCCAGACCGGCGTTAAATCCACCGGCTCGCGCCGGCAGGCCCGCATAAAGCGCGAGTTCAGCCACGGCGGTTCGGCGGCGCCTGCCACCTCATCCACAACTTCCACACTGATCCTTTCCGCGATTTGCCGCCGGGCGGCATTCACGCCGGGGCCGGTGTTACTCTCGGTTCCGGCCCTGCGCGGCGGCAGCGCCTTGGCTTCCAGCAGCGCCCCGGCTTTCTGCGCCGCCTCATGAACCAGTGCACCCATCTTTGCCGGTTTAGGCTCCATATCAGGGGTTATACCGTGGCGGCGCAATTCTTCCGTGCAGCTTGGTCCAATGGAGGCAACGACGGCCGCGGACAACGCCCGGTGAAGTGTTTCCAGCAGCCCGCTCTCTTCCGCCACGCGCATCAGATGATCCACCTGGGCGCGGTTCGTGAACAGAAGTATGCGTCCCTCACCCGAAACAATGCTGTTAATGGCGCCACGCAGAGGCGCAAGATCGTCAGGCAGCGCCCAGCGGTAAACCGGCACGCGCAGAACTCGGGCGCCTTCAGCCTCAAGCGCCTGGATCAGCGGCTCGGGCGCCACGCCATACTCCTGCACCGCCACCGCCTTGCCGCGCAATTTTGCCGCCAGCGGCGAACCGCCAAGCGCTGTCATCATCTCATGCCAGGTATTCGGCTCCGGCGTCACTACCGCGGGCGTAAGCCCCCATTCGCTGATAACTTTAAGGGGCTTTGGCCCCCGCACCACAATGGGGACGCGCGCCAGCGCGCTCAGCAATTCCTGCCGTCCGTGCCGGGTTTCAAGCAGCTCCAGCAAGGCCTGGGCGCCCACCCCGGTCAGCAGAATCAGCAGGTCAATTTGCCCGGCCAGCAAACGATCGCCAAAAGCGAACGCCGGCGAATTTTCTTCCAGGCGGGCTTCGCGCAGAGCAGGGGCAACACGAGGCCGGCCGCCAAAACGCCGGATCAATTCCGACATCTCCGCCTGGCGGCGGTTTTCAAAGGCAATCACTTCCCGTCCTGCAAATCCGGCCGATGGCATACGGCGCTCCCGCTCAAGCCCTTTACGCACAAAGCTTAAACTCACAATTTACCTGTAACACCCAAGCTCTGACCAGCTATTTCCGCTTGTTGCGCCCACGCCGCCGGCTTCTCTGCTAAACTATCGGTGGGTTGCTCACCGGCTCGCCGCAAGGTTCGCGGTTTGGGACGATGGTTCAGTAAGGATAGCGCATTCTGATGCGTGCGAAACGGCACGCAGGCCCGATCGCGTTTCAGCATTAACCCGCGGCGCGGCTTGCAGGCGCACTTGAGAATGGCTTTGACGATCGCCCGAACGGCGCGCACCGGAGTGTGAATCCACGAACAAGAAAAAGAGGGTGCAGCAGCAGATGGTTACGGAGACAATGCCTCATCCGGTCCAGCCCGACCAAGTGGTTGTGGCTTCCGGGCACAGCGGACGAGGCCTGCAGGTTACCTGCGACGTGTGCGGCACATTGAACTGGAACCATATCGAATTGCAAATCTGCGAATGGAAGTGCCGCAACTGCGGACGCATTCTCACCAGTTACTTTCCCGGCCTGGTCAAGAAGGTGCTGGAGCGCGAGGCCTCTGCCGTAAAGCAGAAAGAAACTGTGCCGGAATCCTGATGCGCGCGACCAGGGATCAGAAAGCGGAAGAAAAGTTTTATGCGCCATTCAGCAAGGTGCCTGGTCTTTTGCGCCGCCCTTGGCTTTGCGGTCTGCCAGCTTGGCGCCCAGTCGCAGCCCCCCCAGCCTGCGCCATCCAGCCAAACCGCGCCGTCTGATCCATTACAGTTTCTCGGCACCTACTCCGCGCCCAGCGCGGTGATGGCAACGGAGACCAGCCACACCACCTCGCACCCGCCGTCCCCCTCCACGCGGCAGCGGCTGGCGGAAATTGAAGGCGGATTCGCAGTGTTTCCACCCTGGCCCGCGGATTACACCTGGCCGGCAAGCGCCATCGTGCGGATGTGCGCTGCACCCGGCGAAGGCAATCCTCAGCAGGCGGACCGCGCCCGGGAATCTGCCGCTCAAAATCTGAAAAGTTTGTCATCGCTGGCAGAAGCCAGCCTGAAGCAAGGCAAAGTGAGCCAGGCTCTTGCCGCCAACCAGCGTTTGGTACGCCTTCACCCCCGGTGCGGAGCAGCTCTGTGGAACCTGGCGGTAACGGAAGTTTATGCTCACTCGGCGCTGGCTGCATCCAGCTTGCAAAACCCTGCCGTAATATCCCCAAGCCCTTCTGCGGCCGAAGGGATGAAGGGCCTTTTGGCCATGGCTCAGGGTGACCGGGCGGCGGCGGTCGATCACCTGACAAAAGCTCTGGGCGCGCGCAGCGGCGGCAAGGAAGCGGCCTTGCCGCAGCGCGAAGGGGTGTGGCTGGCAGCCACGCAATCGCGAGCGCTGGGGCGCGCCGCCAAGGCACGAGCCGCACTGCAAGAATTGCTGGGCAGCCCGAACGCTTCGCCCGGCGTATGGTATGCGCTGGGCGTTTGGGCGCTGGACGAAGCGCGCGCTGCGTCGCGAAGGCTGGCGGAAAGCGCCCCCAATAGCGAGTGGAACCAGCGGCTGAAGGCTGAGGCGGTGCGCGGCAAGTATCCTGAGCTGGCGGAGCGTTTGTGGCCGCAATCGAGCGCGCCGTCGCCGGGAGGGCCGAAACAAGCCGGGGAAAGTGGGCGAAATGCTTCAGCTCAGTTACTTTCAAACGAACGCCAGTTGCAGGCGGCGGAGAAGAGCGGCGAATCGCCCGCGGCGCTCTACCAGCAATCGCTGCAGGCCAGGCGGCTGAGTGAGCTGGCGCTGATCCAGGCGGCGCAATCTCCGGAATTCCGCGCCCGCCTGGCGGCCCTTGAGGCATTGGCCGACGAGCAGGAGAACGACGAGGAGGGCGCTATCAAAGCCTATCAACAAGGCCTGCGGCGCGACCCGGAAAGCGCCATTTTGCACGCCGGCCTTGGCCAGCTTTACCGGCACTGGCTTGACCTGGCTGGCGCGGAAAAGGAGTTGACGCTCGCCTGGCAGCTTGACCCGCACGACGCCCTTGTAGCCTACGAACTGGGCGACGTGGAGCAGCGTTTGCAGCACCCGCGGCAGGCCATCCAGTTGTTGAATGCCGCGCTGCAAATGGAGCCGGGCCTGCTGATGGCGCGTTGGAGCCGCGCCCGCGCCTATTTGCAGCTGAAAGACCCGCAAAAAGCTCTTGCGGATTTTGCCGCCGCCGAACCCATTGATCCAAGCGGCGGCATTGATTTGCAAATGGCTCGCCTGTATCGCACCATGGGGCTGGCGGAGAAGGCAGCGCAGGCGAAGCATCGCGCCGCGCTCAAACAGCGCGCTGCCGTGCATTAAAGCGAGGAGCAAGAACTCAGGGCATTTGAGCTCGGTCCGCCGCGGCTGCCTTGCCGCCCGCGCCGGTCTTATTGAGATACCTTGGCCAATCCGAACCCCCGCCATTCCAATCGTCTCCTCAGCCGCCGCGGCTTTCTGAAGGCTGGGGGCGCCGGGCTTGCCTTCTGGCCTCTCTCCGCGCTGGCCTTGCCGCTGCGCCCATACCCGTGGCCGGTGCCGCTGCCCGCCCCGCCGAACTCCGGGTCGCAAGGCGCGCCGCCAGTTGCAGGGCATTGGTCGCCGCTGCGCGCCGCCCTTTCCCGCTTTGAAAGTCACACCCATCGCTTTGCGGCGGAGGCCAATTATCAAACTCTGCGGCCCTCCATCGAGTCATTGTCGGCGGCAATTCAAGGCGGAGGCTCCTCGCTGGCCGATCTGCTGGCAGAGGGCTTTCGGGGCCAGCCGTGGCTCGAAGGTGATGGCCAGGTTTTGCGCGCCGATTCCGGCTTTGAGGTCCGGTCGTACGCCGCAAACGGCGCATTGCTCAGCCCGGGCGACTTTGCCGCCTCCGTTGAGAACCTGCTGCGCCGGTTTCACACCCTGGACCGGATGGAGATCCTATGCCTTCAGGTCGAGCCGCTTCAGGACTCCAACCGCCTGCGTTCCACGCTCCGCTTCCAGATGGCCGGGCCCGCCGCAGGCCCGCAATTGCACGCACGGCGTTTGCAAGCCGGCGGCGAGTGGCTGATCGAGTGGATTTCCGCGCCTGCCGGGGGCGCCGCGCAAGCGCCGTGGCGCATCGCCCGCTGGCAGACGCTTGCCGCGCAAACCGCGCTTACGCCCGCCACCCTGTTCGAGGATGTAACCGAACGGGCCTTTGGCGCCGATCCCACCTACGCGGCGCACCTGATGCGCGATACCAATTACTGGCGCTGCGTGCTCGACACGGCGAGCGGGGTCGACATTTTCGGCAACTGCGGAGTTAGCGCCGCGGATATCGACGGCGACGGCGTGGACGAGATTTATCTTTGCCAGCCCCAGGGCCTTCCCAACCGCCTCTACAAACAAACCGAACCGGGACGCTTTGCGGAAGTCGGCGGACCGGCCGGCATCAACCTGCTGGACGCCACTTCCACGGCGCTGTTTGCCGACCTGTTGAATCGCGGGAGCCAGGATCTGATCCTGATAACCGAGTCCGCGCCGCTGCTTTTTCTTAACGACGGGCGCGGCCGTTTTACCTGGTCGCAGCGCGCTTTTCCCGCTGATCCGGGCCTTACTTCGCTCACCGGCGCCACCCTGGCGGATTACAACCGCGACGGCTTTCTGGACCTCTATGTCTGCTCCTACGGCTACTTCCAGGGCCAGGGCGCCAACCCGCTGCCCACGCCTTACTTTGACGCCCGCAACGGCCCTCCTAATCATCTCTACCGCAGCCGCGGTGACGGCACGTTTGAGGACGCCACCGAAGCCAGCGGATTGAACCACGGCAATCACCGCTTCAGCTTTGCCTGCGCCTGGATCGACTATGACCAGGATGGCTGGCCCGACCTGGCCGTGGTCAACGACTTTGGCCGCAACAACCTTTACCACAACCGCCGCAACGGCACGTTTGAGGAAGTGGAAGACGGATTGAGCGGATTCGGCTCCGGCATGAGCGTTAGCGCCGCCGACTTTGATGGCGACGGCCGGCCTGACCTGTACGTGGGCAACATGTGGACGCCCGCCGGGCTGCGCACCACGCGCGATCCCGCTTTCGTCGGCCGCTTTCGCGACGTGCGCCATCCTTCCGTGCAGCAGTTTGCGATGGGCAACGCGCTTTATCACAACGCCGGCGGCCGCGCCACCCCGTTTCAACCCACCATGGCCGCCTGCGAAGGCCGCTGGGCGTGGTGCAGCGACGCCATTGACCTTGCCAACAGCGGCCGCCCTGACCTTTACGTTGCCAACGGTTTTCTTTCCGGGCTTACCCCGCAACCGGAAAGCGTAGACGCCTGGTTGTGGGAGGAGGTTGTGGCCCTCAGCCCGCACAACGCCTCGGTCAGCGCCGAATACCGCGCCGCCTGGACGGCCATCTTCCAACTGGCCCACACCGGCCATGACTGGAACGGCCACGAGCGCAACGTCTGCTTTCTGAACCTGGGCGGCGGCCAATTTGCCGATATTTCCGCTGCTTCCGGAATCGACTTTACCGACGATGGGCGCTCGTTTGCCATTTTTGATTTTGACGGCGACGGCGATCAGGATATCGTGCTGCATTCGCGCACCGGGCCTCAGCTTCGCCTGCTGCGCAACCATGCCGCCGGCGTCAACCGCTCTCTGGCGCTGTGCCTTACCGCCCGCCACGGTAACCGCGACGCCATTGGAGCGCGCATTGAGGTGCGCACGCCGTCGGGCGCGCAAGTGCGCTGGCTGCAATGCGGCTCCGGATTTTTGGCGCAGCACAGCAAGCAGTTGGCCTTTGGATTGGGCTCGGAAGCTCGCGCACGCGTGAGCATTACCTGGCCGGGCGGCCGCCAGCAGGATTTTGGCGAGCTGGAAGCGGGCTATCGCTACCACTTGATCGAAGGCGAAGTTCCGCCCCGGCGCGAAGCCTTAAATCGGTCCTACGCCGCTGATCAGCCGCCGGCGAATCCCGCCGCCACCATGGTCAATGCGGAAGCGCCGCCTTCGCGGTTCTCCGCTCCGCTGATTAACGCGCTGCCCTTGCCGCCACTGGAATTGCTGAAGCAAATCAGCGTGCGGCTGCATTCCGATGGCAAGCTTGAACCCGGCAGCCGTGCTTTGCTGTGGCTGTGGGACGGCCTGGGCGAGGCCGCGGCAGCGCTTGAGCCGCTGTTGCAAGCACAGAGCCAGCTTGAATCGCGCCTGATCCTATTGCAGCCGCCGGGTGAAAGCTCGCTGCCCTCGCTGCCGCCGGTCCTGGCGAACCAACTGCGCTCGCCAGCCTTCGCAGCCGATGAGCCAACGCGCCAATTCTTCTCTACCCTGCTTGCTTATCTGTTTGATTACCGCCGCCCGGCGCCCTGGCCAACCGGACTTCTGGTTGAAGCAGAGGGCAGCGAAGCGCAGCCGCGGGCGTGGAACCTGCGCAAGGTCTATTGGGGCGGGGCGGCGGCGGCGGAAATTCTGGCCGACCGCAATCGCCATTTTGCGTCTGGCAGCGCCGCCCTGCCCTTTGCCGGGCGCGCGCTGGCCTGCTCGTTCCGCAGCGATACGCGCACGCTGGGCTCCGCGCTGGCCGAGGCCGCGCTGTTTGCCCAAGCCGAACCCTACCTGGCGCTGGCCGCCCGTGCCAATCCCAAAGATGCGGAAACGCTCTACAACCTGGCTTTGGTAAGGCGCGAACTGGGCAGGAACGACCAGGCTGCGGCGGGCGCGCGCGCGGCGCTCGAAGCGCGCCCCAACTTTGCGGAAGCCGCCAATCTGCTGGGCGTGCTGCTGCTCGACCAGGGCCAGTTCCCCGCCGCCGAGTCCCAATTCCGGCTGGCCACACAGCAATCGCCCGACTTCGTAGAGGCCTGGAACAACCTGGGCTACGCCGCCATGCAGCGCGGGGATGCGGCTGCCGCGCGCCGGGCTTTTGAAACCGCGTTGAAGCTGGCGCCTGACTTTACCAACACGCTGAACAATCTGGGCATTCTGAACGCCAAGGCCGGCCAACTGGCGCAGGCGCAAAAACTGTTTGAACGCGCCCTGGCCGCGGACCCGCAGAACGAGCAGGCGGCCAACAACCTGGGCGTGCTCTACTACCACGAAGGGCAAACGGAAAAAGCGCGCGCCACGTTGGCCGCGCTTCTGGCGCGCAATCCGCAGGCGGCCAGCGTGGTTATGAACCTGGCCCGGCTCGACGCGGCGACCGGCAACGCCGCCGCCGGCCGCAAACTGCTGCAGGATTGGCTGGCCAGCCACCCGCAAGACATCGCAGCGAGGCAGTTGTTAAATCAGATGGGCAAATAGAAGCATCTCCCCGCCGTCACCGCCTAATCCAGGCTGGCCCCAATGCTGCTCACTTAGACCAACAGCGATGCCTGCGGGCGTTGTAGCAGTCTGCGGGCGTTGTAGCAGGGCATGGCTTCCGCCACGCCGTGAGAGCCGCCGAAATTGAATAGGTCTTTAGCGCGTAGCGCTGAGTTTGTGCCGTTTCAAACTCCGCGGCTTTGGCGCGGAATCGGCGAAAACCCGCGGAGTTTTACAAACCGAAGCGTCCGCGCTACCCCCCCCGCCCCGGCACGCGCCGTGTCATCCTGAGTCGCGGTTTGTGCGGCGAAGGATCTCGCCCTGCCCTGACGCAGGAAGGGACCGGCGGCTTTTCTTAAGTAACATCCGGCGCTCATAGAGCGCCGCTACAACGGGCAAGTCAGTCTGCAACACAAACAAAAACGGGGGAGAATTTACATTCTCCCCCGTCAGGTAAGGCTTCAGCCATCCGAAAGGTTTAGAACTCCAACCTGCCGGAAAGCGCGATCATACGCACCGAGCTGTCGCCGCCCAGGAACGACCCGAGCAGTCCGGTTGGTGGCGCTACCGTCGAACTGATGGCGCCCAGGCCAACCAGTGAATTGGGCTCGCCGGGAATGCCGAACGTGGCCCCGGGCTGGTTGAAGTTCGGGTGGTTGAACACGTTGTAGGCCTGAATGTCGATCCGGAAGTTCATTCGCTCACTAATCTTGAAGCGCTTGGTGACGAAGAAATCGTTCCAGAAGAAACTCGGACCGTACAAAGAATTGCGCGCCGCCGTGCCGTACTGGCAATTGGCAACGCTCAAACCGCCTGCGCAGTTGCCGGTAAGCGGATCAACCACGGAGGAAAAGGCGTACGGATTCAAAAACTGAATCGTAGCCGGCTGGGTGATGCCGGGCAGTACGCTGTTGGCGGGAACGTACGGGCTTTGGCCGGCAACGGGCGAGGCAAAGTTCGGCCCGCTCGTATTAACAAGACCATTGCCGTTGGCAGTGTACCCCGCGCTCAGGGGGGTGACTGGGAATCCGCCGTGCACGTACACATCGCCGGAAATCTGCCATCCGTTCACCACCTGGCTTACGAACCGCTTGCTGGTGTGGAAGGGCAGGGTGTAAACGTAGTTGGCGTTGACAACGTTGCGAAGATCATAGTCGCAGTTTCCGTAGTCACGCCCGAGTTGCCCCATAATGGGATTGATAATCCCCTGGGGGTTGAAGGAGAAGATGCCGCCGTTTGAAAGCTCATCCAGGCAGTGGCTGTATGTGTAGTTGATGTTAAACATCAAGCCGTGGCTGGTGCGCTTGGTGGCAGTAACCTGCAAGGAATTGTAACTGCTGTTCGCGCCCGTTTGAAGCTGGGTCACGTTGCCGAACCGCGGGTCGGGAGAAGCGCCGTACGGGTACGGTGAGAAGCACCCCTGGCATACGGATTGGTAGCCGTTGGCCGCTTCAGTAAAGGGAATTTGCGAAGCGTGGGTACCCACGTATTGCACGGAAAGCAGCATGTTGGGCGTGAACTGGTGCTCAAGGCCCGCGCTCCACTCATAGAACACGGGGTAGGGCAGGTAGTTGGGAACCGCATAGTAGTTGGCGGCGGGAATGCAGTTGGCTGGAGCGCCCGTGGCGCCGCAGGAGAGAACGCCCGAACTAAAGCCACTTCGCAGGGCCACGTTGGCGCCCTGCATGGTGGTTAGCGCGTCGGGGTTGGCGGCATTGCCGGCGCCAGGAATGCTGTAGATAGCGTTGCTCAAGCTGCCGAAAATACCGCTGGTGAAGAAGTTGTTGTTGGGAAAGTTGCCCAGAATATTATCCGTAAGCGCTGCGGGAAAGACGTCACTGAACATTCCTCCGCCGGCGCGGAACACGGTATTCGGAGTCACCTGATAGGCGATGGAAGCCCGCGGCTGCCACACGATAAGCTGCGTGGAGTTCAGTTCGTTGCTGAGCCCGGTCTTGATAACCTGATTGACCGGCGTGTTGATGTCGTGGTTCAGGCTGAAGAAATCGCTGGTCATGCGGGCGTACTGGCCGCGCTGGCTGACGGGGTTTGAGTTCCAGGTGGCGCGAATGCCGTAGGTGACGGTCAGCTTGGGCTTCGCTTTCCAGGTATCCATCGCGTACATGTCCAGCCCGATCACACCGACCGGCTCATCGGTTGAGAGCGGGTAACCCTGCTGGGCATAGCACGAAATACCCAGACTGTATTGCACAATGTCACAGGCCTGGGTGTAATAAATTGAGCCAGAACCCAAATCATGATCGCTCACCAGATCGCGCCGCAGGTTCTCGCCAAACTTAAATTCGTGAGTCCCTTTGGTCCAAGTCAGGTTATCGATCGCCTGATAGTTGGTCACATTGCGACCTTGCGGCCACGCCGTGCCTGCTCCGTAAATGTTGGTGAACCCTCCGCCAAAGCTCGTTGCGAATTCAAAAGGTGACGCAGCGTTGGCAGCAGTGAAGTTGGTGGGCTCAAATATGGCCGAGTACCAGTAAACGCCCGGGTTAAATTCGTTCACCAGGGTAGGGCTGAAGATGTGGGTGTAGCCGATGGCCGCGGTGGCCTGCGGCTGGGAAGAGTAAGCGTTGAATACAGAATTCACCGGGTCGGTGTAAGTGGCCTGCAGGCCTGCTTCACTGGTGAACTTGTACCACACACGGTTGCTGGCGTTGATGTCGTTGTCGACGCGAATGGTATACAGCCGGTCGTTGGTGTGATTGCTTAGCCCAAAGTTGCGATGCAGAGCGCAGCCATCGCCCTGAGGTATGCTGGCCATGTTTAAGCTCAAAGGAACAAAGTTTCCGTTGCTAAAGATGGGGCAGCCGTTTATTGGTACAGGAACACCGCCCGCAGGCTGGCCATAAAGGCTGAACGCCTTCTGATAATAGGCCGTCTCCGGCGCAACGTTGGGCGCCGCGGCGTATTGAGTGCCGGTCAGAGGATCCGGACCGCCCGTGGTCAACTGCTGGAGGGAGTAGTTCTCAAACGCCGTGGTTGGAAAGGTCTCGCTCTGCGTAGTTGGGATAACGATGCGCGTAGCCTCGTAATCGAAAAAGAAGAACAGCTTATCTTTCTTGATGGGCCCGCCCAGGCTGCCTCCGAACTGATTCAGGTTGGAAAAGGACTTGGGATTCGTGCCTGGCTGAGCGTTCAAAAAGTAGTCCGCGGCATTCATCGAAGAGCCGTTCCAGATTTCATAAGCATTGCCGTGGAAATCGTTGGTGCCCGATTTTGAGACGTAGTTGATCTGGGCAGCGCCCTGGCGGCCCTGATCAACCGAATATGAAAGGGTGTTGACGGTGGTTTCCTGCACGTCATTCAGTCCCAACTGCAGGTTGGTGGCCCCGGAGTTGTTCAGGTTCAGGAAGGGGTCGTTGGCGTCCAGACCGTCAATCGTAAAATTGTTGGATACGGAAGGGAGGCCGTTAAATTCCACGTTGCCGTACCCGCCGCTGGAATTCATGATGGCGCCGGCAGCCACTTGCGCCACATAGCTCAGGTCCATGCCCGGGTTCGGCAGGTTCGAAATGGCGGTTGCAGTGACCGTTGTCGTGGTGTTCGGATTATCCACCTGCACCATCTCCGCGCCCGCGGTCACTTCAATGGTCTGAGTAGCAGCGCCCACTTCAAGCTTGAAGTTCACGGTTGAGGTCTGCGAAATGGCCACCGCAACCGGCCCGATATTCTGGGCCTTGAAGCCGCTGGCCTCGACGCTCACCTGATATTGGCCGGGCAGCAACTGAGCAAAATTGTAGGTTCCTGCCGTGGACGTGGTGGTGGTGCGGACTTCGCCCGTGGTCAAGCTCTTCGCCGTCACCTTGGCACTCGGAACCGTGGCCCCGCTCTGGTCAGCAACGTTGCCCGCAATGGCGCCCGTTGTGAGCGTTTGCGCCCAGGCGCCATACGTACACGCCAGGGTAATCAGCATTGCAGACAAGGCATGGAAAAGCATCTTGCGGCAAATTCTGATGTTTCCCCTCGTCATTGGTTTTCCTCCGTTAAAAAGAGTTTTCTGGCCATGTCTCCGCCCCAACCCGGGAGCAGGCCATCGAAAAGAACCTATGGATCAACCCGACGCAGGAATTTAAAAGAAGAAATAAGGTGTGGGAATAGACTATAGCGCCCGGCAACTTGCTGCCGGATTCCCCCTCATGAATTTTCTGTGCGATCAAAACACCTAAAGGATGACTACCATCCCCACGCGCGTATTTTAGGTTAAAGGCTAGCCTGCTTGTCAAGAAAAATCTTTTATCTTCTGTGAATTACAGGGCTATTGATCACACTCATAAGAGAAACTTTGTTGTTGATTTAGTCTTTCGGTTTCTCGACTCCGGGCCGCTCGTCGTGCCAGGAACTGGGTACGGCGGTGCACAACACTTTCCAGCCGGCTTCGGAAAAACTCGTGCCGCCTGTCATTCCGAGGAGGGCCACGTTTGTCATTCCGAGCGCAGCGAGGAATCTCGCTCTGAGTTCTCGAGGGCCACGTTTGTCATTCCGAGCGCAGCGAGGAATCTCGCTCTGAGTTCTCGAGGGCCACGTTTGTCATTCCGAGCGCAGCGAGGAATCTCGCTCTGAAGTCCTGACGACCCATGACAGAGCGAGATTCCTCGGCCATAAAGCGGCCTCGGAATGACGGTGTTTCGAAACATTTTTCCGTAACCTGTCGGCATCTCGATAAGAAAGCACTCAATCTGTTCGATACCCACAAGCTCATTCGAAATCTTTGCCTGACTCCCTCCGAGTATCTTAAGTCGTCACAGTGTAAAAGGATTACGGGCTGATGAGCGTTTGGTATGAATCCATACTTTAGCGCTTAACTGTTGGGAATTTCCTTTTCCTCTCGTTTTTTATATGTTGTATCCGCCTTTTCATAGATCGCGAGCACGCTTGGTGTGGGAACTTCTCGTTGCTTTTTGAAATCAATAATATACAGTTCAGTAAACTTTGGACAAGGGATTGCACCTTTAAGACTCAGGGTCGGGAGGCATACCCTTGACGTTTTGCCTTCCGGTGGCCACCACATAACTGATTCAGAGTAATCGCATGCCATTAATCAATTATGCGTATTGGCACAAATCATCATCCGGAACTGAACCCGCCGCTGGCGGGATACCGGATTCAGCATAGAAGCTTAAGGAGGTCGGATGCGAAGAACCACCCATATTCTCTCAGCCTTCATAGTCAGTATCGCTCTGCTGCACGTGGTGGCAGGCAGGGCCAACGCTGACGAACTCTACGGAAAGATCCGTGGCGCCGTAACCGATGCCAGTGGCGCCGCCGTTCCAGGCGCAACCGTCACCGTCACCAACCGCGCCACAGGAATTTCGCGCAAACTGGTGACAGGTGACGATGGCACGTACACGTTCCTGAACCTTTTGGCCCCCGCCGACTATGACATTACGGTGGAAGCGACAGGCTTCAAGAAACACATCAGCCAGGGCATTCACCTGAATGTAAACCAGACTTTCGTTTCCGACGCCCAGTTGCAGGTGGGCGGCATGACGGAGGAGGTGACGGTGCATGCCGCCACGGCGCAAATCAACACCACCAGCATGCAGCTTGGCACCAGCATTCAGGGCCAGCAGATTGTTGACCTGCCGCTGAATGGCCGCAACTGGATTCAGTTGCAGCAATTGCAGCCCGGCGTCGTTGCGTCTTCCGACCGCTTTGGAAGCAATTTTTCAACCAACGGCGCGGAAACGCAGCAGAACAGCTTTCTGGTGAACGGCGTTGACTCGAACGACATTCCGCTCAACAGTCCGCTGATCATTCCCAGCCCCGACGCCATCGGCGAATTCCGTATGGTGACCAACACCATCAACCCTGAATTCGGGCGCAACTCCGGCGCCATCATCAACGCCATCGTGAAGAGCGGCACCAACCAGTGGCACGGTGACGCTTTTGAGTTCTTTCGCGATACCTCGCTGGATGCGCGCAATTTCTTCCAAAAAACCGTTTCGCCTTTCCATCAGAACCAGTTTGGCGGCACGGTAGGCGGGCCCATCTGGAAGGATCATACCTTCTTCTTCTTTTCGTACCAGGGAACACGGGCAACTGTGCCTCAGGGTTTCGCAGTGCCCACCGTATTCAGTTCCGCGCAGCGTAGCGGCGCCTTTACGGACCTGGCCACTTCCAAGGGCATTTCCGCAACCCCTTTGACCGGCGACAACGGGCAGCTTTACCCGGCCGGAACCCCTTACTCCACCCTGTTTCCCAACAACCAGATTCCTACCGGGGACCTGAACCCGCTGGCCCTGAAGTTGATGAACCAGTACGTTCCGCTGCCCAACGCGGTTAACAACGGCTACACGTTTAATCCTTCAACTGTAACCACCGCGGACCAGTACATTACCCGCATTGACCACACCTTCAGCTCCAAAGACTCGATCTGGGGCTACTGGTTCTGGCAGACGAACCCTGACACCAACACCCTGCCCTTCACCGGGTCAACGCTGCCGGGCTTTGCCGATACGGACCAGCGCCATTCGCAGGAATACACCCTGGACTGGAACCACATCTTCAACGGTTCAACCATCAACGAAGCCCGCATCGGTTACAGCCGTTTCAACTTTGTTGCCGTTGAGCCGCAACAAGCCATCAACCCCACGTCATACGGGTTTACGGGGATTACTCCTCAGGCGCCCAGCGTGGCCTCGCTTCCGGTGATCGCCTTGAACGGCTATTTCACCATCGGCTTCAGCACCAACGGCCCGCAGCCTCGTATCGACCAGACGACGCAGTTCATTGATAACTTCAGCAAAGTTATCGGCACTCACACCTTCAAGGCCGGCTTCACCATGGAGCGGTTCAACGTCTACAACCCGTTCTACAACTCCCTTTCGGGCAGTTTCTCTTTTAACGGTTCAGGAACCTTCACCACGGGTGATCCCGGCGCTGACTTCCTGCTGGGCGTGCCGGATTCCTACGCCCAGGGCAGCGGCTCCATCATTAACGCCCGCGCGCAGGAGTATTACAGCTACGGGCAGGATGAGTGGAAAATCCGCCCGAACTTTACGCTGACCTACGGCCTGGGCTGGGATATTGAGACTCCCTACCACAACCTTTACGCCGCGGGTGAAGCGGTGAACGCTTTCCGCTCCAGCCTGCAATCAACGGTCTTTCCGACCGCGCCGGCGGGCTTGTTGTTCCCCGGCGATTACGGCATTACCAACACGGGTGGTCCAGGCACGCCATTCCACGATCTGGCGCCGCGCCTTGGTTTTGCCTGGAGCCCCGACAGCGCCCGCAAGTGGAGCATCCACGGTGGCTTTGGCCTTTATTACAACCGCGCCGAAGAGGAACTGGCGCTGCAGAACCTTACCGCGCCGCCTTTCTCCATCTTCTCCGCCGGCGCCGGCGACCTGGGTGGAAGCCCCAACCTTGCAAACCCGTTTACAGGCAACGCGCTGGTTAACGGCAACGTAAACCCGGTTTCAGAGAACAATAAGTTCCCCTTCTCGGTTCCCACCAAGGGATCGCCGGTGAATTTCTCGCAATATGAACCTTTCTCCCTTAACCTGTTGGGCCCCAACTTTGGCGTGCCCATGTCCATGAACTACAACCTGACCGTTGAGCGCCAGTTGAACACCTCAACCATCGTGGATTTGGCCTTTGTGGGCAACCAGGGCCGTCACCTGCTGGGCGCTTATGAATTGAACCCCGCCGGCTCATATCCGGGCGTGAATCCGGGTGCGGTGGCCGCAGGCTGCAACGCCTTTGATCTGGGCACCTGCGATCCCGGCGCGTTCAATTACAACCCCTCGATTTTTGCTTCGCTGGGGCAGCAAGCCACCGATTTCAACTCCAACTACAGCTCGCTGCAGGCCAGCGTTACCCGGCAGTTCAGCCGCGGGTTCCAGTTTGCAGCCGCTTATACCTGGTCGCACTATATGGATATGACCTCCAGCCTGGAAAACAGCGCCTTTAACGGCCCGGGCATCAACCCGTTTGACTTCGCCTCCATGTGGGCGAATTCAGCCAACGACGCTCCGAACCGGCTGGTGATCAACTACGATTACGAGCTGCCCTTCTACCACTTCTTCCGGCACGCCAGGCGGGCGGTGGATGGGTGGAAGGTGGTTGGCATCACCACATTCCAATCCGGCTTCCCGGTAGCCGTATTCAACTCAAACTTCCAGTCCAACACTTGCTACGCCACGTTTTCCTTCTACGCCTGCCCGGATCGCGCCAACCTGGTTTCAACACCCACGATTGGCAATCCGCGCAACAACGTGATCAATGGCAAATCGTTTTACTGGTTCAACCCGTCGGCTTTTGCGGAGCCCGCTGCCGGAACCATCGGCAACGCCAGCCGCAATCCGCTGTTCGGGCCTGGAATCGATAACTTCGACTTTTCGCTGATCAAAGACCTGGCGATTACGGAGAGCAAGTACTTCGAATTCCGGTTTGAGTTCTACAACATCTTTAACCAGACCCTTTTCGGGGCGCCCAACGGCAACTTTGCCAGCGCCAACTTTGGCCGCATCCTCGGAGTACAGCAGGGTTCGACCAACGGCAACGGCCGGGTTGTGCAATTGGCCGGAAAGTTTTACTTCTAGCTTTTCAGTTTGTTGAAAAACTCGTGCCGCCTGTCATTCCGAGGAGCTGCAGGCGACGAGGAATCTCGTATGTGCTTGGTTCTGCAAAAAGCAGATCCTTCGCGTGCGCTCAGGATGACATCCTGGGAACGTTTTTGAACAAACTGTTAGGTCATATTAACTCCTTCAAGCGCCCGCTTCGGCGGGCGCTTTTTTTGTCGCGGGCTTTCCTCAGATTTGGGCTACTCGGCTCCCCTGTCTCCATCCGGCCCGTTGGCGGTTCCGTTCCTGGCGCTTGGTGGCGTAAATTCGCATAATTTTGGTTTGTATCAGGGCACGGCTTTAGCCGTGCCGGTGCGGGGGCGAAAAAAAGAAAATGTCTTTTGGGGCCAGCTCTTCGGCCCGACTGAAGTCGGGCCCTGATACAAAGCGTGCCTTTGCGACGGGGAA
>VFSW01006537.1_pt1 | contig 17119 bp, 13 predicted proteins | sample 5358111 | NCBI WGS metagenome assembly VFSW01 (sample SAMN11554181, study PRJNA540505) | mine drainage metagenome | isolation source: sediment from site ElyBrook_90M | place: USA: Ely Copper Mine, Vershire, VT | collected 2017
GTATGTCCCGGCCCTGATTCAAGATTTCGCCAAGTATCCAGAATTGCGCTGGCTCAACAAACACTATCTAGTCCCCCCAGCCACTTTAGCCTTGCTGCTGCTCTGCGGCGGGTGGAGTGCTTTGGTGTGGGGCTTCGTAGTTTCGACCGTCCTACTGTTTCACGGGACCTTCACCATCAATTCGATTGCGCATTTGTGGGGATCGAGACGCTTCAACACTCCGGATGACAGTCGCAACAACTTATTTCTTGCCATCATCACGCTCGGCGAAGGCTGGCACAACAATCACCACAAGTTCATGTACGCGTGCCAGCAGGGAATTCATTGGTGGGAGGTGGACGTCACGTACTACGCGCTGAAGATGCTGAACTGGCTGGGAGTAGCCCGGGATCTGCGAGGCATTCGGCTGCCACTTTCGGGAAGTGAGGCGCGATGAGCCGGATCGCGGTGATCGGAGCAGGCATCTCGGGAATGGGCGCGGCGTACCTACTCAGCCAGAAACACGAAGTATGGCTGTTCGAAAAAGAGGCTCGCCTCGGAGGCCACACCCATACCCATCAGATTGAAACCAGTCGCGGCGTTTTGCCGATTGACACCGGTTTCATTGTGCATAACGACCGCACGTACCCGAATCTGGTTCGCTTGTTCCGACAGATGGGCATCGTCCGGCAAGCGAGTGACATGTCGTTTGGTGTTTCTTGCCGGCAGACTGGCTTTGAATACAGCAGCCGTGGCCTGAGCGGATTTTTTGCGGGCAGGAGCAATTTGTTTCGCCTGGGACACTATCGCTTCCTGGCGGAGATCATGCGCTTCAACCGGGCAGCAAGAAGGCTTTTGCAGGATCCGGCCAGCGCGCAAATCAGCTTGAGGGACTACCTGCATGCCCATCAGTTCGGAGGCGAGTTCACGCGCTACTATCTGCACCCCATGGTTGCGGCGGTGTGGTCCACATCGCCGGAAGAAATCGAAGACTTCCCGGCCTTTACTTTGATTCGCTTTCTCGAAAATCACGGACTCCTCGGTCTGACGACGGCGCCTCAGTGGTACGCGCTGCAAGGCGGCAGCAGCGTTTACATTCCGCCGCTGACCGCGCCTTATCGGGAACGGATTCGCTTGGGAGCAAAGATCGACGGCGTCAGGCGCACTGCGGTGGGAGTGGAGATTGGCTTTGAGGACCGTTCGCCGGAGTCTTTCGACCAAGTGGTCTTCGCCTGTCATGCGCCGCAAACGTTACAACTACTGACCGATCCAACTCCACTGGAGCGGCAGATTCTTGGTGGTTTCCGCACCAGTCGCAACCAGACCGTGCTGCACACCGACTCGACCCTTCTGCCTCGGCGGTTGGGCGCTCGTGCCTCGTGGAACTATCATCTCAGCGCCAAACGACGGGCCGCCACGCTGACCTATCACATGAACCGTCTGCAGAGCCTGCCCACGCACGAAGATTACTGCGTCACACTGAACGATACTCAGTCCATTGACAAACGCTGCATTCTGCGCGAGATGACCTATTTCCATCCTCTTTATACGTTGGAGGCTGTGCGGGCCCAGGCGCGTTGGCGTGAGATCAGCGGCCGCAACCGGACGCACTTCTGTGGCGCATACTGGTTCTACGGCTTCCATGAAGACGGATTGAATTCAGCGATCCGCGTCGCGGAGAAACTGGGCGTAGCCTGGGATGAACCGAATGAGGCGGCGGCCTGATGGAATCGGGAATCTATTCCGGAACGTTGCGTCATCGCAGGTTCACTCCTGCCCGTCACGAGTTTACTTACCCGCTGTTCTTGGTCTTCCTCGATATCGACCGGGTGCCGGAACTGATGAAGATATCTCCGCTGGCGGGATACAACCGGCGGAACTGGGTTTCCTACCAGGAGCGGGATCACTTCGGTGATCCGGCGATGACTTTGCGCGAGCGCGTATCGCGGGATGCGGGCAAAAACGGTGTTGCCCTTCCCGAAGGGCGAATCTTCCTGCTCACGCATCTCCGCTATCTGGGCTACAACTTCAATCCCGTTTCTTTCTTTTACTGTTACGACCGGGAAGACAAGTTGCAGATGGTCATGGCCGAAGTAAACAATACTTTCGGAGAGACCGCCAACTACTGGCTCACGCCAAGTATGGAGTGCCCGGCAGGCGAAAACAAACGGTACCGATTCTCGAAGACATTTCACGTGTCGCCCTTCCTGAAGCTGGGTCACGAATACGATTGGACATTCACGCCGCCCGGCGATCGGCTGATCAGTCAGAGCGTCAGTTATGAGGGTGGGAGGGAGATCTTCGATTCCACGCTGAAGCTGGAGCGGCGCGAGTGGTCGCGGGCTGAACTCCACCGGGCTCTGCTGCGATTTCCCTGGATGACGGCCAAGGTAATTACGGCCATCCATTGGCAGGCCTTGCGGCTACTACTGAAGCGCGTGCCAGTAGTCGCGCATCCCGGCGCGGGCCGCTTCGAGCGGGCAACAGTGCAGCACCTGGGGGCGTCATGGCAAGCGGAATAACCACCAACATCGCGAAGAAGACATTTCTGAAAAGTCTGGCGGGGCTGCGGGTCGGCAGCCTGGAGATTGTCTGTCCTGAGGATACCTACACCTTTGGGCACTCCGGCGCTTCTCTGGACAAAGATGCTCTGCACGCTGTAATCGCCGTACACGATCAGCGCTTTTTCCTGCGCGCGCTGTTAGCGGGAGACGTCGGCATCGGCGAGGCGTACATGGACGGCGACTGGTCTACACCCGATCTGGTTGCGGTCGTCCGGTTGGCGGTGCAAAACCTGGACCCACTGGACGGCAGCAACCGCCTCTTGACCTCCTTCCGCAGACTCGCTGACTTGATCGAGCATCGCCGCCACGGCAACACCCAGGCTGGCAGCCGGCGCAATATCGCGTATCACTACGACCTGGGCAACGACTTCTACCGCCTTTTCCTCGATCGCAGCCTGGCCTACTCGTGTGCCTATTACGAAACCGTAGAAGATACCCTGGAGCAGGCCCAGATCCGGAAGTTCGACCACATCTGCCGTAAGCTTCAGTTGGGACCGCGGGACCACGTGCTCGAGATCGGTACCGGCTGGGGCGGTTTCGCGGCCTTCGCGGCAGAAACCTACGGGTGCCGTGTAACAACCACGACGATCAGCCACCAGCAGCACGACTACGCGCGTGAAGTGTTCACGCGGAGCAGGGCGGGGGACCGCGTCCAGTTGCTGTTCGAAGACTACCGCAACCTGCGCGGACAGTACGACAAGATCGTCAGCATTGAAATGTTCGAAGCCGTGGGCTACGAGCACTACGACCACTACTTCACAGCCTGCGATCGCATCCTGAAGCCAGACGGCAGCATGCTCCTACAGACCATCACCATCCAGGAAAATAAGTTTCAGCAGTACCGTAAGCAGAGCGACTGGATCAAGAAACACATCTTCCCCGGAGCCGAACTGGCTTCCGTCATTGAAATCCAACGATCGCTGGCTCGAACCACCCGCATGCAGCTTTTTCACTTGGAAGACATCGGCAAGCACTACGAGCTGACCCTTCACGAATGGCGCCGCCGATTTCTCCAACATCTCTCCGAAGTACGCCAGTTGGGATTCGACGATCGCTTCGTGCGCATGTGGGACTACTACCTGGCGTATTGCGAGGGAGGATTCCGCGAACGGTACATCAGCGATGTGCAGTTAGTGCTAAGCAAAGTAACGAGCGAAGTTCATCTGATGAATGAACCTGAGATGCAGCCAGCATGGCAGGAGAGATCGTAATGACGTATCGAACACTGATAGCAGCGATTGTTGTGGTGGCCATCGCACTCACGCCGATGATGTTTGCCGCTTCCGGGCCGCCGGTGGGCAGCGTGGCGCCCGAATTCACGCTCACATCGCAGGAAGGCACGCCGGTCAGCCTGAAGGACTATCGCGGCAAGTGGGTGGTCTTGTACTTCTATCCCAAGGACTTTACCAGCGGCTGTACGATCGAGGCGCACAACTTTCAGCGCGACCAGTCGCAGTACCAGCAGCGGAATGTCGTCGTGCTTGGCGTCAGCGTCGATAGCGCCGACTCCCACAAGCAGTTCTGCACGAAAGAAGGACTGAACTTCAAGCTGCTGGCCGATACTGATCACCAGGTATCGAGTGCTTACGGCTCGTTGACCAACCTCGGGCTGGTGAAATTTGCTTCTCGTCACACCTTCATAATCAATCCCGAGGGCAAGGTGGCCAAAGTGTTTACCGAGGTGAATCCGAACAAGCATAGCGAGGAAGTCTTGGCCGCTCTTGCCGAACTGCAAAAACCGAGTGGCGACTCCCGGTAAGGCCTTGAGGGCTGACTGACGATCCCATGAACTATGACGCGATTCTGGTCACTTCCTTCGGGGGTCCCGAAGGCCCCGATGATGTCATGCCATTCCTGGAAAATGTCTTGCGTGGCAAGAACGTGCCCCGCGAGCGCATGCTGGAAGTGGCTCAACACTACTACCGCTTTGGCGGTAAGAGCCCGATCAACGACCAGAATCGACAACTCATCGCAGCTCTTGATAAAGAACTGGCTCAACACGGGCCTCGCTTACCCATCTATTGGGGGAATCGTAATTGGCATCCCATGCTCGCCCACACGCTGCGCCAGATGAAGGCGGACGGAGTCGGCCGCGCGCTGGCTTTTGTGACGTCCGCTTACAGTTCGTACTCGAGCTGCCGGCAGTATCGGGAAGACATTGCACGCGCGCAACAGGCTGCCGGCGAGGGCGCGCCAATTGTGGATAAGATTCGCGCCTTCCACAACCATCCCGGATTTGTCGAGGCCGTCGTAGATCGCTTGCGGCAGGCGCTGGCAAAGATTCCAGAGGACCGGCGTCAGGCGGCGCACCTTATTTACACCGCGCACAGCATTCCACTGGCGATGGCGCAAGGCTGCGACTACGAAAAACAACTCACGGAAACCGGCAGGTTAGTTGCGGAACATCTGGGACGCAAAGAATGGCGCCTGGTGTACCAGAGCCGCAGCGGTCCAGCGGCGCAACCTTGGTTGGAGCCGGACATTCTTGATTGCCTGCGCGAGATCAAAGCGCGCGGAGGCAGTTCCGATATCGTGATCGCCCCCATCGGTTTCGTCTCAGACCACATGGAGATTCTTTTCGATCTTGATACGCAGGCGCGAGGGCTGTGCGCAGAGTTGGGCTTGCAAATGGTACGAGCGGAGACCGTGGGCACGCATCCCCGGTTGATACGCATGATTCGCGAACTGATTTGTGAGCGCTTGGACGAAACCAATCCCAAGCTTACTGTGGGAGTGTTAGGTCCTCGCCCTGACGTTTGTGCCCCTGACTGCTGTCCAATGTCCCGCCGAACGGCAGCCGGCTAAAGGACCCCGTAAAAGAGATTGATTCAACGCCTTCCGGCTACAAAGCGAACAAGTTTCTTGGCAAGAGTGAGTGTTTGGTGTTGCTGACTCATGGGAGTAAAGACGTGATTGAGACACTGAGCCATTGAAGAGCTGTGATCGAAACAGACGCGCAAAACCAGAGCTTTCTACTCGCCGATCAAGCGCCAGGTTTGCTGGTCACGCCGTGCGAAAGCACACCGGAAATTATGGTCCATTAACAGTCTACGAACTGTTTCCGAGGGCATTAAGACGCTTTTGTATCCCCATCCGTGCCGCGTGTTTTCAGTTAGTTACGGTTCAAGCTTTCGCTGTCACGACTGCGACTAAACAGTTTGTGCGAATCAATACTGCCTCACGCACTTCTGGGAATCTTGGGCGGCCCTTGGGACTCACGCCTTCGTAAAAGGCGAACGCCACCGCATTTCGGCAGTGGCGTTCATGGTTGCGGGGGAGTGGATTTGAACTCCGACAGTTCTTTGACAATACGTAACTTATTGATAAAAAGATGTCGATGAAACCACCAAAACGCTCGTTGAGCGCTTTTGTAGCACAAACTTAGCACAAATGGCCGCTCCCAGAGCCCGAAAGAAACTCAAGACACGGACTAAGCGGGGAGAGTCCATCGACGCCTCCCTCCAGGTGGGATTGCCGACGACGAAGCACAGGCAGTCTCTTATTACAGCGAGAACGGCCATTACTTCCCTTCACAAAACTAGAGCTTGATAAAGTGCAGGCGGATGCATCGCTCCAGCCTCCGGGAAACCGCCGTCTTGACTCCGAGGAAAATCCGATTTCTGCGCAGACAACTCGAACTTGCTCAAACACTCAAGGCTGCGAGCTTGTGACGAAAATTTGCGACCGGCGCCGCCCCCATGCCTTGGTTTTCGCGGTGTCTCGGAGTGAGCCTTGTTCGAATGCCAACTCGGATAGCAGATGCGCCGAGGTATTGAAGTGGAAAGGCTTCGCTAGCATCCGCAAACGAGTTGGTTGCACTGCACTTGTTATCCCGTTACCCCCGCGGCCGCACCGCCGCCAATGGCATCCTGGCCGGAGCAGGCTTCCAGCCATAACCCTAGAAATTCGAGCAACTCGTCTGCTGGCTGTAACCACAACTGCGCCAAGGTCTGCCGCCACTTGGGACGCACAAGTATGCTCATGCCGCGACCCTGCATGGCCAGGAACGCGGACTCGTCCGTAGCGTCGTCGCCCAGATAAGCCACCGGAGTATCGCCTGATATATCGGCAAGAAACGTACGCACCGCGTCTCCCTTGTCGGCCCCGGACGCGCGGATTTCCACTCCGCCGTCGAAATCCAGAAGACCAAGTCCGCTGTGCTCAGCGATGGGGCGCCAGCCTAACAAAACGCGGGCGCGAAGATCCTGAGCAGCGTTTTCGCTTAACCCTCGCCAATGCACCGCGATGCTGCCGGCCTTGAATTCGGCGGCGTGGCGAACTTGCTGGTAGGCAAGCCAGCGATCGGCATCCGACAAGCCGTTCCGTGTCTGCTCATCGAGCGGCGCCATTTCCATATTGCCCGTTGTCTTCAGGCGTTGCAGCCCATGGATTCCCCAAACCTCAGGTCGAGGATGAACATTGAGAAGAGAAAGCACGTCGGTCACGTCGCGTCCGGAGACAAGCACAATTCGCGTTCGCCCATTGCGCACGATCTCTTGCAACAGGAGCGCGACCCCCGGATATGGGTGCGCCAGGCTCCGGACGGAGTGAAACGGCGCCAGCGTTCCGTCATAGTCAAGTAGTAGCGCCGACTGCGGTGACCGTGCGACTACCTGCATAAAGACCGAGATTTGCGCTTGCGCTTCTGATCTCAATTGCATTGCTCCTCTCTTCCCAATCGCGCAAAGGCCGCTTCACGCAACGAACACATTTGCCCGCAACTTCTCCTGCGTGTCTTCCGGTGCATCCAGACGCACCTCGCAAAGTTCGGTGATCAGGTTGCCAGCCCAGCGATAGATGTTGTGCTCCTTAATGAGCTTCCGCATGCGGCGTACTCGCAATTCCTTGTCTTCGGGCTCCATCTCGAGAGCGGCACGAATGGCTTCTGCGGTCTGGTCGATGTCATAGGGATTGACCAGCAACGCGTCACGCAGTTCGCGAGCCGCTCCCGTGAACTGGCTCAGAATGAGGACGCCTCGCTCATCGCGGCGCGCTGCCAGGAATTCCTTGGCTACCAGATTCATTCCATCGTGCAAGGAAGTCACCAGGCAGAGGTCGGCAGCACGGTAATACGGTTCGATCTCCTTGTGGCTGTGCTGGCGCTTCAGAAATACCATGGGCTTCCACTTGCCGCTCTGGAAACGCCAATTGATACGTTCCGCTTCGGCTTCGACTTCGGCGAGCAGATCGTGGTAGCGCTTGATGTGCGTGCGGCTGGGCGCTCCGATCTGCACAAACGTGAACTTCCCTTGATAGCTCGGATATTTTTCGAGGAAGCGCTCGATCGCGAGCAAGCGCTCGAGAATCCCCTTGGTGTAGTCGACGCGATCCACGCCGATGCCCATGAAGGTTGCCTCGACGCCCAAACTCCGCATCAAGGCCGTGCGCTCAAGGTAGTTGAAGCCGTGGTTGTTGTTTTCCGCGGCATCCTCGTCGGTGACCGCGACGCTGATAGGGAAGGGTCGGACCATCGTGCGATGGTCCTGCCGCAGCGCAGAAAAGTGCTCCCAGTCTACGCGCGACTCGACAACGCGGTCCACGGTCTCGAGAAAGTTGTTGCAGTGTGATTGGATGTGAAATCCGATCAGGTCAGCACCGAGCAGGCCATCGACTAATTGACGCTGCCATGGGCAAATGCCGAAGGCCTCCGGATTCGGCCACGGAATATGCCAGAAGATCGCGACGCGGGCATCGGGCCGCTTCTCTTTGATCAACCGCGGTAGTAACGCGAAGTGATAGTCCTGCACCAGAACCACGGGTTTCGAGACGTTTGCGATTTCCTCCAGCACTGCGTTCATGAATTTGCGATTGACATCCTGGTAATGCTGCCAATCGGCGGCTCGAAAAAGCGGCCGCGCGTGTGCAATGTGGCATAACGGCCAGAGTCCCTCGTTGGCAAAACCGTAGTAGTACCCTTCCTCTTCTTCTTTGGTAAGCCACACTCGGCGCAAACTGTAGCGAGGGTCTTCGGGAGGTACACGCAGCCGGTCGGCCGCATCCACAACCTCTGTGTCTGCGCTGCCACTTCCATGTGCGACCCAAGTGCCATCGCAGGCATTAAGCACCGGCTCGAGAGCAGTGACGAGTCCACTCGGAGGGACAACCACGTCAATTGCTTTCCCGTTGCGCTGATGTATATAGGGCTCGCGATTCGACACAACGAACAGATGGCCGTCGTCCAAACGAGTGCGCAGTTGCACCGAAAGTCGATCCGCCGTCCACATCGACTCTCCGGCTTCCCGCAGGCGCGCTTCGTTTTCGGCAGCACTGCGGGCATGGCTGAGGCTCTCCGCCATGGTGGCGACTTCATGCGCTAGCGGCCGGAACATGGCAAGGTCCGGAACATCTTGCCCAAAAGAGATCTTTCCCGTGCGAAGGGCGCGCATCCACTGCGCCGCACGGGCAATGGGACCGGTAATGCTCCAGCGGACGATCAACAGTGTGATCAGCACAATTAGAAGAACTTGAGCCAGTACGCGGAAGAATGCCTGGCGCCAGACAAGAAGGCTCCGGGCGCGTATGTAGCCCACATCGTGCACAACCGCCAAACCGCCCAACACCTCATCCTGACGATGCAGCGGCAACGCCAGAATGTGGACCGGGAGATTTCCCAGCTTCGCAAATGCACCTTCTTCTCGACCTTGCTTGATGGCCTGCGTTACTGCCGGAGGGCTCGTGGTCAGCGTTTTCGCAAGCTCGGGAGTGACGGCGACGATTGCGCCGTTGCGGTCGAAGATAACAATGCCGAGCAGATTCTCGCGGGTCCCGAAGCGTTGCACCAGCCGCTGCAACTCCTCGCCCAACCGCGCTTCACCTTTGCCTTTGTTTTTGCCCGAACCTACGTTCAACAATCGCTCCACGTTGCCAACGAGGCTTTCTCCGAGCACTTCCGCACGACGTTCCAAGTCGCTGCGTAAGGCACGTTTCTCACCCAATACGTCGTAGTAGGAAAAGCCGGCGGAAACCAGCGCGACACCGACAATCAAAGAGACGATTAGGCGGAGACTCAACAGTCGCATGCACAGTCCTTATGATTAGCTAGATTTTGACGCAAGACTGCTTAGACAAGTTGTTCGGTGGAAGTAAAAACGTTTGCAAATAGACTCAGGGAGACGCGAAGACTACTGCGCACCGTCTTCGCCAGAGGTGTCGACTCGCGCACCGTGTTTCAACGGAGTCACCTGCGCGCAATCATAGACCTCGGGTTCATGCCTACAGTGCTTACTGTAGGATTCACATAGACAGGCATTAACCAAACATTACAGTCGCACAGGAACTTTGTGCTCGATTTCTTCTGAAATGCAATCCGCAACTTGACTGCATACGACGGTATCTCGCGGACAAGGCACAGTTACTGATCCGGCTGCGACTTTGGCACGATATTTGCACTATTCGCGCACGGGCTTTTGTTTGACACGAAAGACTTGATTTAAGAATTCACATTTGGAGGCAGTAAGATGAAACGATTTCTCTCGGTGGTCGCAGTACTCGTGTTCACCGGACTCACATTCAGTCTGTCAGCGCAGACGCCGGCTACACAAAGCCAGGATACGAGCGCGCAACAACCAGTAAATACTCAGACGCAGCAACAGAGTGCGCAGAGCTTCGAAGGTAAGATCACGAAGTCAGGGGACAAGCTGGTTTTGAAAGACAACGCAACTCAAGTCGCCTATCAGTTGGATGACCAGGATAAAGCCAAGCAGTTCGAAGGCAAAGTGGTAAAGGTTACGGCAACGATGGATCCAAACACGAACACGCTCCACGTCGTCGATATCACTCCATCCGAGAGCCGGTAGGCGTTTCGACCTTCGGCCCATCGTCCTCAAACTACCCGCTGTGATGTTCACAGCGGGTTTTGCTTGTTCTAAGAACACGTTGCGGAAGGGCAGCATACTGTCCGCTTAGGATTTTTCCTACATAGCTTGATTTCCACTGTCTTATACAGCGATTCCCCGAGGAGGCCATGCAATGTTCGCTGGGAGTTTGCGGATTGCAACCCTCAGACTTGCGCATGAAAAATACAGATATCGCAGTATGGGCTGTTCGTCTCGGTTCGCATTAATCTGTAGTCCCACCGAACTCCGCGACATCAGCAGGCGCTTGTGCTCGGGAGGCACGCGGCGCCTGCTCCTTCCTTGCCGTTGAATTGCGCTGAGCCTGTTAATGGAACGCGCATTGGGACGACTCGCTCATCACGCCACTGTGCTTTCGGTGGTGCTGCTGGGCTGTGGCGGCATCTGGATCTGGATAATGTTGTTCTTGATCGCGTAGACCACCAGATCCCGGATGGAGTGCAAGTTGAGTTTCCGCATAATGTTACTGCGATGAGTTTCAACGGTCTTCGTACTCAAATTGAGGAACGAGGCTACCTCTTTGGAGCTTTTCCCTTCCGCCAAGAGCTGTGTAACCTCGCGTTCCCTTGAGGTCAATACGGGAAGGTTGGGCGGCTCATTTTTGGACATGGCATGCCCCCTGTCCAGGAAACCTCGCAATACAAGATCGTTCACTCGAGGGGTGAAGAACATTCGTTTGCTCTGGAGAGCCTCAACGGCGGAAACTAGATCGCGCGCTGCGTCGGACTTGAGTACAAATCCCCGGGCACCGGCGTCGAGGGCTTCTCGGATAATCTGATCGGCATCGGTAATGGTCAGCACGATGATCTTGAAATGGGGGTCATGTTGCAGAAGTTGACGCGTGGTATCCAGCCCGTTTAGAAACGGCATGCCAATATCGAGGATTACTACATCGGGCTTCAACTGCTTGGCCATTTCGATCGCTTCGCGCCCGTCGGATGCTTCGCCACACACTTCCCACCCCTCACGTCTCTGGAGAAGCGCACACAGACCGCGGCGCACAATTTCGTGGTCGTCCGCTAAAAGGATACGCAATTTCATGATGGATCCTCCTAATGCTAGTACAAGAGTGGTCAGAGATTTGAAATTGAATGGCCCGCTACAACTTCGTTTGTGGCTGCCGCGCCAAGGCAGTGAATTCCCGATGCTCGCTCACGGCTTCGACCGCTTCCACTAAATCGCGCGCAAGGTTGGATTTGACGACGTACCCCCTCGCACCGGCCGCCAACGCCTCCCTCATCATCTGCGATGAATCATGCTGCGTAACGAACAAAACCTCGCGTCCGGGAGCCCTCTGCTGGATAAGGCGGCAAGCCTCAATCCCGTTCATTCGCGGCATCGTGACATCGAGTACCACGACATCCGGGTGCAAACTGCTGACCATTTCCAAAGCTTCTACTCCATCCGACGCCTCGCCCACTACTTCCCACTCACTTCGATCTTCTAAGAGAGTTCTCAATCCCTGCCGTACAACCGGATGATCATCGACCAACAGAATTCGAACCGTCATAACCGTTAACTACGCCCTCCGAGGCAGATGCTTGCTTGCAGACCAAATCCTTGCGATGTCAAACATTGGCCCGCTCTGCCGGTTGCCGCGACGGTAGCGCTTGCAAGGGCCACGATTACAAACTGGATCAGTAAAGCCCTCTAAAACTAGCATGGTACTACTTGGTATCGAATACAGGGATTCCTGTATGCCGGAACTTACACACATTCGCCCAAAGCGGCGGTTGGTTCCAACAAAACCGAGGCCGCGGGAATCATGAGTTCAAGGAGAGTGCCTGGAGCAGTATTCGTCAACCGTAGCTCTCCACCGAATTCCCGGGCACGCTGTTTCATACCGCCAATGCCAATACCCACCTTCTCCGGACGCATCTCTGCAATCCGCTCATCGATACCCTTCCCGTCATCGACTACCGAGACGACGATAAGCCCATCTTTTTGACGCAAGCTGATCGATGCTTTCCGGGCTTCTGAATGGCGGTACACATTGGTGAGCGCCTCTTGCACAATTCGAAACACGGCCGTCTCGACCTCCGGCGACATTCGTGGAACATCTGAGGGACGAACATCCAGCAAGGTCTCGATGCCGCTTCGCTTACTCATGCCATCGACGTACCAAGCCAGCGCCGACAGCAGCCCGACTTCATCGAGCAGAGGCGGATGGAGTAGGTGCGACATAGTGCGGACTTGCTGAATTGCACGATCAATCATGCTGCTGGCCTGACCAATCGCTTCTTGCGGTTGAAAGGAGCGCTCTAGAAGCATCTTGTCTAAAACCATCTTAGCGACGGCGAGTTCTTGTCCTAAACCATCGTGCAAGTCGCGAGCAATACGCCGGCGTTCCTGATCCTGGGCCGATATGAGCCGGGCTGAAAGACGGCGCAGCTCGTCCGTCCTTTGATCGACCATCTTCTCCAGTTGAACTGCGTTCTCACGAATGGATTGTTCCAGCAGTTTGCTGTCGTGAATGTCAGAACAAGTGCCGTACCCTCGCACGACTTTTCCATTCTGGTCTCGAATCGGCACGGCGCGCGCACGGAACCACCGGTAGTTTCCGTCTTTCCCGCGCAAGCGATATTCAACTTCGTAGTTCTCTCCCGTTTGGACACAGTTGAGCCATCGCTGCTGGCTTCGCTCGCGATCGTCGGGATGCAGGTACTCCCACCATCCGAAGCCAACCGCGGTGCCGGGCGCGGCGCCTGTGTATTCATAAAAGCGATCGCTAATGTAATCCCGAGCCCCGTCCGCTTGCCTACTAAAGATAATGTCGGGAGCGGTGTGTACAATTGCATCGAGTTCTTGATTCTTGCTCGCCAGTTCATAGTTGAGTTGCAAGAGGAGTTCTGCTTTCGACGCTAACTCCTCCGTGCGTTCTAACACCCGGCGCTCTAAATCCCGGTTGAGGTCTTCAAGTTGCCTGGTTTTGCGGTGCAGGTCCGCAAAGACTCTTACCTTCGCGCGCAAGAGTTCTTGAATCACAGGAACGGAAATGTAGTCCACGGCGCCATGTTCGTACCCCTTCAGACGGTCCAAATCCGTCAGATGCACGGCTGAGATGAAGATGATCGCGGTCTTGGAGAATCGCGGATGCTGGCGGATCATTGTGGCCAACTCAAATCCGTCGAGGTCCGGCATGCTGACGTCCATCAGCACCACGGCAACATCGGTCTTCAGCAGAACAGCAAGCGCATCCTTTGCCGAGGATGCTTTGATCAGGTTCTCGCCCAATTCGGCCAGCATCACCTCATAGCTCAGCAGCTTGGCCGGCTGATCGTCCACCATCAGAACATTGACCTTCTCGCTCTTGCTCATTGTGTTTTCTCCATGCCGGTCGCTGAGAGCGAACCGCCGCTGCTCTGTCTAGCTACCGGTGCAGCCACATCCGCAGCGAAGATAGCAGTTGCTCAGTATTGACCGGCTTGGCCAAGTATTCCGACGCGCCCGCTTCCAGGCACTTCTCGCGATCTCCCTTCATCGCCTTTGCTGTCAGCGCGATGATGGGCAGTCGTTGCAGAGAAACATTCTGCCGGATCACGCGCATGGTTTCATAGCCGTCCATTTCGGGCATCATGATGTCCATCAACGCGATCGCTACATCGGGTGTTGACTCCAATTTGGCAATTGCTTCGCGGCCCGTCCCAGCGGTAATGACAGTCATGCCGCGGCGCTCCAGCACGCTACTGAGGGCAAAAATATTACGAACATCATCGTCAACCACGAGCACTTTCCTCCCGACTAGCGCATCGTCGGAATGGTGCAGACGGTCCAGCATTCTCTGTTTTTCCGGAGGAAGATCAGCCACGACGCGATGCAAGAATAACGCGGTCTCATCCAGCAGGCGTTCTGGGGACTCAACTCCTTTGACCACCACGCTGCGTGCCAACGCGTGCAAACGCTTATCCTCTTCCGAGGAAAGTTCTTTGCCGGTGAATACAACCACTGGCAAGTCGCCGAGCACGGAATTATCGCGGAAGCGTTCGAGCACTTCGAAGCCCGACATGTCCGGTAGACGCAAGTCCAAAACCACGCAGTCAAAAGGCTGGTCGTTCACCGCCTGGAGAGCATCTTCGCCACTGGAGACGACAGTCACGTCGATGTCGTCATAGACGAGCAGTTCCTTGATACTGAATTGCTCCGCCGGATTGTCCTCCACCACCAACAAACGCTTCCGTCGAGGAGCCGCATAGTCCTTGATGCGCGTCAACGCGGCTTCGAGACCCTCGGGAGTGGTCGGCTTGGTCACAAACGAGAATGCGCCCCGGGCAAGACCATGTTGGCGGTCTTCGTCGAGCGTTAACATCTGCACCGGGATATGCCGTGTTGCCGGATCCTGCTTCAGGTGGTTCAGCACTGTCCAACCCAGCATGTCGGGCAAAAAGACATCCAAGGTTATGGCGGTCGGATGGCACTCACGGGCCAGAGTCAGCGCATCAGTACCGCGCATCGCCACCAGCGTCTTGAATCCCTTATCGCGAGAAAGATCTAACAACACGCGCGCATAGTGCGGATCGTCTTCAACGATCAACAGGATGGCGTCATCGGGCTGCAGATTATCGCGATCGTCGGGAATCTTCTCAATTGGATGTTCAGTGACAGACAACTGCACCGGCGAAATGACTGTAGATCTTGGTTCCAGCGGTGCCGCGCTGGACGGGCCGACGTAAGTCTGCGGCAGATAGAGTGTGAACGTGCTCCCTCGACCCGGAGCGCTACGCAACTGAATCTCCCCGCCGAGCAGGCTGGCCAGTTCGCGACTGATCGCCAACCCCAGCCCGGTACCTCCGTACTTGCGGCTGGTGCTAGCGTCCGCCTGTTGGAACGCCTCGAAGATGATGCGCTGCTTGTCGAACGGAATGCCAATGCCGGTGTCGGCGACCTCGAAGGCGACAATCGTTGCGGCCTTCCCGAGGATCGGGTGATCCTCGCTCCAGCCACTCTTGGCCACCGACACCGACAAGCGAACGCCACCAAGTTCGGTGAACTTGAAAGCATTCGATAACAAATTCTTCAGGACTTGCTGCAGACGTTTCGAGTCGGTGACGACGCTGCGAGCCAGCTTCGGATCGGTATGCACCTCAAATGTAAGGCGCCGGTTCTCGGCTTCGTGGCGGAACGGACGCTCCACAGTATCCAGAAGGCTGGTAACAAATACTTCCTCGGCTTCGACCGAGACGGTGCCGGATTCGATCTTCGACAAATCGAGAATGTCTGTAATCAAGTTCAGCAAATCCGTTCCGGCGCCATGAATCGTCCGCGAAAACTCAACCTGCTTGGGCGTCAGGTTACCTTCTGGGTTGTCGCTGAGCTGCTGACCCAGCACAAGGATGCTGTTGAGCGGTGTACGGAGCTCGTGCGACATATTGGCGAGGAATTCGGATTTGTACTTCGAAGTCAGCGCCAGTTCCTTGGCTTTCTCTTCCAAGGCACGTCGGGCCTGCTCGATTTCCTGGTTCTTGCGCTCGACTTCGACGTTCTGTTCGGCTAACTGTTGCGCCTTTTGCGCCAGTTGTTCATTGGTCTGCTGCAACTCCTTTTGTTGCATCTGGAGTTCTGTCGCCAACTGCTGCGACTGCTTCAACAGGCCTTCGGTCTGCATTGTGGCCTCAATGCTGTTGAGCACGATGCCGATGCTGGCCGTCAACTGCTCGAGAAACGCTAGATGCGATGTCGTAAACGCACTCAAAGTAGCTAGTTCGATTACCGCCTTAACGCGATCTTCGAAGAGAACAGGGAGCACGATGACATTTTGAGGAACTGCCTCGAACAACCCCGAACGAATCGAAATCGTGTTCGCGGGCAATTCCGAGATCAGCATGCGTCGCTTCTCCGCCGCGCACTGTCCCACTAGGCCTTCACCAATTTTCAGGCGTCGCAAATGGCCGTCCTCGCCGTCACCGGCAAATGCTGAGAGGAGTATCATTTCCGCCGACTCTTCCGTACCCATCTGGTAGATCACGCCTTGTTGCGCGTTTACCAGAGGAGCGAGTTCCGAAAGCAGCATGCGTCCGACGGTCGTCAGATCGCGTTGCCCTTGCAACATGCCCGTGAATCGGGCAAGATTCGTCTTCAGCCAGTCTTGCTCAGTGTTTCGATCAGTCGTCAGGCGGAGGTTGTCGATCATTGTGTTGATGTTGTCTTTCAATTCCGCAACTTCTCCACTGGCCTCCACTTGAATAGAGCGGGTGAGGTCTCCCTTCGTGACCGCAGTTGCCACCTCGGCGATGGCTCGCACCTGATTCGTCAGGTTGTCGGCCAGAAGATTGACGTTGCCGGTCAGATCCTTCCACGTACCTGCGGCACCCGGAACGTTCGCCTGGCCGCCGAGACGGCCTTCCACGCCGACTTCGCGCGCCACGGTCGTCACCTGGTCAGCGAAGGTCGCTAGCGTGCCCGTCATGTTGTTGATCGTTTCCGCAAGCGCGGCGACTTCGCCCTTTGCGTTTACCGTGAGCTTTTGCGTCAGTTCGCCGTTGGCGACGGCAGTCACGACCTTCACGATGCCGCGCACTTGTTCTGTTAGATTGGCGGCCATCACGTTTACGTTGTCGGTGAGATCCTTCCACGTGCCAGCCACACCTGGGACTTGAGCCTGGCCACCCAGCTTGCCTTCAGTGCCCACTTCGCGGGCCACACGAGTAACTTCAGCGGCGAAAGCGTTGAGCTGATCCACCATTGTGTTGATGGGTTTCTGTTAATCAAGTCTAAGAGCCGAAAAGT
>VFSW01006538.1_pt1 | contig 17118 bp, 14 predicted proteins | sample 5358111 | NCBI WGS metagenome assembly VFSW01 (sample SAMN11554181, study PRJNA540505) | mine drainage metagenome | isolation source: sediment from site ElyBrook_90M | place: USA: Ely Copper Mine, Vershire, VT | collected 2017
GGAAGGTGGATCGCCGAGTCCACCCGTCTGCTGGCGGAGCGGGGCATCCCGGTCTGCGCGCACATGGGCCTTACGCCCCAATCGATCAATCGCTTTGGAGGATTTCGCGTCCAGGGACGGGATCCGGAACAGGCGCAAACCATTCTCGACGAAGCCGCTTTTCTCGAGCAGGCGGGGGCCAGCCTACTGTTGCTCGAAGCGATACCCGAACAACTCGCCGAGCGAATCACTCATCGCCTGCATATTCCGGTCATCGGCATCGGCGCGGGAAAGAGCGTCGATGGACAGATCATGGTGATGCACGACCTGTTGGGCATCACGCCGCCCGACATCAAGGTGCCGAAGTTCGTGAAGAATTTTCTCCTCGAGAGCGACTCGGGAATTCGCGGTGCTTTCGCCGCCTATTCGCGAGCGGTCAAGGACGGATCTTTCCCCGGGCCCGAGCATAGCTATCAATGAACGTTGCGCGGTCGCAGCGGGTCAGTCGGAGCCGTCCCTGATATGCCGGCGGGGGGTGCAGCGTTCCGCGACGACAGCATGCATATGACGCCTCGAGTGCGACCCGCGCATGCGAAAGGGCGATATGCTTGGCATCGGCGGGTGCAACAGGAGCCATTCGAATGGCGCTCACTTCATTCGAGTTGGGGAGGCTTAGAATCATCGCTCACGTTCGGGAGGAGCTGAACCGCGGCGGTATCGCGGCCCAATCGATCCAATGCAGATCCGGAGGCATCCAAACTCCGCCCGGCATTGCCAGACTCACGATCGTCGTAAATGGTCTGCCGGCAACATTGGACTTGGTGGCGAGCGAGGTCGAGGACTGCGAGGTGATCGTGGCCGGCGAGACCTGGCACAAGATCGCTGCGTTTATCGGCCGGCTGGTGCCTTGATGTAGTCAAGCCAGCGGCGAGTGGCACGAGTCGCGCCCGTCGGATGGAGGCATGCAGGCGTGCGTTCTGATACCAGGGCGGCGGCCGATCCCGCCGCGGGTTATGTCAAAGAAAATTCTCGCGACACGAAATCGGGCCCATCTCGTTTGTCTTATTCCAACGCTGTCACCTGAATGCATGACTGACAAGCGCTGACAATTCTCTTTTAATGCCCCCGTACCGCCCCTAGAGCGGAGGGGAGATCCTCGATGAAGCCGGTCTATATCATTCTCGTGTCGTGTCTGACGTCTGCAGTCTGCGCCGCAGGCACCGCCTCGCCGCCCGTAGCGGCGGCCAACGTGATGCCGGACACTCCGACGATCGGTGCCGCGGCGATCTACGCGCAGCTGCCCGTGATGTTCGAGGCCAATCGGGGACAATCCGATGCGCGGGTGAAATTTCTCGCGCGCGGTCCGGGCTACACTATGTTTCTCGCGCAACAAGAAGCGGTACTCGAGTTCGAGCGCTCGAGCACTGCGAGCAGCGCGAGCAGCGCGACAGCGAGCTCGGTGCTGCGACTGAAATTTATCGGCGCAAACCCCGATGCGCAACTGCAGGGACGCGATGAACTGCGCGCAAAGACCAACTACCTGCTCGGCAACGACCCGAAACAGTGGCGAAGCGATGTGCCGAACTTTGCGGCCGCAGCATATCAGGGGCTGTATCCGGGCGTGGACGCGATTTTTCACGGCAGTCCAGCGCGCGACGGGCGGCAGCGACTCGAGTTCGATTTCGCGGTGGCGGCCGGGGCCGATGCCCGCCGGGTCGCGCTCGAAGTGGACGGCGCGCACCGGCTGCGCCTCGGTCGGAACGGCGACGTGCTGGTCGACCTCGGCGATCGACAGGAGGTGGTGCTCGGCAAGCCGCACGTGTACCAGGACATCGCGGGACGGCGGCGCGAGGTGAGCGGCGAGTTCAGGCTTCACGGCGCCAAACGGCTCAGCATCGCGCTTGGACCCTACGATCGCTCGCACGCCCTGGTCATCGACCCGACGCTCGCATATTCAACCTATGTGATCGGGGGCCAGATCAACGGCATCGCCGTGAACGCCTCGGCCGTGGATGCCGGAGGCAGCACCTACACGTACATCGTCGGTACGTCGGGCGTGGGAGCTCTCGCGGTGTATCCGAATCCGGGCGTGTTCCAGACGACCTGCCCGGCCTGCACGTTCATCGGGTCCGCTTTCGTGGCGAAGTACGACACGACCCAGAGCGGAGCCGCTTCGCTGATTTATTCGACGTACCTCGGGCCCGCCGGCCCGGCGGGCAGCCAACTCCTGCCGGCCGCACGCGGCAGCGCCACGGGCATGGCCATCGGGGGCGATGCCACAGGCGCGGCGGCAGTCACCGGCGCCGGCCAGGGCTTCCAGGGTACGAACTATTTTCCCACCACGAACACGACGGCCTGCACGGCGTCGAACGCTCTCTGCGGAACGATGCAGGGCCAGCGAGCGGCCTTCGTATCGGTGCTCGATCCGACCGGGGCACGTTTGCTGGCCTCGACGTTTGTCGGCGGCAGCAACAGTGGGGGCAGCACCAGCGGCGGCGGCGCCGATCAGGGCACCGCCATCGCGGTGGACGGCGCACGCAACGTCTACATCACCGGCCTGACGAACTCGCCGGGATTGTTCACGCCCGGAGCCGCGCAGCAGACGCTGCAGAATGCCTTCCTCACGGGAACGCCGTTCGTGGCGAAGCTGAATTCGGCGTTGAACCAGCTCGCTTACTACACCTATCTCGGCGGCAGCAACAGCATCAGCGGCGTCTCCGACAGCGCCAATGCAATCGCCGTGGATGCCGCCGGCGAGGCCTATGTGGGCGGCGGCACGTATGTCGGCGCCTGCATCTACGTGACCTGCACCGGTAGCTCCGGCCCCGCCTTTCCGGTACCGGCTTCCGCCGGCTTTCAGTCCAGCCCCGGGGGTAGCAACGAATCCGGGTTCCTCGCCAAGTTGAATGCCGCGGGCACGCAGCTGTTGTATTTCACCTATGTGGGAGGCGGCGCCGACGTCAGCGGGCTCGACAACGGCACGCAAGTGAATGCACTGACGCTCGATGCCGGCGGCAACGCCTATGTCACCGGCGTGAGTGGTCAAGTAAGACTGCCCACGACGGACTCCGCCGCCGGTCCCGTGGTCGGGGGAAGCGGGGCGTGCCAGACCACGGCCAACGGTCCCGCCTGTCCCGGGGCGTTCGTCGCTGAAATCAGCCCGGGCGCCAGCGGAGCGAAATCGCTGGTGTTTTTGAGCTATCTCGGCGGAGTCTCGGCGGACGCGGCGGGCAGCACCGTTGCGACAGGCATCGCCCTGGATTCCGCCGGGGATATCTATGTTGCCGGCAGCACCAGCACCAGCGACATGCCGTTGCCCGGAGTGGCGCCCCTGTTCCCGAACGGCGTGCAGCCCTCCGCGTCGCTGCCATGTCTCGCGCGGCTGCCCGAATGCGTGTCGCCGTTTCTCGTCGAACTGGAGCCGGGAGCGACCTCGGTGCTGTTTTCGGGCTATCTGTCGGGCACCGGCGGCGCCCAGTACGAGCAGGACGCCGTTGCCGGCATGGCGCTCGACGCTCACGGCAATGTCTATTTGGCGGGCTTCGAGGCCACCAACGATTTTCCGGTCACCGCGAGCGCCTACGATTCGATACCACCGACCAGTTCCGGCAACAGCTACCTGGCCGTGATCGGCAGTTTGCCGTCGTCGGCCGGCGTGGCCTCCGTCGCCAACTACACATTGAACGGTGTCGGCCCCGCTCCGGGACTCCTGGGCTCGCAATTTTCAGTCACTGCGCCCGCAACGACCGGCGTCGCGGTGCCGATTGTGCTGACCAACGCCGGCGCCGCCGCGTTCACCATCAGCGGCGTGGCTCTGGTCGGCAGCGCCGCGCCGCCGTGGTCATTCACCAGCCTGACGTGCAACGGCTCGCCGATCAGCCAGCCCATTGCGACGCCCGTGAGTGTCGGCCCGGGGCAATCCTGCACCATCCTGTTGCAATTCGCTCCGACGCTGGTTCAAGCCGGCCAGACGGAGGGCCTCGAGATTCTGGACAACGCGACCAGCAGCAACGCGTCGGGATCCTCGAGCGAACAGATCATGTACTTGAACGGCACGGGCACCGCGGCGCCCGCGGCGTCCTTCGCCAGCTACTCGATCAATGGGCAACCGATCGCGCAGGCGAACGCTCTCGTTCCGGTCGTCACGCTGGTGGCCGACGCCAACGGCAGCGCGACGGGACAGCTCGTGCTGACCAATACGGGAGGAGAGCCCTTCGCGATCAGCGGAGTGTCCGTCCCGGCGTCGGTTCCGCCGTCGCCCTGGTCGGTCACAAGTGTCGCGTGCCCGAGTTCGCTCACGGGCCCGCCGACCTCCACGGCACCGGTGACCCTGGCGCCGGGGCAGACTTGCGCGATCGGGCTGCGGTTCGCACCGACTGCTTTGGGAACCTTCGATGCGGCGCTGACGGTGGCGGATACCGCGAGCGGCAGCAATTTGAGCGGGCCCTCGAGCGGCGGTCAACAGTTCTTGGTGCAGGGTACCGGCGGCCAGCCGATCGCGGACTATGCCGTGTCCAGCGGATCGGTTTCCGCGACGAATACGCAGGTGACGTTTGGCAACATCGCACAGAACACACCCGCGACTCAGTCGGTCACCGTCACCAACAACGGGAACGGACCGCTGACCATTACCAGCACCAGCATCATCGTCGGCCTCCGAGCGCTGGCGACCGAATCCTATTGGTCGCTCACCAAGGATTGCAACACGCAGAGCGGCGCCGGCCTGTTTCCCGTGACCGTGGCTCCGGGCGCATCATGCGTGTTCACGTTCCAGTTCGATCCGGTGGCGCTCGGTAACTTTGTCGCGCTGGTATCGTTTTTCGATAACGCCGCCCAGAGCAATCTGACGAGCACGCTGAACGGCTCTTACATTCAGCAGGTCAAGCTCTACGGAGTCGGTGTCCTGCCGCTCTCGGGACAAGTCTCTTCCATGACTTTTACGCCGGAGTATCTCAGCTTCACCAACACGAGCGGCACCCAGACTCAAACAGTCATGGTCACCAATACGGGAACCCAGCCGCTCAAGATCAGCGAGGTCGAGCCATTCCTGCAGCAAGGAAGCGCCTTCGCGCTGCTCCAGCAGGGATGCACGAGCACGAGCGGGACGCCGCCGCTCTTTCTGCCTTTTCCTGTGACGCTCGCCAGCGGCACCGCCTGCACCTTCGCCTTCCAATACGATGCGGCCACCGAAAAATCGATCACCGGAGGCGAGGTGCCCCCCGCGGTCTACGCCGGATTCGTCGACAACGCCTACGTCACGAACATCGGCAGCAGCTTCGGGAACAGCGGCGCGCTCCAGAGTCTCGCACTGCTCGCCCCCGGCGCAACGGTAATCCCGTCCTGCGCAATCGCGACCGGAGTCGGCGCGTCGGCGGGCGCTTCCGAAGGCAGCGGCGGTGCGTGGGTGGGATCGGTCACTCTCACCCCGCCGTCCGGCAAGGGGCTCACCGGCTATTTGCTGGTCGTGCTCGAGGGTCTCAACACCACCTTCAACGAGGTGGCCGGCACGACGCCGACCGACGCGCAGTCGGTCTACTCCTGCGCCGACGATTTGCCGGGCAGTCCCACCGTGGTGATCAATGCCAATGGGGTGACGGGCTACGGCGCGGGCGTCCCCGTGCCGAGCGTGACCGAGACTCTGCATTATGCCGACGGCATTCAGCCGAGCATTCAATACCTGATCGTGAGACCCGAATAAAGGAGATTGTCCAATGATTCGCCAGAGGTGTCGGAATTTCCCTTTGACGCTCGCCCTTTGCCTCGGTGCGGCGGGGCCCGGCGCCTGGGCCGATGAAGTGGTCGATGTGTCCGTGAATACCTCGAGCCTGCAAGGACAGGCGGGTTCCGAGGTGTTCTTTGAACTCACCGACGGCTCGGGCACCGGCAATGGCAACAACACCGCCACGCTGAGCGGCTTTGCCCTCGGCGGCGGCGCCGTGGGTGCGGCCGATCCGTTCAGTACCTTCGGCGGCGCGACCGGCGATCTGGGATCGAGCGTGTCGATCGTCGACAGTTCGCCCGACAACCAATTTGGGCAACTGCTCACGCCCGGGACCGCGCTCTCCTTCAAGCTCGACCTGACGACCTACGTCGAACCCGGTCCGACTCCCGATGGACTGTTCATGTTCCTCGTGGACCCGAACGGCAGTTCCATTGCGAGCACCAGCGATCCGAGCGGGTTCAACAGCCTGTTCGCGGTCACCTTCAATTCTACGCAACCGGCGCTCAGCAACTTCGATTCAAGCCTGGTCACCCTGAAGTCCGCCGTGCCCGCGGCCGCCCCGGAAATCGATCCGCATTCATTGACGAGCGGCTTGACGTATCTGGCGGCCTGTTTGGCCGTGCTTTGCGCCCGCCGTCGCCGCCGGCTCGCGCTGGAGCGCTGATTCGCGTTCGCGGGCCTCGGGTTCGCGGTGCGCGGCCGCACGTCGTGCATTCGAATGACAGAGGCTGCGCGCCTTTGCGTTATGCTGCTCGCAGGCGGGGCCGAGCCCGGCAATCCGAAGGAACCGATCATCGTGACAATTCTGGTAGCGGTGCTGGAAGACGATGCCATGCTGCGCAGCCGCTACGCGGAGCTGATCGGAACGGCGCAGGACATGCATCTGTTGTGGTCGGCGGGGAGCGTCGCCGAGGCATGCGCCGCATTCCGGGATCGCGCGCCTGACGTACTGCTGGTGGACTTGGGGCTTCCGGATGGCAGCGGTCTGGACATCATCCGCCAAGAAAAGCGCAGACATCCGGCCTGCGAAATGATGGTCGTGAGCATCTTTGGCGACGAAGAAAACGTGGTGGCCGCCATCGAGGCCGGCGCCAGCGGCTACCTGCTGAAAGACAGTCTCGCGGACCATTTCCTGGAAACCATCCGCGAATTGCGCGATGGCGGCTCGCCCATCAGCCCGCGCGTGGCGCGGATTCTGCTCAATCGGTCGCGAGGGGCGCACTCGGGCGACGGCCGGGGCAGCGCCGACATCGAACTCGGAGCGCGCGAGGCGCAGATTCTCGGATTGGTTGCCAAGGGATTCAATTTCAGCGAGATCGGCCGACTGCTGGGAATATCGGCCAATACCGTGAAGACGCATATCTATCGGATTTATCATAAGCTCTCGGTTCACTCGCGCGGTGAGGCGGTTTTTGAGGCCAAGAAACTCGGACTACTCGACTTTTAGAGCGCTCGCGGGATTGGCGGCCGCCGTGGCGCTGACGTCTTGTGCGTTGGCCGTCCCGACCCGCGATGCCGACGTCGCGTATTCCACCGCCGAATTCCTGCCCGATTACCGAGGCTCAACGCCGCCGCCGCCGGACCAACCGGGCAACCGTGTTGACCTCCCGGTCAGCCTTTCCGGGGAGCGGCCCGCCGGTAGCCCGCTGGTCTATTGGTTTCGCCTGAAATTTCGCCTCGATGTCGATCCGCTCAAGGCATACAGCGTCTACATACCGTATGCCTCGCCGAACATTGCCGTCTATTTGAACGGAACTTTCGTCGGCGCCAACCGCGGCTTCGGTGCTCCCCGCAACGAGGCGTGGAATTTTCCGCAACTCTTCCGGCTGACGGCGCCGCTCCTTCCCGGCGAAAATCAGCTGCTTCTCAAGATCCAGCGGCGCACGCCGGGGACGGTCGAACTCGGCACACTCATGATCGGCGTCGACGCCATGCTGTATTCGCGCTATCAAAAGCAGCTGTGGCTCCAGGTCATCGGCGTGGAAGTGGTGAGCCTGTTGGTGGGGTTGATCGGGCTGCTGGCGGGCATGGTCTGGTGGCAACGTCGAAGCGAGATCGTCTTCGGGCTGTTCAGCTTGAGCTGCATGCTGTGGATCGTGCGTAATGCGCAGTTCTTCATGTCCGACACGCTCGTGCCCCCCTTCTATTTCGGATTGATCACCAACGGCGCCCTGTTCTGGCTGGTCGCGGTCCTCTACACCCTGTGTTTTCGCATTCTGGGCAGATCATTTCCACGCATCGAGCTGGCGCTATTCGGCTTCGCGCTGGCCGTAACCCTGGGCATGTGGATTGGCGGCCCCGCACGCGAGGGGGACGTTCTCGCCATCGCCTATGTCGCAATCAGTCTTCCGAGCTTCGCGTTCGTCGCCTATCTAACCGCGGTGGTCGCGCGAAGCGGGACCGTGTTGCTGCGGTTGTTGTGGCTCTCGGCGGTGGTGAGTTCCTGCACCGGCGCCTATGATCTGATGCTGATGCAGGAGCAGATCCCCTGGCCGGGCGCGTACTACATGCCCTACAGCGCGCTGGTTTACGCCGCGACGGTCGGTTGGGCCCTCGTCGACCGGTTCGTCAAGACGCAACGTCAGTACGAGCACCTCAACAGTGAACTCGAGACGCGGGTGCATTCGCGGGAACAGGAACTTGCGGCTCATTATGCGCGAACCGCGCAGGTAGCGAGCGAGCGCGTGATCGCCGATGAGCGCGAGCGGATCTTGCGCGATATGCATGACGGCCTGGGCATGCAACTCATATCATCGATGCGCCTCGTCGAGAAGGGTGAGCTCACGCGCGAGCAGACCGTGGGACTCCTGGCCGAGGCGATGGACGAGTTGCGCCTCGCGATCGATGCGGTAAAGCCCACCGCCGGAGATTTGCTCATCATGCTCGGCAATTTACGCTACCGGCTGGAGCCCCGGCTGCGCAGCGCCGGCATTGAACTCGACTGGCACATCGCCCCCGCGCTGCGCCTGGATTTCCTGGGCTCCGGGCAGGTGACCGAAATCACGCGCATCGTCCAGGAAGCCTTCAGCAACGCCATGAAGCACTCTCATGCCAGCCGCATGTCGCTCGGCGTCAGTACGAACGCCGGCGAGGCCGTGCAGATCTCGGCGACGGACAATGGCCGTGGCTTCGCACTCGGCGCGCGCGGCGGCGGGGAAGGACGGAAGAATATGCAGCCGGGCGCACAAAAAATCGGCGGCACGCTCCAGATCGACTCACGGCCCGGGGAAACCACGGTAAGGCTCACCTTGTGATGCCGATTTCGCGAGTCCCCGGGGTGCCTGGGCGAGCGCAGGATCGCCGACCAATTTGAACCGGTGCCTCGCGGTCGGGCGAAAATCGCCTTTCATCAACCGCTTCTCGATCAGCGATGCCCGGGTGAGCGCGCGCCGGCGTCGTTGCGGCAAATCGGGGAACTCCCTCTAAAGTCGGCCGAACACGCTTCTGCCGGCGGAAACCGCGTGCTGCGCCATCAGGAATGCCGCGGCGTTCCACGACTGTCCGGGCATGCCCCGCGGCGCGAACGTCTTGCCATGAAGCCATTCGGTGAACGCCCAATTGCGCAGCGCGCAGACTCGCGCGAGTTTCGGGAGTTCCCTCTGCGCCTGTGCCGTGCGACCCGAAGCCGCGAGAGCCGCGATCCAAAAGCCGCCCACCATCGGCCAGATCCCGCCATTGTGGTACTGCCAGACGAAGTTTTGCCGATGGCGCGCCATATAGGGCCGCCACAGCGCACTGTTGCGCTTGATGGGGCGCGTGACCACTCGCACGGGATATGGATCGTCGACATGCGCCTTGTTGAGCGCATCGAGTGTTCGTGCGCTCGCGCGCGCATCGGCGAGGCCGAGCAAAACGGCCAGTATGTTGCCGAACACGTCCCCCTCCTCGCCGAAAAAGGAGAAGTTGACGAAGCTCAGGTACAGGTTTCGATCGCGCCCGCGCCGCAGCACGTAGTCGTTGAGCAGACGGGCGCGGCGATACTCCTCCATGGCCGGCGAGCGCCGGGGCGCCGAAAACGGATAGAAGAGTCCGTTGAAGTATTCGCGCGTTTCCTGGGCGTGGCCGAGGCTGTAGAGCCGCTTGACGAAGTACCACAAGGTGTTCGTATAGAGAACGAAGCCCGAGCGCGGCATGATGTCGGCCCAGTCGCTGGCTTCGTTTTGCTGCAAGAGAAAGAAGCGCTGATGCTCCTGCGCGAGGAGCCATTGAATCGCGAGCTGGATGCGCTTGGCGTACTGCCGGCGCAGGCCGCCGGCGGGGCGGCATCGATCGAGCAGCGCCAATGCGATCAGCCACCACAAAGTCGAATCGATGCAGCCGAGATACCAGAAATCCGCCTCCTCCTTGTGCAGGTCCACGAACTTCGCGATCTGTCCGTTCGGCGCCTGGTGTTGCGCCAGGGTGTGCAGACCGGTCGCTGCAGCCCGCTCCAGGATCTTGTCTCCCGACAGCGTCATCCCCAGCGCGCAAATGGCGGCGTCTCGTCCGAAGATGGCCGCATAGCCGCGTTTGCCGGCCCGCGGACCGGGCGATGCGGCGAGGATGCCGGCGGGCGTCAAATTGCGCGTGAGCAGGGCAATCGATTGAGCGCGGCAGGTTGCGAGCAGCGATTGCTCGTCCGGCTGCCTGGTAGCTGCGGCGTTGAGCGGCCTGGGGGCGGGGCGCATCCCTCGGTGCCTACCAGCGATACAACGTCGCGACGGATCCCTTCGGGTACGTCATGGGTCCCGGCGGCAGTTCGACGAAGCCGTCCGTGCCGATGAGGCTGAGAAAATCTCCCGAGGTGTTGGTCGGGCACGGGTTCGCCCACGGTTGGCCCCACTCGTCGGCTTGCACCGCGACGGGAAGAAAATACGCGAGCGGCAGGTCGAAAGCCAACGAGCTCGCCAGGGCGATGCGTTCGACGGGCGCCCGGCGCGTGCCCATCGCGGCGAACACGGCCGGAATGACGAAGCGCACCAGGCAGATCAGCGTCGACACCGGGTTGCCCGGCAGGCCGAAGACGGCCTGATTGCGCGGTCCGACACCGAACCAAAGCGGCTTTCCGGGGCGCTGTGCCACCCGATGAAAAATCTCTCGAACGCCCAGACTTTTCAATACCTTCGGCACCAGGTCGAAGCGCCCCATGGAGACGCCGCCGCTCAGGATCAACGTATCGTGCGTGGCGAGATGCAGAGACAGCCGATCGGCGAGCATGGCCTCGTCGTCGAACAGATGATCGTTGCTCACCCGATCGAACCCGCGCGCGCGCAATGCCGCCATCACCGCGTAGGTATTGGAGCGCCGTATCTGATGGCCGGCGATGGGTTCGCCCGGTTCCACCAGCTCGTCGCCGGTGGAGATCACCATGAACGCCGGCTGGCTGCTGACGCGCACGCGCGCGAGACCCGCGGAGGCGACCACGCCGATCTCGGGCGCTCCGAGGAGCGTTCCCGCTGCGAGCATGAGGGCGCCGTGACCGCCATCCTCTGCGCGCCGCTGCACATTGCGGAACGGCGCATCGCTTACCGGGGCGCTGAGCGAGACGAAGCCATCGGCGAGCTCGTATTGTTCGACCGGTATCACGCAATCCGCACCCTGCGGCAGGGAAGCGCCCGTCATCACCTCGATCGCGCTCGCGGGACTCGCGAGCGTGAGCGGAGGAACTCCCGCCGCTTGCGTGGCCTGCACGGCGTAGCGGCGTACGCCGCGCCTCGATGCCGCGCTGGCGATGGCCACTCCGTCCATGCACACGCGGTCGAACGGCGGACAATCCCGCTCCGCGTACACGTTCTCACGCAGCGTGCCGCCCACGCATTGGGACAGGGCCCGCGTCTCGACCGGCATGCCCGGCAGCTGGGCGTCGATCGCGGACTCGGCGGCCTGCGGAGTGATCAGGGCGGTTGCGCCTGCGTTTGCGGTCATGTGGACAGTCCGCAGTGCGGATGGAAAATTTCTTGATTCATTATATACGGTCGCCCGCGGAATATACGGCCGCCTCGGGAGCCGTGCGGCCCGGCGCGGGCGGCGGCCATCCGCCGCGCTGGCTTGCGTGCGCAACAGAACCCCGTTCAGGAATGGCTGCGGCCGGGTGGCGATCTCAGGCCTTCGGCCCCTGCGATTGCTCGAGTTCGTGCAGCGTGTTGAGATTGAAAAATTCGGCTGCATCCTCGAATACCACGCGCGCGTTCCGCTGGCCGCGCGCGAACAGCGCGCTCTTGCGCTCGCCCGCGGCGATGAAGGCGGCGAGCGCACCCTTCAAGGATGCCTTCATGAGACAGAATACGGGCTGTGGCCGCAACTGCCCTCCGGCCCGGGTATACGCAACGGCGATGTCGGCGTCCGCGCGCTCAAGTCCTTGCGCCAAGGTTGCCACCAGATGCAGCGGAAAGTTCGGCGTGTCGCACGGCACGGTCGCCATGAACGCGGGCTCGCAATGCGCGAGACCCGCCAGCATCCCGGCGAGGGGACCCTGAAAGCCGGGTAGCTCGTCCGGCCACACGGGAGCGTCCATTGCCCGGTACGCATCCAGATTGCGATTTGCATTCAGCATGATGGTGCCCACCTGTGGCCGCAGGCGCTCCAGAGCATGCGCCGCGAGCGTCCGGCCGCGGTGCATCTGCAAGCCTTTGTCGGCCCCGCCCATGCGGCTGCCGCGACCCCCGGCGAGGATCAGGCCCGTGATGTCCGCGCGGGTGTTTATCATAGCGACATCCTAGCCATCACCGGACAATGCCGCCATGGAACCGAATGACATCAGTGCCCTCGTATTGAGTGAGGCCGGGCGTGAGGCGGTCCGGGTGCCGGACGCACCGCGGCTCAGCGCGGCAACCGCCGCGCCGCTGCGCGAGATCGGCGCCATCGATGAACTCGGAGTGACGCGAGCGCTGCACGTGCCGATCGAGCGGCCGCTGACCCTCACCGTCGATGGCCGCGCACTCGTCACGCTGATGACGCTCGGAGCGGCACCCGAGTGGTTGGTGCTCGGGTACCTGCGCAATCAGCGGCTCATCGACCGCGTGGCCGCCGTGCAATCCATCGAGGTCGATTGGACCCAGAGCGTGGCGCAGGTGCGCTTGCGGCCGGGACCGGTCGCCGGGTCCGCGAACGCCGGGGCGCAGCGGCTCGGCCCCGGGATTCCGCTCGCCTGCGCGCTGGGCACGGTATTCGGCGACCTGATGCGCCGCTCCGAGGCAGGGGCTGCGATGACATCCGCCGCGGCTGCGCCGGCAGCTACCGCAACACCCGCCACCGCCATTGCGGCGATCGCCGCGCCCGCGGCCGGAGCGGCCGGTGCCGCAAGGCCCGGCGTCGGGGCCCCAATGCAGGGGCCGCGCATTACGCAGGCGCAGCTGTTTGCCATTCTCGAGAGCATGCGCCGGCACGATGCCATTCACCGGGCCGCCGGATCCGTGCACAGCTGCGCCCTGTTCCGAGGCGGCGAACTCTGGATGGCGGTCGAGGATGTCAGCCGCCACAACGGCATCGACACCGTCTGCGGCTTCATGGCGCTGCACGGGGTACCCGGTGCCGACAAGATTCTATTCACCACCGGCCGGCTCACCGGCGAGATGGTGATGAAGGCGGCGCACAATGGGATCGCCGTGATGATCTCACGCAACGGCACCACTTCGATGGGATTCGAACTGGCGGAGAGCCTCGGGATGACGCTCATCGGCCGCGCCGCGAATCGCCGCTATCTCTGCTACCTCGGCGCCGAGAGGATCGCCGCCGAGGTCAGTTGAAGTCCAGATCTCGGTCCCAGCGGCGCCAGCGCATGCGGCGGTTCGTTTCACCCGCACCTGCCCACATCTCGCGCCACAAGTCGGGGATGGTGTGCTTCTCACGGGTCACGCCGTACACCTCGCGCGGGCGCTTGGTGGGCTTGCTTGTTTCTCTCCGGTGCATGGTTTCCTCTTCATCGGCTCGCCGTTTCGGCGGATCCTTCGACGAAGGATGCGTCGACGGCGCCATTTTCCGGCGCCTGGTCTTTCCAGTCCGAGACGGAAATCCGGATTTGGGCATATCGCTCACCCATGAATCCCGCTCACGGATGGTTGAATATGTCATGGCCGAACGGGACGAGCCCGCCCTGGGCGGCATAGCCGAGGTGCCCTACCCGATAGATGTCTTCGAGGCTTCTCAGCAGCGAGTAGTGATTGTAGGGCACATCGGACACCGTACCGGGCTTGATGAAGGGCGAGAGCAGGATTGCGCCGATACGGTCTCCGCCATAGCTCTCCATCCTCACCACCTGGGTCACCGTCGGCGATTCGACGTAGCTCTGCACGACCGGCCGCTCGACATTGGGTCCGATCTTCTGACCGCAGCAATATTCACCGGCGGCGCTCGTCGTGACCGTGGTCTTGCCGGTCACCGGGTCGGTGCGCGTGACCGGCGGGCTGAAGTCGCCTTCGTCGAAGGTGATGATCAACAAGCCGTCCTCCCGATAGGCCGGCGACTCGAGAATCTTCGGCACCCAGGTTCGCAGGAACGCATCGGTGGAGGCGAGTCCGCCGGGCCGGCCGTCGACGCAGCCCCTGCCCGCTGCGCCGGTTCCGTCGCCGTCGTGCCCGTCGTTGCAAAGGTTGGGGGTGATGAACGAGAAGTTCGGCGTGGCTGTCGAGGATTCGAGATCCTTGGCCAGCGAGTCGAAGTTGACCACGTGGCTGGCGCAGGCGGGCGTGTCGATGATGGAGTGAAAATACACGAACGGATTGTGGCGCGCGGCGTACTGATCGCCGGCCGGGACGCCGGGCCGGGGTGCTTCCGCGGCCTGGGTCGGGTCCTTTGCATTCAGTCTCGGGTGCCCGCAAGCCGGGCTTTCACGGGCCGGATCGTTGCCCATGTCCTGCATGTAGCCTCTCCACGAGAGGCCGGCCGCCTGCAGTTGATCGGCCAGCGTTTTGATCTGCGGCGGATAGACGCAGCCCGTGCCCACCGCCTGCCCGTCGGCGTCGACGCTCCGCAGGCGGAAATCGCTGAATTCCGGGCAATCCGCTTCGGTGGCCTTGGTCGAGCTCTGGCCGCTGATCATCGCCAGATAATTGTCGAGACTGAAATGCCCGGTGCCGTAATATCGCCTCAGTATCGCTCCCTGGGGCGGCAGGGTCCTGCTCAAGTAGGGATCCTGCGCACCGGTCTCGAAGGTGTCGTGGTAGCTTTTGTTTTCCAGCACGATGATGAAGACATGGCGAATGCGCGGTGGGTCCGAGTGCGGCACCGCGGCAGCCGCCGCGCTCGCCGCCATCGCGCCGCTCAGCGCGGCGATCTTCAAGAACGACACGATTTTCTCGAGCACGTGGTCCCCCGGTCGCAGGTATGATTGTCGGCGACACGATACAGGGGTCCCTCGGTGGCCGCATAGGGGCGGCGCTCCGTTCGCAGGGCATAATGTCGCGCGTGGCCGTCGGATACCCCCAAACTGCCCAACATTACTCGAGGCAATCATGACCGAATTGGCGATTCGCGCAGCGGACGGCGGCAGCTTCACCGGTTACATGGCGGTGCCCAAGGGCGGCAGCGGCCCGGGTGTCCTCGTGGCGCAGGAGATCTTCGGCGTCAACGCGGTGATGCGCGCGGTGTGCGACGCATTGGCCGCGCAGGGCTATGTCGCATTATGTCCGGACAGCTTCTGGCGCATCGAACCGGGAATCCAGATCACGGACCGGACCGAGGCCGAGTGGAAGCGCGCCTTCGAGCTGTTCAATCTTTTCGACGTCGATCAGGGCATCGAAGACCTGAAGGCGGCACTGGCGCAGCTGCGCCGCCATCCGGCCTGCGCCGGCAAGGTCGGCAGCGTCGGTTATTGTCTCGGCGGCAAGCTCGCCTATCTCATGGCGACGCGCAGCGACGTGGATTGCAGCGTCGGCTACTATGGCGTCGGCATTCAGGATCTGCTCGGCGAGGCGCAGCGCATCGTCAAGCCGCTCGCCCTGCACATCGCAGAAAAGGATCAGTTCGTGCCGAAGCCGGCTCAGGAGCAGATCGAGCGGGCCCTGAAGGGCAATGCATCGGTCACGCTCTACCGCTATGCCGGCGTCGATCATGCGTTCGCGCGCCTCGGCGGCGCGCACTACGACGCGCCGGCGGCGAACCTCGCCAACTCTCGGACCTCGGAGTTCCTGCGCCGTCACCTGGGCAAGATGCCGGCCGGCTGAGTGTCGAGGCCGCGGCGCTACGTCACCGTCGATGTGTTCACGCAGCGCATCTGCGCCGGCAATCCGCTGGCGGTCGTTCTGGACGCCGAAGGGCTGACGGCGGCGCAAATGCAGGCGCTCGCGGCCGAGTTCAGCTATTCCGAAACCACGTTCGTGCTCCCGCCGCGCGCCCCCGGCCACACGGCGCAGGTGCGCATCTTCACCCCGCGATCCGAGGTCCCATTCGCGGGTCACCCCAATGTCGGCACGGCCGTGGTGGTCGCGCGCGAGCTCGAATCGCAAGGGCAGTCCTGCCCGGAGCGCATCGTGTTCGAGGAGGCCGCGGGGCTCGTGCCGATGTCGCTGTTGCGGGAGGCAGGCGAGGTCGTGGGAGCGGAGCTCGCCGCGCCGCAGCCGCTCGCCGTCGGCGCCTCGGTCCCGGTCGACGGCGCGGCCGAGTGTCTGTCGCTGGCACCGTCGGACCTCGCCATCGCGGCGCATCCGCCGCAGGTGCTGTCCGTCGGATTGCCGTTCCTCGTGGTGGAGCTCGCGTCCCGCGAGGCGCTGCGGCGGGCCAGGCCGAGTTTGGCGGCCCATGAGCGAATGCTGCCGCCGGCAGGCACGGACTCGATTTTCGCCTATGTGCGCGGTGCATCGCCGCGCGAATTGCACGCGCGCATGTTCTCGCCGCTGGATGCGATCGTGGAAGATCCGGCGACCGGCAGCGCGGCGGCGGCAACCATTGCCCGCCTCGCCGAAATCAATGCCGAGCGCGACGCGCATCTCTCCTGGCGAATCGAGCAGGGGGCGGACATGGGGCGCCCGAGCCTGCTGCTCGGGCGCACCGTGAAACGCGGCGGTGCGGTGATCGCCGTGCACATCGCGGGTCATGCGGTCGCCGTCATGCAGGGAGTCCTGCACGCTCCCTGACGGGAGTCGCGCCGGCGCGCGCCGCTTACGGCTCGCGCCCGTACACGATCTTGCCTTCCCACATGGTGAAGACCACGGCCGCGCTCTTCAACTCCTCCGCGGGAACGGTGAGTACGTCCCTGTCGATCAGGGCGAGGTCCGCGAGTTTACCCGGCGCGATCGAGCCGATGTCCTTGAGCTGATCGAGCACCTGCGCAGAATTGCGCGTGTAGGCATAGAGCATCGCTTCGCGCGGCATCCGCTGCGAAGCATCCAGCACCCCCTGCGGGCCGGAGCGCGTCTCGGCCTGATAGATGGCCGCGAAGGGATTTGCCGTGCTGACCGGCCAATCGCTGGCGCCGGCGATCACGGCGCCGCTGTCCAGCAGGG
>VFSW01006539.1_pt1 | contig 17118 bp, 18 predicted proteins | sample 5358111 | NCBI WGS metagenome assembly VFSW01 (sample SAMN11554181, study PRJNA540505) | mine drainage metagenome | isolation source: sediment from site ElyBrook_90M | place: USA: Ely Copper Mine, Vershire, VT | collected 2017
CCCCCATCCCCTCCCCTCGCCCCGCCCCCCTAAAACCCCCCCCCCCCCCCGCGCGGCCGCCCGACCCCCCCCCCCCCCGCCGCGGTGTCATCGGGGCCTGAGAGCTATGCGGCCGGCGTTGGCGCCCGGCGCTTGCGCGGCGCCGCGGCCTTGCGCGGACGCCTCGGCGGCGCAACCACGTTGCCGTCCGCGTCCACCCCTCCAGCCGCTTTCCGGGTACCCTTCTTCACTCGGGGCGAACCGGCGGTCGGCTGTCCTGGAACCACTGGCTGCGGCTCCTCGATCTCCTCTTCCATCTCCACGGGAATCGGAGGCGGCTCCGGCTCCGGAATGGCCGGTGGATGGAACTCGGCGCCCAGATAGACCAGCAGGCTTTCGGTGGTCTCGTCCGGCTCGATACGCACTACCGTTTTGTCCTGAGCGTAGTTGAGGAACTCGCTGAACTCCTGGAATCCGTAAGGCTTCCAGTCGAAGTCCGGCGCCTCTTCCCGCACCCAGCCCAGCAGGTCGTCCGTACCGACGCCCTCTTCCATTTCGAGGCGGTGATTTTCCAGCACGTCGCGAAGCGCGGGCAGGGCCTCTTCCGGCCGCACCGTCTTTTCCGGCGCACCGGTCCGCTTCCGCTGGATCATGTAGCGGCCTTCGCCGCCGGTCACCAGCACCAAATCGGCTTTACGCAGGCGTTCGATGAAATCGGTGAACGATCCCGCCCCGTAAGCGCGCTCGCTGAAGCTCGAATCCAGCTGTAGCATGGTCGATTTCAGCAAACCGAGCTGCGGACGCACTTCCCGCCGCTCCAGCACCTGCAGCGCGCGCTCCACCAGAGGCATGGCCTGATGCAATTCGAGCGCGGGCGGGCGCCGCTGGCCGCCGCCCTGCTGCCTCTGCTCCCGGGGAGCGGCAGGCGGCACGGGACCGCGCTCCGCCTGCTGCTGCGGCGGCTGCACCTGCGCATGATGGGGCGCATGGTCGCGCTGCGGACGCGACGACCGGGCGTCGTCCAGCATGGATTCGTAGCTGATGAACTCGTGACAGTTCTTCTGCAGAATCGTGCTGGTGAAGGCCTTCCCGCCCACCACGAACACCGTCTTGTCGTACTGCTTCAGCTTGTTGACCAGCGCGATGAAATCGCTGTCGCCGCTGATGATCGCGTATGCATTGATGTGATCGTGCGTGAACGCCAGTTCCAGCGCGTCCAGCGCCAGGTTGATGTCCGCGCCGTTCTTGTCGCCCCTGGGAGAGGGATCGCGCTGCACCATCTGCACCGCATATTCGGAGAGCTGCCGCGTGGAATTTTCCAGCTTTCCCCAGTTTGCATAGGCGATTTTGGTAATGATTTCGCCCCGCTCCTTCAGCGCTTCGAGCACGATCGAAACGTCGAACTCGCGTTGCAGCGTCGATTTGACGCCAATCTCTATATTGTCGAAGTCGATAAAGACCGCGATCTTGAGGTGCTTATCCATTTTCACCTTCGATGTTCACCTTCGTGACTTGCGCAATGTGGTGCGCTCCTTTCCTTCATTCGGGTCCCTTTATTCGGGCCAGTCGTTCCCGCCCGCCCCTGTTCCAACTATTCCGCCGCCCGCCGGACGGCCGAGACGATGGTCTCAAGCGAAGCTCCCGGCTGGAAGACGGCAGCTACTCCCTGCCTCTCCAGATCGCGGGCGTCCTCGTCCGGAATAATGCCGCCGACGATTACTTTCACGCCGGCCATTTCCTTCTCGCGCAGCAACTCCAGCACGCGGGGCACGATGGCGTTGTGCGCTCCGGAAAGGATCGAAAGCCCGATCACCCGCACGTCTTCCTGCAGGGCCGCATTGACAATCATTTCCGGGGTCTGTCGCAAACCAGTATAAATGACTTCCATGCCCGCATCGCGCAGCGCCCTCGCAATGATCTTCGCGCCCCGGTCGTGACCGTCGAGGCCGGGCTTCGCGACCAGGACCCGAATCGGCTGGTTCATTTCAGATAACAGCATCAGATAACAGCATCAGATAACAGCGCGCTCTTCGTATGTTCCAAAAATCTCACGCAATGCGCCGCAGATCTCGCCGGTGGTGGCGTAGGCCCGCACGCAGTCGAGCAATGGAGGCATCAGATTCCAGCCGCATCCGCTTCCGTTCGCTCCGCTTGCGGAAGCTGTGCGGCGGAGCAGGTTGAGACTGCGCTCGACATCACTATTATTACGTCTTTTGCGAAGCGCGTGCAGCTTTTCGATCTGAAGGGTCTCCGCCGACGTGTCCACGCGGAGGGTTTCGATGGGTTCTTCCCGCCCGGCTTTGAAGCGATTGACGCCCACAATCGCCGCTTCCCCCTGTTCCACTTTTCGCTGATGCGCATAGCTCGCGCGCGCGATTTCAGCCTGCGGAAACCCCAGTTCGATGGCCGCGATCATGCCGCCCATCCCGTCGATGGCGTGAATATAATCGCGCGCGCCGGATTCAAGAGCGAGCGTCAGGCTCTCCAGATACTCGCTGCCGCCGAAGGGATCGGGCGTCTCCGCCACTCCGGTCTCATACGCAATCGCCTGCTGCGTGCGCAGGGCGAGCGTCGCGGCGTCGCGGCTCGGCAGCGCGTAAGCTTCGTCGAACGAATTGGTGTGCAGCGATTGCGCCCCTCCGAGCACCGCGGCCATGGCCTGCAGAGCGGTGCGGACCACGTTGTTGTATGGCTGCTGCCAGGTCAGCGAGCAGCCCGCGGTCTGGGCGTGGAAACGCAGTTTCAGGCTGCGCTCGTCGCGCGCGCCGTACCGGTCGCGCATCAGCAGAGCCCAGAGCTTGCGGGCCGCCCGGAATTTCGCGATCTCTTCGAAAAAATCGCTGTGCGAATTGAAGAAAAAGCTGAGGCGCGGCGCGAAATCGTCGATCGCGAGACCGCGCGCAAGCGCCGCATCCGCGTATTCCAGTCCGTCGCGCAGCGTGAACGCCAGTTCCTGCAGGGCCGTCGAACCGGCCTCCCGTATGTGATAGCCGCTGATCGAAATGGGATGGAAGCGCGGCGTGCGCGCGGTCGCAAACTCGATGGTGTCGGTGACCAGCCGCATTGAAGGCTGCGGCGGAAAGATGTATTCCTTCTGTGCGATGTATTCCTTGAGGATGTCGTTCTGCAGCGTGCCGGAGAGGCCGGCGAGATCCGCGCCCTGTTTCTCGGCCACCGCGAGGTACATCGCCCAGATCGCCGCGGCGGGCCCGTTGACGGTCATCGAAACTGTGGTCGTTTCGAGCGGTATCCCGTCGAACAGGGTCTCCATGTCTTCGAGAGACGAGACCGGCGCACCGCACTTGCCGACTTCTCCGGCGGCCAGAGCGTGATCGGCAGCGTAACCCATCAGCGTCGGCAGATCGAAGGCCACGGAAAGCCCGGTCTGACCCTGTTCGAGCAGATAGCGGTAACGGCGATTGGTTTCTTCGGGGGTGGAGAAGCCGGAGAACTGGCGCATGGTCCAGAGCCGGCCGCGGTACATGGATTCGTGAATCCCGCGTGTGTAGGGGAACTGTCCGGGGAACTCCACGGCCGGGGCGCCTACCAGCGGTTGCCGGATCTGGGGATCGGGACTTTGATTCTCTTCGGCGTGCCCGGCCCGCCGTCGGAAAACAGGAAGGCGAAAACCGCGATGGAGAGAATCACCGCCAGAGTCAAAATATCCTGATAAGTCATGCGCTTCCTATTCCCACTCAATTGTACCGGGTGGCTTGTGCGTCAGGTCGTAATACACACCGGCGATCTCCGGAATGGCCATCAGACGCGCCGACATTTCGTGCAAAAGCGCGTCGGGCATGAGGACCGAATCGGCCGTCATTCCGTCCACCGACTGGATGGGGCGCAGCACCACCGAATCGCGCGATTCCGCCGTGCCCAGCGGAATCAGGATCACCGGAAACTGCCATACTTTGGCGTCGAAGCCGGACTCGTGGCACATCTCGCGCACCACCGCATCCACGCGGCGCAGCAGCGCCAGACGGCCCCGGCTCACGGCGCTGGCAAAGACCCGATGATGTTCGAGCGGCTCGCGCACCGATACGCGCGCGATCGCGCGGTTCACGCCCGCGGTGCGGTTGATCAGTTCCGTCGCTTCTTCCCGCAGCCGGGACGATGCCGAAGGGAATGCTTCGATGGCGAGCACGGGGGCGTAAGTACGCGAATCGCCCTGCACCCCGACCGACCGCACGGGAATCAACCAGCCTTCGGGCACGCGGGTGACCGGCTCTTCCGTCTCCGAGCACAGGCAGCGGATCGCAAGCCCCGGACCGGGGAACGGATGGCGCTCCAGCAGCTCGGCGGGCAGGTCCAGCTGGCGGCCGATGGCGCGGACTTCGTCCTTGTAAAAATCCGCCAGCGGCTCCACAATGCGGCCGGATTCCATCAGCTTCTGAATGCCGGGCACGCGGTTGTGATGCGTCTTGATGGTGGCGGCATTCGCGGTGCCCCCGGATTCGATCGTGTCCGGGTAAATGGTTCCCTGGCCCAGGATAAAGTTCGCGTCCAGCAGACCCCGGGATTCGACGATGCGTTCCTGCACCCGAACAAACTGCTCGCCGATCACGTGCCGCTTGAGTTCCGGTTCGCGGACGGATTCGAGCGGCGCGAGAAATTCCTCCTCGCAGCGGGCTATCTCGACGCTGCTGCCGGCCGCCCCAGCCCCCAGTTGCCGGAAAGTGCGTTCCACAAACTCCGTTTCGCCTTCCCGCATCAGGCCCGTATCGACATAGACGCCGCGAACCCGCGAGGAGCCCAGCGCCCGCAGGCAGAGCGTGAAAGCGACGGTGGAATCCACCCCGCCGCTCACGAAGAAGAACACGTTGCGATCGCCGACGCACTGCCGGATCTGCTCCTCCACCAGCGCGATTCGCCGGCCCGGGTTCCAGTCTTTCTCGCAATGGCAGATGTTGAAGACGAAGTTTTCGAGAATGCGCGTGCCCTGAACCGTGTGCACCACTTCCGGGTGGAATTGCACGCCGTAGAGCCGGCGCACGGGGTCTTCGATCGCGGCTGTCTCGCAGGTGGATGTGGTTGCGAGCACACGGAAACCGGCGGGCGGCGCGGTCACCACGTCGCGATGCGACATCCAGATCTGCTGCCGGTCGTTCACGCCCTGCAGGATCTGGGACTCGCCATCCGCAAGGTTGAGGATGGCAAGGCCGAATTCGCCCCTGTCGCCCCTGCGGACAGCGCCGCCCAGCAATTGCGAAATCAGCTGCTGCCCATAGCAGATTCCGAGCACCGGAATGCCGGCCGTCAGGAGCGAGCGCTCAATCGTCGGGCTGGACTCGTCGTAAACGCTGTGCGGCCCGCCCGAGATGACGACCCCCAGGGCGTGGGTCAGCTTTTCCAGCGATACGCCACTCGGGAAAACCTCGGACGAAACGCCGAGTTCCCGTATCTTGCGAGCAATCAGGTGGCAGTATTGACCGCCGGTGTCGAGTACAGCGATTTGCGCTGATTTGGAGATCAAGGCGAAAACTACTTTCGCATCCTCTCGACAATGATCTTATGCGCGCTGTTGAGCAGTGCCTGCGCCTTCGGCATGGCGTCGATGGCCTGTTCGACTTCGGGATCGGTCTCGATCTCGTATTTGCGGCTCTCATCCACGCTGTATGCCGTTTTGTAGATCTCGGCCTCGAGCAGGCGGCGCGTCCAGTCGTAATCCTTCGTGAAATCCGACTCGGTGAAGTCGAACTTCTGATCGAGAAGGTAATTATGAAGGTCGTTCATGGTCGCCGTGTCGACGTTCCAGGCGGGCGGCAGCTTTTCCTTGTGAATCGCGAAAAAGTGGCGCGTATAGTTGGAAAGCTCATACTTCACGAGCAGCGAGGTCTCGAAAGCGTCGAACTTGGGCGGCGTGTACTTCTCGTCCGGCGAAATGCCGCCGCCGCCATAGACCACGCGCCCGCTGTCGGTGCTCTTCACGTCGGCCGGGTTACGCTCGGCGGTGTTGTTGCGGTAATAGTAATCGAAGAACGAGACGTTCGAGTAGTCGCGCTGGATCAGCCGGCCGCTCGGCGTGTAATACTTCGCGGTGGTGAGGGCGAGCCCGGTGTTCTCGACGAGCGGATAGACGGTCTGAACCAGGCCTTTGCCAAACGTGTTATCGCCCAGAATCCAGGCGCGATCGTGATCCTGCAGGGCGCCGGAAACGATCTCGGCGGCCGATGCGGAATTGCGATTCACCAGCACCACGATCGGATAATCGCGGCCGTGATTGCCGGTGCGGGCGGTATATACATGCTCCGCCGAAGCACGGCCTTTGTGCGATACGATCACATCGCCTTTCGGCAGGAAGTGATCGCCCACCGAGACCGCTTCGTTCAGAAGCCCGCCCGGATTGCCGCGCAGATCGAGGACCAGCCCCTTGAGGTTGTCCTCATCCATAGCCTTCAGGGCTTCTTCCATTTCGTGGCTGGTGGTCTCGTTGAACTGTTCAAGAAAGATATAGCCGATTCCCGGCTTCAGCAGAAACGCGTCCGGCACGCTCTTTCGGCTGATCTCGTCGCGGACGATGTTGAACACCACCGGCTGATCCACGCCTTCACGCGAAACCGTGATCTGGACCGGCGTGCCTTTCGGACCTTTCAGCAGATCGGCGACCTTGGTGGAATCCAGATTGGCGGTGGACTTGTCGTTCACCATGATGATGACGTCGCCCGGCCGCAATCCCGCCTTGTAAGCAGGGGAACCGACAAACGGCGCCATGACAACGGTCTTGCCGTTGCGGCCCTGAACCGACATGCCAACGCCGTAATAATGACCGCGCTGGTCTTCCCGCAGGGCTTCCAGATCTTTCGGATCGAAGAAGTTCGAGTGGGGGTCGAGCGTCCGCAGCATGGTCGGAATCGCGCCCTTGTAGATGGCCTTGTCGGGGCTGACGGGGTCGGCGAAGTTCTGCTCGACCGTCGAGTAGACCTTCGTGAACTCCTTCATGCTGGCCTTGACGTCGTCGTCAGCGGTGGCGGCGGACGCGACGTTCAGCCGCGGACCGTACATTCCGCCGATTACAGCGGAGCCCAGAACCAGAAGCGGGATGAGAATGAAAGACCGGCGTTTTTGAGCCATCTCGACGAATGACCGTCCTTGTTTAGGAGTATAGCAACGAAATTGCAGCCCTATCGATTCAGGACGCAAACGGCGATGGCACGGGTACTCGCGCCGGAGAAAAACCGGTCAGCGGGGCGTGGACCGTTCGCGCGCATCCATTTCGCGGCGTCTCATCCGGTACTCGAACAGGAGGCCCAGGCCGATGAAAAACGGAATCGCGGACGCGCCGATGACGCCCTTCGGGAACTGCGGCAGCGTCGCCGCCAGGCTTGAAAACAGAACCAGCAGCCCCAGACCGGCGGCCACGCATATAATGCCTCCCACGCGAAAATTAGCGGTTTGTTCCGTCTGGCTGAGGGCTTTCCATGAATGCTCCGGCGGAAGCGGCACGCCCTTTTCGATGGCCCGCAGCCTCTCCTGCGTTCTCAACCGCTGAACCATGACCCCGCCGAACATAAAGGCTATTGGAACGATCGCCCAGATCACTGAAATCATCACTTCGGGATAACCGATGTCTCTCATATCTCTTTTTGTTTCCTTTCGCTGCCGTTAGACCCGCCTCCGCGGGATTTGTTTCACTCATCGTGAAACAATTTCCCCACATGGCGGTCTCATAGGCTTGCACGATTTCGAGCGGGTCGTCGAACTCCATCAGGCCATGGTCTTCCGCATCCTCGCGCGCCTCACCGGCGAGCGCGATGGCCTGGAAGATATGGCCCAGGAAGTGTTTCTCCGGCTATTCCGGGCGCTGCCCCATTTCCGCGGCGAGGCCCAGTTATCGACATTCCTCTATCGCATCGCCGTCAACGTGGTGAACGATGAGTTCCGCAACCGCAAAAAGGCCAGACTGACATCGCCGCTCGAAGACGACGAGGCCCGCGGACTCGCGCATTCCGCCGCCGGCCCGGCGATCCTCGCCGAGCGAGCGCAGATGCAAGAGGCCGTCGACGCGGCCTTGCTGCAATTGGAGCCGCGCGATCGCGCCATCCTCACGCTGCACTATCAGGAAGGGCGAAGCTATGAGGAAATCGCGGCGATTCTCGATACGCCCATGGGCACCGTCAAAACACACTTGTATCGCGCGCGGGAGCGCCTGAAGCATATGATTAAGGAGTGGACCCGGTGAGCGAGACCGACCGTTTCGAAGCGAATCTGGACGCCGCCCTGCGTCATGCGCCCGAAGTGGACGCGCCGCGAAACTTCCGGCAAAGACTGATCGCGCGATTGCCGGAAACTCCTGCTCCCGAGCGCCCGCGAAGCTTACGGCTTCCGGCGCTGGCCGCGCTGGCCGGGGTGGTCCTGGAAGGCCTGGCGTTAACCGCCGTGCATTTCGGATTAGCCGGGTGGCTGGCGCAGCCCTCAATGCTTTTCACCGTTCTCGGCATTGAGTCCGCGGCGGCGATCGCATGGCTTTGGCGCACCGTCAGAGGCTGACGGCTAAAGCGGAATATTGCCGTGCTTCTTCTTCGGCATGGTATCGACTTTCGTTTCCAGCATTCGCAGCGACCGGATCAGACGGCCCCGCGTTTCATGCGGATCGATCACATCGTCGATAAACCCGTGCTCCGCCGCCACGAACGGGCTGGCGAAGCGTTCGTTGAATTCGGAGATCTTCTGGGCGCGCAGCGCGCCGTTGCCGCCGCTCAATTCGCGCCGGTACACAATGTTGACGGCTCCCTCCGCGCCCATGACCGCGATCTCCGCGGTGGGCCAGGCCAGGTTTACATCCGTGCGAAGGTGCTTTGAACCCATCACGCAATACGCGCCGCCGTAGGCTTTGCGCGTGATGACCGTGATCTTCGGCACCGTCGCTTCGGCATAAGCATAGAGCAGTTTTGCGCCGTGGCGGATGATTCCGCCGAATTCCTGTTCCGTGCCGGGCAGGAAACCCGGTACGTCCTCGAACGTAATCAGCGGGATATTGAACGCGTCGCAAAAACGAACGAAACGCGCCCCTTTCACCGAAGAATCGATGTCCAGGCATCCGGCCAGAAACGCCGGCTGATTGGCGACAATGCCGGCCGGGCGTCCGTCCAGACGCGCGAAGCCGACCACAAGATTCCGCGCCCAGTGCTCGTGCACTTCGAAGAACCAGCCGTCGTCCACCACCCGGTGAATCACGTCCTTCATGTCATACGGGAGATTCGATTCCGCGGGCACGATGGAATCGAGCTCGCGATCGGCGCGGTCGACCGGATCCGTGCACGGCCGGCGCGGCGGGTCTTCCCGGTTATTCTGCGGCAGGAAGCTCAGCAGTTCGCGAATCGTCTGGAGGCACTCCGTGTCGTCGCGCGAGACGAAGTGCCCCACCCCGCTGACGGAGTTGTGCGTCATCGATCCGCCAAGCTTCTCTTTGGTCACATCTTCGTGGGTGACGGTCTTGATGACGTCGGGCCCGGTGACGAACATGTAGCTCGTATCGGCAACCATGAACACGAAATCGGTGATGGCGGGCGAGTAGACGGCGCCTCCGGCGCAAGGCCCCATGATGGCGGAAATCTGGGGCACCACGCCGCTCGCGAGCGTGTTGCGGAGAAAGATATCCGCGTACCCGGCAAGCGACAGCACGCCTTCCTGGATGCGCGCGCCGCCGGAATCGTTGAGTCCCACGATGGGCGCGCCGGTTTTGAGCGCGAGGTCCATGATCTTGCAGATCTTGCGCGCGTTGGTCTCCGACATGGAGCCGCCGAAGACCGTGAAATCGTTGGCAAAGACGTAAGCGGGACGCCCGTCGATCAGGCCGAAGCCCGTAACCAGGCCATCGCCCGGGACCACTTGCTCGTCCATGCCGAAATCCCTGCAACGGTGCTGGACGAGCTTGTCCATCTCCTCGAAAGTGCCTTCGTCGAGAAGCAGTTCGATGCGCTCGCGCACGGACAGCTTGCCTTCGCGATGCTGGCGCTCCCGGCGCTCGGATCCTCCGCCATCTTCAGCCGCGGCGTGGCGGCGCCGGAGTTCATCGAGGCGATTCATCAGAGTTCAGAGTATCGCGGGACGCCAGAGCGCCGGCGTTACCATGAAATCGACCTGGAACGGATGCCGCGCCTCTTCATCGTCCTGCTGGCTTTTTCGATGGCGCTTCGCGGCGCCGGGACGCCGCCCACGTTCGCGCACGACATCGCGCCCATCGTGTACCGGAACTGCGCCTCCTGCCATCGCCCCGGCGAATCCGCGCCTTTCTCTCTGCTCAGTTACAGCGACGTGCGCAAACACGCCCGCCAGATCGCCGCCGTCACGAAGAGCCGCTTCATGCCCCCCTGGCTGCCGGAGCCCGGTTACGGGGCTTTCGAAGATGAGAACCGTCTCACCGACGCTGAGATTGGAGAGATCGGCGACTGGGTCGCAGCCGGCATGCCGGAGGGCGACGCCTCCCAAACGCCCTCCCCACCCGCCTTGCCCGATGGCTGGCAACTCGGCGCTCCGGATCTGATCCTGAAGGCGTCCCAGCCCTTTTCGCTCCCCGCCACAGGCGCCAATGTCTTCTGGAACTTTGTCTTCAAGCCGGATATTCCGTCAACACGGTATGTGCGCGCCATCGAGATCCGCCCCGGCGACAAGCGGCTCGTTCACCACGCCAATCTGATCGTAGATCGCCTCAACTCCGGCCGCAAAATGGAGAAGACCCCCGGCGTGGGATTTCCGGGAATGGATCTCGACATCAAATACAATTTTTTAGATACTCCCAGGCATTTTCTCTTCTGGAAACCGGGCGGCGCGCCCTGGTCCGAACCCGACGGTTTCGCCTGGCGTCTCGAACCCGGCAACGATCTCGTTCTCAACGCCCATCTCCAGCCCTCCGGGAAGCCGGAAACGGTCCAGCCCTCCATCGGTCTGTACTTCACGGACAAGCCTCCGCGGCACTTCCCCGTACTGCTCCAGCTGGAGCACGATGGAGCCCTGAACATCCCCGCCGGCGCGCGCGACTTTCTCATCTCCGACGATTTCCGCCTGCCCGTCGATGCCGACGTTCTCGCCGTCTATCCGCACGCCCACTATCTCGGCAAGCTGCTGGAGGGCTATGCCACCTTGCCGGACGGCAAACGCGAATGGCTCATCCGCATTCCCGGCTGGGATCTGAACCGGCAGGCCGTCTATCGTTACCGGAAACCGGTGTTCCTGCCGAAGGGCACGGTGATCTCAATGCGTTTCCACTACGACAATTCCGCCGCGAACCCGCGCAATCCCAATCAGCCGCCACGCCGCGTCCGGGCGGGGAACGATGCGACCGACGAGATGGGTCATCTCTGGCTGCAACTTCTGCCCAGGGGGCCGGGCGACCGCCGGCGCGAACTGGAAGAAGCCGCGATGCAGCACCGCGTCGAGAAATATCCGGACGATTATGTATCGTATCTGGATCTGGGCGAGCTCAAGCTTTCGCGCCTCGATACGCAGGGCGCTTTGTCGTCGTTCGAAACGGCGGTGCGGGTCGATCCCACGCAATCGCAGGGGCACAACGAACTCGGCGCCGCCCTCACGCGGGTCGGCCGGTCGCGGGAGGCCGAGCGGCAGTTCGAAGAGGCGCTGCGCATCGATCCGGGCAACGTGAATGCCCGCTACAACCTCGTTTTCGCGCTGATCGAACTGGGAGACCTGGAGGGGGCGGTGGAGCAGCTGCGGCAAGTCATCGACGCCTTCCCGAAGGATGCGGAACTGCAGAAGCTGATGAAGGAGTTGCTTGCTACAATCGGAAAAGCTCATTGAGCGGGAGTAACTCAATGGTAGAGTCACAGCCTTCCAAGCTGTTGGTTGCGAGTTCGATTCTCGTCTCCCGCTCCAAATTTTCCGTGGTTGGTTGCCAGTAGAGCATCCGCCGTAATGGTTCTCACAATGTCCCGATTTCCTGGAGGGAAATCGCGCGAACGGAACGTTTCCTGGCCATCCCGCTCAGTTGCTGATCTTCGGTGACCATCAACGCACTCTCCCGTTCGGCAGTGTACATCAGACCGGCATCGGCCGGACCTAACTTTTCGAGGATCGCCCCATAGCCTGCCCTCTCCTGCACCTCGCTAATGCAACAGGATAGTTCCTCTATTCCGGGATCATGCAGCAGCTGAAGTGCGGCGCGCCAAATCGTATCCTTCCGGTTGCCTGCGTCTTTGAGACGCCCCCTCAAACCGTAGCTTTCCGCTATCACATGCTGTGTAACAATTCGGCGGGCAGCGCTTCCAAATAGCTTCCAAAGGTGGTCGAAGTTCTCCACCGGCAGCTTGTCGTCCCGTCCTCGGATTTTGCTCAGGACTCGAAGCCGTTCCGGGCCGTCTGCACTGGTCATCGCCAGGCACTGATATCCAATCAGGAGGAGCAATACGTTCGTGTCGATCACGAGGACCTCGGGACCCGGCCACCCGCGCTTCATCTATCTCACGCTGCTCAGTTCCGCAACGTAAGGCACGTCGAATTCCAGGGATAACTGAGCGCGAATCCGCCTGAGCGTACTATCCAGCTTTCCGACTGCCTCGCGCATCAAACGGCCTGACGCCCTCAACGCATCGCGCTGAGGCCTCACCTCCGGCGTTTCAAGAACAGCAGAAAACCGATTGTGGTATTGATTCCACAAACCGGCGGTACTGTAATACGACGGCAGCTTCTCGACATTGTTGACGAGGTATTCCGCCAGGATGCCCCTGAAATCGGAATCGAGTGAATACGCACCGAAATGCTCTTTGAAGTCACGGCCTGTGCCCTGTTCCGAATCCAATCTGACACTACTGAAAATCTCGCAGAAGACGGTGCTCCCGAGAATCGCATCGTATAGCGAGCGACAGTCTTCAGCAAGACGCCCTTCGCATGCGTTATGAACCTCAATTTCCGCGCCGATTTCGGAGAAGAACATGACAAGCTGCTCAAGATTCTCCCGCGCTGCGGCTGGCACGAGCATCGCCGCCGGACAAAGGTATTCAAGATCCCGGGTGGACCAACGAAACGTCCAATTATCGCGAGTCAGAAAATCCCGTTCATTTTTAAGTCCCTGTAACAGGTAATGAAAAACGGTGTCGAACCATGCCCGAACAATGTTCGGACCGTACTTTACCCCTCCACCCGTTCGCGGCTTCATCCGATGGCTCCCAAACCAATTATCGACTATGACTGGCCTTGCCGAAAAGTCGCGTTACCAACTCCTCCGGCTGGTCCACGATTACATCAAGATCTCGCGAGACTGTCGAGAACACTGTACGACGGTACGACCGCCAGACACTTCCCATGATCTTGCGGAGTCCGGCCAGGCGGCGTTGCAAGCGCTGCCTGGCGTTTCTGGCCTCGTGGTTTCTGCCATGGAGAACCGATCGCAGCTCCCCGTCAAAATACCGATCGTTGCACGCTTTACGTCGGGCACGCTTGCTCCAATTCCACTGAATGGCCGGTAAGGAATCGGGCAAGACCTCGCGGTGTGCCGTTATCGAAAAGAATCAGCATCCCGGCGCCTGCCCATAGGTCGGGGCCTTTTCGAGAGAACGCGCCACAAACGCCATGAGGCTGTCGAGTTGCTCGCGGGTCACCGGAAACTGTTCGATCACTTCCTCAATGCTCATTCCAGCTTCGAGGTTTTCAAACAGAACCTTCACCGGCGTCCGGGTTCCTCGCAGTACCCACGCGCCGCTGACTTTGCCAGGGATACTCTCCACGGCAGGGCATTCTGACCAATCGAGACTCGCCATTACCTGCGCTCCTTTCCTTCAGAATACCGGTTTACGCTGCCGGGTCGAACAGCGATCAACCCGGCACTGCCGCGCTGTCGATCGGTTCGCCGTTCACGAGTTCTCCCATCCCCGCGCCCGCACCTCATAACAATCTCCATTCCAGACACGAAGGCCTTGCGGCCCGGCACGCAAAAAAAGCGGGCGCATGGAACGCGCCCGCCTCAAGGATTGAATATGGAACGAATGACGCCGGGCTGTTTACTCTGTCTGCGTGGCGGCTTCCGATTTCTTTTTCGCCTTCTTCTTGGTCGTTTCGAGCGATTTCTGGACCCAGCCGTCGGCTTCCTTCATGTCGGCGTCGTACTGGTCTTTGGTGTCATCCATAATCGCGCGGTACCGGATCAGAAGGTTCATGTAAGCCATGGCATTCTCATAGTCGGGATCGATATCGAGAGCCTTCTTCTCGTCCGCGATGCCATCCGTGAGAGACTGCCAGTACTTCGCCTTGAGATCGGCCTTCAGATCCGCTTCCTTCTTCTTCGGCGGATGCAGCGGGCCGGGGTCTTCGGGCTTCAGACTCTGCGCCGCGATGGCCTCGCGCCAGGGAGCCACGAACTGTGTCCACGCGATTACGCCCAGCGAGTAGTAGGCCTCTTTATTCTGGGGATCGGCCGCGATCACCTTCTTGTTCCAGTCCTGCGCCTGCTTGAAATCCTTCATGTTCCAGTACAGGCTGGCCAGAGACTGCATGGCGATCAGCTTGTTCTTGGCGTCCAGATCGGAATTGAGGGCGGTCTGGAACTCTTTCAGCGCCGAATCGGCGTTGCGCTTGTTCTCGGGAGCCTCGGAGCCCGGCACATACTGGGTCATGTAGGCGGTCGCGAGATAGAGACGCGCCGACGGCAAATCGGGATCGAGTTCGATCGCCGTCTTGAAGTTGTCGGCCGCGGCGGTGTACTGTCCCGCCTTGAAGGAGTTCACGCCCTTGTTCAGGTTGTCGCGCGCTTTCAGCTTGTTGCAGCCCGCGCTCAATATGGCCAGTGCGGCGATCGCGCCGATCGCGGCAAGCGACCGGCCTTGCCCGTTGGGAATCCCGCGCATTACTGACCTTCCTCCACCTTAGGCGTCATCAGACCGACCTTGTCGATCCCGGCTCCGTGCGCAACATCGATCGCCTGCGCCACCTTCTGGAATTCCAGATTCTTGTCGCCCTTGACGAACACGACTTTTTCCGCCCGGGTCTTGAAGATGTCGACGAGGCGGTCGCCCAGCTTGTCCCAGGTCGTGTCGTCCTGGTTGATCTTCAGGTTCCCCTGCGCATCAATCACGATGACGACGGTTCGGTCGTTATTATCCTGCTTCTGGTTGGGCGGTGGCGGTTGAGGCGCCAGCGCGTCCAATCCATGGGGGGAAACCGGAGAAATCGCCATGAAGATAATCAGCAGCACGAGCAGAATATCGATCATGGGGGTCATGTTGATACTCGACTGCGGACCGCCGCCTCCACCAACTGCCATTGCCATAAATATTGCTCCTTAAGAATTCTGATCCAACAGCAAAAGTTCCGATCTGTTTCCGGCTTCTACGATTTCGGCTTCTGGGGGAGTCCGTTGTCGAGGATTTGCTCCGTGAGCAAGCCGACATCGTCCACTCCGCCTGCCCGAAGGTTATCCACTACGTCTTCGACCGTTTCATACTTTGCGCGCCCGTCCGCCCGGATATAAACAATCTTGTTGGGCTTGTCGGCCAGCAGGTCCTTCACCTTCGGAGCCAGTTCGTCGGGTGTGACTTTCTGCAGGCCGGGGCTGAGGAAGGTCTGGCCGTCGCGGGTGATCGCGACGATGACGGCGTCTTCTTTATCGGCATCCGCCATAACGATCGGATTCCGCGCTTTGGCAAGGTCCACGTTGACGCCTTTGTTGAGCATGGGCGTGATGACCATGAAGATGATCAGAACGACGAGCATCACATCGACCATCGGCGTGACGTTGATATCCGATACCGGGGGCGGCGCTTTCTTTAGTTGCATTTCTTATCTCCTGGTTGTCCCTGCGGGGCGAAATTTCCCGCGGCGAACGCACTGCCGGCCCGCCGCGGGAATTCCATCAACTCGCAACACCCGTTAAATGCTTCGTCCGTTACTTGCGCGCGCCGGACCGGATCTGGCTGCGTTTCAGGAAGTAGTCGAGCAGTTCCGAACTGGAGTTGCCCATTTCCACGTCGAAAGCATCCACGCGGCCAGTGAAATAGTTGAACGCCCACACGGCCGGAACGGCGACGAACAAGCCGATAGCCGTGGTAACGAGCGCTTCCGAAATACCGCCCGCGATGGCGCCGATACCGGGCGTCTTCTGCGCCGCCATTGTCTTGAACGCGTTGATGATGCCGACGACGGTGCCGAACAGACCGACGAACGGAGCGGTCGATCCGATGGTGGCCAGAGCGCTGACGCCACGCTTCAGTTCGGCGTGGACAATGGCTTCGGACCGTTCGAGAGCGCGCTTGGAGGCTTCGATCTCCTCGCCGGAAATCTCCGAACTGCCCTGGTGCGCCTGGAATTCCTGCAACCCGGCCACTACGACCTTGGCGAGGTGGCTCTTCTTGTAACGATCGGCGATCTTGATCGCCTCATCGAGTTTGCCTTCGCGCAACGCACCGGCAACCGCCGGGGCAAACGCGCGGCTCTGTTTCCGCGCCGCATTGAAGGCCATCGCGCGGTCGATCATAACGCCGATCGACCATGCCGACATGATGAACATGAGGACCACGACAGCTTTGGCGAGCGTTCCCATCTGCTCCCAAAGGTGGCGGAAATCCCAGCCCGGCGCGCCGGCTTCCTGCAACAGCATAAAAGCCCATACCTGCATCTGTAAAAGCATTTTTGTCCAGTCTCCTGCGAGTTGATTTTTAAAAAACTACCTTCGGCGATCGTTCAATCCCGTTTCCGGCCTTACTAGTTGAGAGTGAAGATCACGTCGATCGTCGTGATCACATCCACGGGGTCTCCATTGAGAAGTGTCGGCTGATAGGTCCACTGCTGGACCGCCTGCATGGCCGCCTGCACGAGAAGCGGCGGTCCGCCCAATAATTCCAGGTGCTGAATCGTTCCGTCTTTACCGATGACCGCCTGGAACTTCACGGTTCCCTGAACGCGCGCGGCTTTCGCGAGCGGGGGATAGACGGGTCTGGCCTGTTTGAGAAGCTTGCTGGCCTGTACCTGGCCGCCGACCCGCTGCACCGTCGGTTTCGGCTTCGGCGGGGGAGGCGGCGGAGGCGGAGGCGGGCCAATGCTCGTACCGCCCAGAATCCCACTCAGCGCGCCACCGCTGACGCCACCCGGAATACCGCCAAGCACGCCTGCGGCGGACGGGGGTTCCGCGGATTCCACAATCATCTTGATGTCCTTCGGCACGCTCTTGGGCGCCGTCAGCTTGCCCATGTCGAACTG
>VFSW01006540.1_pt1 | contig 17116 bp, 13 predicted proteins | sample 5358111 | NCBI WGS metagenome assembly VFSW01 (sample SAMN11554181, study PRJNA540505) | mine drainage metagenome | isolation source: sediment from site ElyBrook_90M | place: USA: Ely Copper Mine, Vershire, VT | collected 2017
GTTCGGGTTTGGCGGGCGGGGCTGGGGGATCGACGGAATACGGGACGGCCCGCGCCGTAGGCGCAGTGGCTTGTTAGCCCCGCGCTTCAGCGTGGGGTTGGAAAGACCAAAACCTCGTCCGGAGTCCCGGAGGGACGGCGCTCATACTCCGCCCCTTCAACCTCTTTGCGAGAGCAATGCAACAAAAAACGGGAGCGACTCCCGTAAACGTCAAACTTCTACTGCCACCCCGGCAAAGCGGGGGTTCTTCCAATCAAAATAGGGGGCTCGGCCAGTGTCCCTGGGCGGGCGGCGGCGATTTTCCCGCGGAACCGGGATTGTTTCGGTATTCTGTTGTGGTGCCTCGGATGCGCGAAGCGAAGGCTGCAGGGGTAATTTGAGCCAGGTGAAACTCCGCGATGAAGTGCAAGCTTCGGCGGGGCGACCTTTCCCGGACGGCATCTCAATTTCCCCACGCGGCATCTCATTGAGACAGAAGGCGGCGAATGCCGAGGGCAAGGTCGGTAAGTCGTACCATGTGGAACTGAAGGATGGGTTGTCGGATGGTGATCCAGAAACGAGAAAGGGAAACACATGAGCGATGAAGTTTTTGAAGAAACTCCCAGGACCTACTCGGGTGCACTGCTGGCGGTGATTGCAGTGGCGTTGCTTTTGGGGCTCGGCGGGCTCATCTGGACCTACACGCTGAGCGGCAAGCTGACCACGCAGCAGCAGGAACTGGCCGATGCGAAGGCGCAGAACGTGAAGCTGGACGCCGCGCTGCGCGAGACCGATGCCAAACTCGCGGTGGCCACCGACGAGCTGAAGACCTCGCTGGGCCTGACGCAGAAGCAACTCGATTCGCGGGCGCAGGAACTGCAGGCCCGCCAAGTGCGCGAAGAGCAGACATCGGCCCGGCTGGCTACCGAGCAGAAGCAGACGGCACAGCAGGTGACGGCGGTCTCCAGCGCCGTGACCGACGTGAAGACGGATGTGGGCGGCGTCAAGACCGATGTGGCCAAGACGCAGAGCGACCTGGCCAGCGCCGTTGCGCAGTTGACGACGATGAAGGGCGATCTGAACGGCCACAGCACCCTGATTGCGCGCAATGCCCAGGAACTGGAAGTCCTGAGGCACAAGGGCGACCGGAATTACTACGAGTTCACGTTGGTGAAGGGGCAGCGGAAGCCGGTGGGCACCATCAGCCTGGAGCTGAAGAAGGCCGACGCCAAGAAGAACAAGTTTACGTTGATGGTCTACTCCGACGACAAGCAGTACGAGAAGAAGGACAAGAACCTGAACGAACCGCTGCAGTTCTACAGCGGCAAGGAGCCGTCGTTGTTCGAGATCGTGGTAAACAACGTGACCGCCAAGAACACGGTGACCGGCTATCTGTCGACGCCGAAGGGTGCTCCGGCGCCGCCTACTGGTCAGTAACAGGCGTGTGGGGCGCGAGCTTGAGGCTGGGCTGATATTGAATCCCGAACGTAAAGTCCAGGCTCTTGCGCGCGTCCCATTGCTGTTTGGTCAGGCGAAAGGCCGAGACGATCGTTCCTTCCACGGTCTGGCCTGGGTCGATGGTGACCTGCGGCGATAGCGCCTTGCCGTGGGGCACGGGCATGTTGGGATACGCCAGGAAGACGCGGTCGTAGTCCGAAGCCGTGGCCGCGTAGCTGGTGTGGATGCCGTCGTCCAGCGTCGCGTTGGTCATGGCGTTGTGCAGGAACAGCGGCTGGTCGCTCTGGTTGCGCAGCTTGACCAGCGCAAACACATACACCTGATCGAGTTCTTCCTTGGGCATGGGCGCGCCGTTGGCGTCGAAGCCCGAGGTCTCGGTGTGCTGCGGGTGCGCCCAGACCTGCTCGATCTCGCCGCTGATGACTGGCGGTTTGATTCCGGCGATGAAGTAGCCCGCGATGGCCATGCTGACCAGTGCGGCGGCGAAGATGGCGGAAGCGAGCGGGTGGCCGGAGCCCTTGGTAAGTTCCTCGCCGCGGGCTGCATCGTCGAGTTCGGAGGATTCCTGCTGGAGAAGGCTCATGCGCCCTTATCTTATTCCCCTCAGGATACGAAGGAACACAAATTTCGCTCGGCAGGGCGGCGGCTCTCCCAATCTTTCGTACCGCAGCAGGTGACTTTTGGGGCAAGTGGGTGGAGTCAATGCCGCCCCCAGGCGGGACCGGAGCCGGCTATCCGCCTCCGAGCCTCGGGCCGGCCGCGGCGCCGTCCCAGTTCTTGAAGGTGAAACTCATCTGCATCAGCGAGCCCTTTTTCGCGTTCCGGCAGTGCGCCATGTAGACCGATTCGCCGCATTGCTGGTACTTCAGGTCGTCCGTGTCCAGCGGCTGCCCACTCACCAGTAACTTGACCTGGTCCAGCGCGATCAGGTCGCGGGCATGTGGAATCGAAGAGAAATCCACCACCATCCGCAGCGACTCCGCGTCCTCGTCCGCGTAGGTTGAGAAGTCCTGCTCGCCGCTCTGCAGTCCATTCAGAAAGTGCGAGACGGAGAGCATGGTGTCGGAGTCTTCCCTGGCCTCGATATCGACCAGCTGCTTGACCCGCCGCGCGCCTTCGTTGTGGAATTCAAGACGGCTCTGCCAGGGGATCACCAGCCGCGGATCGACCACGCCGCTGGACTGGTCCTGTTCTGGAGTCACGGCCCGCTTCTCGGAAAAAAGCCTCAGGGTCGTATAGACGGCCTCGTCGTAGACCGGAACCTGCTGGTCCTGCCCGTCCAGCCGGCCCACCGTGCGTACATAGAAAGGCGCCGCCGCGATCTTCTGGTTGGACAGATAGTTGACCTTCACATAGAGCAGCTTGCGGTAGGTTCTGGGCTGCACCCTGGGGTCGTTGGGGCCTCCCTTGACATGGATCCAGAAGACTCCGAAGAAGCGGTGGGCAAGGTCCAGCTTTTCTTTCTTGAAGTACGCGACCACCCAGAAGGCCACAAATGCCGCCAGCGCCACAAGCACCACCGTGAAGACCACCAGGTACGGCCTGTTTCCGGGCTGCATCAGGGAGCGCAGGAAGTTCAACACATCACGCCAGAAGTCCAACGACACCGTTTACCTCCGCAAGGCCCTCGACAGGGATCGTTGAACCATCAGAACACATCCCAGCCTCGGGCCGGCTCTCAATCGCAAGCTGGCCGTGGCCGCAGGGCGGCAAGGAAGGCTTCCGCCTCCAGCGTGTTCAGCACATCCCCCGGCGAGAGCCAGGCGCGGCGAAGCTGGCGCAGGCCAAAGTCCATCTTGCCCAGGTTGCGGGCGTCGTGGGAGTCGGAGTTGATGACGATCTTGCAGCCCAGCTCTTTGGCCAACCGCAGGTCGCGGTCGTTCAGGTCCAGCCGCTCCGGGGCGGCGTTGTGCTCCACGGCCACGCCCAGTTCGGCGGCGCGCCTCAGCACCAGCCCCAGGTCGAGGGCGAAGGGCTCGCGGCGCAGCAGCAGTCGGCCGGTGGGATGGCCGAGGATGCGGACGAACGGATTCTCAAGGGCGCGCAGGATGCGCTGGGTCATCTCGTCGCGGCTCTGAGCAAAATGGGTATGGATGCTGGCGATGACAATCTCCATCCGCGCCAGGGTCGAGTCTTCCAGGTCCAGGGAGCCGTCGGCCAGAATGTCCACCTCGATGCCGGCGAAGACGCGGATGCGGCCCTCCATCTCCCGGTCCACCGCGCGGATGCGCTCCACGTGCTCCAGCGCCCGCTCGTCGTCGAGGCCGTTGGTCATGGCCAGATTCTTGGAGTGGTCGGTGATGGCGACGTAGCGGTAGCCCACGGCCAGGGCCGCATCGGCCATCTCGCGGATGGTGTTGTGGCCGTCGGTCGCGGTGGTGTGCATATGCACGTCGCCGCGGATGTCGGACTGTTGGATGAGGCGCGGCAGGCTCCCGTGTGTCGCCGCTGCGATCCCGCCGAGATGCGCGCGCTGTGCGGGCGCAACCCAGCCCAGGCCCCGGGCGGCGTAGCGCGCCGCCTCGGTGGCCGCGGCCACGACGGATTCGTCATCGAGCCTGGCCAATGCCCACTCGCTGAGGGTGTAGCCCATCTTGAGGGCGCGCTGGCGAAGAGAAACGTTGTGCGCCTTGGAGCCGGTGAAGTATTGCAGCGCCGCGCCATAGGAGGCGGAGGGCAGCAGCCGGACATCGACCTGCAGGCCGCTCGAAAGGTGGAAGCTCACCTTGTTTTCGCCCCTGGCGATGATGTTGTGAATGCCGGGATATTGGGCCACATATTCGACCGCGGCTTCGGTCTGGCCGGGGACGCAGGCCGGCCCGGTGACCAGCAGATCGAGGTCGCCGCAGGTTTCCCGGCCGCGGCGCAGGGAGCCGGCGGGGGTGACACGTTCAATTCCATCGAACGCAAGTAGGTAGGCGCCGATGCGCTGGGCCGCTTCTTCGGCCACGTCGATGCGGAACCGTCCGGCGCTGCGGCGGTAGTCTTCGATGCCCTTGCGCAGCTTTTCGATCTGCTTTTCGCCCATGCGCGGCAGGCCGGAGAGACGGCCGCCTTCGATGGCCTCGGCCAGCGCGCCGATGCTGCCGATTTGCGCCGCGGACCAGAGCAGGGCGACGGTCTTGGGACCCATGCCGGGAAGCTTGAGAAGTTCGAGCAGGCCGGAGCCGTACTTGGCCAGCAGTTCCTCGCGCAAGGGCAGGGTGCCGCTGGCGGCGATGGCTTGCAGGTTGGCGGCCATGCCCTTGCCGATGCCGGGAATCTCGAGCAGGCGAGCGGTATCGGGGGCGGCCGCGGCCAGGTCGACCGTGGTCTGCTCGGCTGCCTCCGCGGCGCGGCGATAGCTGCGAATGCGGAAGCTGTCGCCGCCATCGATCTCCAGCAGGTCGGCGGTTTCGGCCAGCAGGCGCGCCATGGTGGGGTTGTCCATGCCGGAAGGGTATCAAACGGAGGGGCAACGGGGCAGGGACTGGTGCGTTCAGGAGTCAGCGGGTCAGCGCGCGTGCGCAGCAGGGTCCGTAGTTGAGGGATGAACGGCGGGGTGTGATTGAGGGGGGCTTTTTGGGCGCAACTGGAGTGAGCCACCCTGCGGTGGTCTTGCCGTGATGCCCCGCAAATCCGCGCCGCTAGGCTGCGTTATGGGCGGCGTCCTTGAAGCGGACAACAGCATCCGCCTGGGGACCTTTCTGACCCTGGACGATGTCGAACTCTACATCATCGCCCTCTTTCAGTGTTTTGTACCCGTCCAACTGAATCGATGAGTAATGGACGAATACATCTGGCCCGTCTTCGCGACCGATGAATCCATAGCCCTTGGCGTTGTTGAACCACTTGACCTTCCCTTTGTGCTGAGCCACAGGCTCCCTCTTTCTTTGCTTCGTGCGAGGAGTCCGGAGAGTGAGGGGAATCACGCCCGGTACACACTAAGACGCAGGACCGGCGCAAAAGGTTGATTCATTCTTTGACTGGCGATTTCATCAGATGGGATAAGCAGGCCGTCCGCCCGGCGCCGGAGAAACCGCTCTCACGGGTGAAGGCTGGACCGATGACACGAACCCTGGGTGAGGCGCGCCTTCGCGACGCAGGCAGCCAACAACGCCCGCGAATGCCTGCGTGGGCGCGGATCTGCGGCCACAGAAGCACCCTCGCGCGCCGCCGATCTCCCTGCACTAGCCAAGCAATGAGCTGGTCCGCAGCCGGCGGCTGTTACTTGCCGCGCTTGCCGGCGATGAGGCGCGCGTAGAGCAGGACGCTGGTGAGAGTCTTGCCGTCTTTGATGGCGCCCTTCTCGATCATCTTGAGTACGTCGGAGAGCTTGACCAGGCGGAAATCGATCTCTTCATCGTCTTCCGGGTGGGCGTCGCCGGCGACCAGGCCCTCGGCGATGAAGACCTTCATCGATTCGCCCAGAAAGCCGGGGCTGGCGTAGTACTCGACCAGCGGCTTCCACTTCTTGGCGCTGTAACCGGTCTCTTCGGCCAGTTCGCGCCTGGCTCCGGCCAGGGCGTCCTCGCCGGCGTCGAGCTTGCCGGCGGGCAGCTCCCACAGGTACTGGTTGGCGGCGTGCCGGTACTGGCGCTCGATGACGATCCAGGGATTCTTCTTGTTTTTGGAGCTGTCCATGGCCAGGATGACCACGCTGCCGTTGTGGCGGATGACGTCGCGCTCGCTGGGCTTGCCGCCGGGTTCCAGGAGCTTGTCGTGAACGACGCGGAACAGCGGCCCCTGATAAACAACCTCTGAACTCAGCAATTGGGCGGTCAGTGCCGGCTCGGCCTTGGCGGCCTTGGCGAGCTTTTTGGTCTTGCGCGCTTTGGCTTTTGCCTTTGCCGGCGCGGCTTGGCCGGATCGGGCGGTGGACTTTTTCAGGGACTTTTTGGGTGCTGCGGCCTTTATGACCTTCTTTTTGCTGGGCATTTCGATTGATCTCTCCTCGATGCGCTCTCAGGAAAAGTATACGCACCGCCGGGCTGGTGACCCGAGCAGAGAGAGACAGTTGTGCATCGATCCGGCCCGGCGTGGCATCCTTAACAAAGCCCGATTCTATTGGCGCCGGTCGAGGCCTGAGGATTGCCGCGAGGCAGCCGGGCCGGAATTGAACGCTCCCAAGCGAATTTCCTCCAAAGAGATCACGTTGCCGACCGCAGAATGCTATCCAATTACCGTGGCGCCGGGACTGCACCGGCTGTTTCTGGACTACTGCGCGGGCGATGCGGCGGTGCGCCCGTTTTATGCGTCGCTGCCCCCGGATATGGGCTGGCAGGCTCGGCCGGCGATTCCGCCCCACTGGCCGGAACTGGTGGACCTGCTCGCCGGCCAGAATCCTGCGGCCGATGGCTCGGCTGCGGCCCGGGCGCTCCAGGCGCTGCGCCAGGGCGCGGGCACCGTGGTAACCGGGCAGCAGGTGGGCCTCTTTGGCGGCCCGCTGTTTACGCCCTTCAAGGCGGCCACGGCGGTGGCGCGGGCCCGGACTGCGACTGCGGCGGGAAAGCCGCATGAGGCCATCTTCTGGCTGGCCGGCGAGGACCACGACTTTGCCGAGATCGACCACGTGGTATTTCCGGCGGGCCGGGAGCTGAAGAAGCTGGTGTACGCGGATGGGCCCCCGGCTGAAAGGCCCGTGGGTGGAATCTTGCTGGACGAGCGGATTGAGCCGTTGATCGAGCAGGCGTGGGAACTGCTGGGCGGCTCGGATGCGATGGACGCGCTGGCGGCGGCTTACCGGCCGGGGCGGACCTTTGCGCAGGCGTTCGCGGATTTCTACGCCAAGGTGTTCACGGCACAGGGGCTGCTCGTGCGGGATGCCGGCGGCCGCGCCGCGCATCGCATGGGCGCGCCGGTGCTGCGCGCCGGCCTCGAGCGAGCCGACGAACTGCATGGCGCGCTCGTGGCCCGCAACACCCAGCTGGAAGCGGCCGGCTATCACGCCCAGGTTGCGGTGAGCGCGCAGTCGAGCCTGCTGTTCCTGATCGACGAAAAATCGGGCGCCCGCCAGGCCCTGAAGCGGATTGCGCCCAACGCCGCCGAGCCTGGGGGGCTCTGGCAGGCGGCGCGGCAGACGTTTTCCACGGCCGACCTGGTGGGGATACTTGAAGCGGAGCCGGAGCGCATCTCGCCCTCGGCGCTGCTGCGCCCGGTCTTTCAGGACTTTCTGCTGGGGAACTCGCTCACCATCGGCGGCCCGGCGGAGATTGCCTACTTTGCGCAGTCGGCGGTGCTGTTTGAGAGGATCCTGGGGCGCGTGACGCCGGTCCAGCCGCGCTTCTCCGGCACCCTGGTTGAGCCGGCCATCGGTGAAGTGCTGCGCAAGCACGAACTGGCGCTGCAGCGGGTCTTTGCCGAGACGCCGGTTTCGCTGGCGCAACTGCTGGCGGCGCGGACCATGCCGGTGGAGGGCAAACAGAAGCTGGCCGCCGCGGGAACCGCCCTGGACGCCGAGCTGGAGCCGCTGCTGGAGTGGATGGGCAGGCTGGACGCGGGGCTGGGCAGCTCGGCCGCGACGGCGGCCAGCAAGATGCGCTACCAGATGAACCGTCTGCGCCGGCTGGCGGCCAACTTCCAGTTGCAGCGCGAGGCCTCGCTCGGCCGCCATGCCGAGGCGATCTGCCAGGCGCTTTACCCCGGCGGCGTGCTCCAGGAGCGGGTCATCGGAGCGGCTTACTACCTTGCCCGCTATGGGCCTGAGCTGGTGGAAGAGATTTGCGTCCATGCCGGGAATGCCTGTCCGGGGCACACGGCGCTGTGGCTGTGAAAGCTGGCACTGCGGCACTGAGTGGCGGATCGAGAGCCGTTCGCTGCCTGCATTCAGACCGCATTGCGCCCGGCATGTCTCCCCGCCGCCGCCCGCGCCCGCTTGAACACCTTCAGCAGCATCGCCCGCGTCAGCTTCCCCGTATTGGTGTTCTGCAGCGACGGATGATAGCTGGCCAGCAGCGCCAGCCCGCCCGGCAACGCATACTCCGCCCCGTGCCTGAACTCCAATCCCGCCCGCGCCGCAATCCGCCCCGCCCGCACCTGATGATTCAGAAAACCCTCGAACGCGATCCGTCCCAGGCACACCACCGCGCGCAGGTTGCCGAGCAGGCCCATCTCCTCGTCCAGCCACGGCGCGCAGTTGCGCAGCTCCTCCGGCGCGGGCTTGTTCCCCGGCGGAGCGCAGTGCGCCACCGCGCTGATCCACATGCCCTTCAGCTTCATCCCGTCTTCGCGCGTAACCGCGTTGCCCTGCGATGCGAACCCCGCCGCGTGCAGCACCGGAAACAGGAAGTCGCCCGACCCGTCCCCGGTAAACATCCGTCCCGTGCGGTTCGATCCGTGCGCCCCCGGCGCCAGCCCCAGCACCAGCACCCGCGCCGCCGGGTCGCCAAACGACGGCACCGGACGGCCCCAGTACTCCTGGCCCGCATAGGCGCGGCGCTTCACGCGCGCCACCTCCGCGCAATAGGCCCGCAGCCGCGTGCATCGCTCGCACGCCACGATGCGTGCGTTCAGCGCCGCCAGAGATTCCGCGGAAACTTCCATCTCCGCATTCTAGTTCCGTGACCGCATGATTTTGTAAGGACAGGATTGTAGCGCCGGTCTCCAGGCCGGCTGTCGTGTGGGCGTCCGCGCCCGCACTTGTCAGAGAGTGATGACCAAATCATACGGTCTGAATACTAGCCCGCGCCGCTCCCGGCACCATGGTCCGGTAGTACAATTCGGGTCAATCCAGAATTGAGATCTTCACATGGATCTGACCCAAACGCCCGCGCCGTTGGCTGAGACTTCCACATTGCGCGGCCTGCGTTGCGCCCCGCCTTCCGCCGTCGTAACCATAGCGGTACGATTCAGGGGTTCCGCCACAATCGAATCTCCAGCCCGCGGCTACGATCAGGCCACGGCACACTTACGACCAGGCTCGACAACATGTGCAATGTTGCGCTTGATCGGACCGCGTTTCACCGGCAAAGAACGTGATGCCGAATCAGGTAACGACTACTTCGGGGCGCGTTACTACGCTTCTACGATGGGCCGGTTCTTGAGTCCTGACTGGGATTCGAGTCCGGTAGCAATTCCGTATGCAGATCGAACGAATCCACAGTCATTCAATCTGTACAGTTACGCTGGCAACAATCCTCTGAGCAGAACTGATCCGGACGGCCATTGTACGAACGGCGGCCAACAGAAGGGTTTTTGGTGGTGCCTCTTCAACGATTCAGATCAGGACGCAGATCGGGCCCGGCAGCAACTTGCTCAGTATAAGAACATCTCGATTAACGGCAAGACTCCGGCAGATGCAGCGAAAGGGTTAAGCAACTCGCAGACAGTTCAATTGGAACGCTCTGTTTTTAATTACATATCGTCTCAGGCTATGAGCACGCCGGGGATGATGATCGCGCTGGCAATTGTTCCTGGCGCGGCTGAAGATTTAGTACCTGCGGAAGCAGCAGCGGCCGAGAGTGGTTCGCTTGCAAATTTGAATAAATCACTTGCAAGCCAAGAGCAGATGGGACAACTGGCAGCCGGGCAAGGTGCTCCGATTGCCGGAGCTGGAACGTCAACAGTTCTACGGGATGCGGATCGACTAGCGGCTCAATATGGCGGCTCACCGGCTGATTGGCAGAAGGTTAGTAGCGCTCACTACACTCCGGCGGGCAGCGAGGGTACAACAGCTGGCTTCGAGACCCATGCCTATCAAAACGTGAAAACTGGACAGGTCGTCGAAATGAAGACCAAGATTAACCCCAATTAAATGCCATGAGAGTTCGATGCGTAAATCGTGAACTGACCGACGAGCAAAGGGCGCTCCTAAGGGCCCCCTCCCGGTTCCGTCCAAACCACCGGCTTACGGTTGGCAAGGAATACCTTGTCCTCGGAGTGGTCAGCATCATCGACTCGCCGCAGTACGGGAACACGGCGTTGTTCGAGATCGTGAATGACGATGGGCAGTTTGTTCTCTTTCCAGCCGTGTTCTTCGAGGTGACAGACTCCCGGTGTTCTTCGTTCTGGAGGTCGGGGGTCCAGCAGGGCGGGACAGTGACGTTTAGGCCGGAGGAGTTCTACCGCGAGTTCTTCCACGACGATCTGAGCGAGGGCGATCCGGTTGCGCGGCAGGTGTTCCAGGCCGTGGTAGCCAAGCTAGAGGCCGAGTTCAGTGCTGAGACTTCCGAGCCTGCGGAGTCCGTAACAGACCACCGCTAGGCGTCTATGCTGCATTAGCAGCCCCTTCCAGCATCCGTGGCACGATCAGCGAAGAGCACGCTGCCTACGGCATCGGTTTTAGGGAGGACACGTCACCCCCGGCGGGTTGCTGCAGAGGAACCTGCGGTTCCTCTGCGGTTAACGCGAGCAGCGCCAATGCGATACAGCCAGCGAGCGCGAAAAATAAGGCGTTTACATGTTTACGCGGGTAAACGTGTTGAAAACAAAGCGGCTAAGGGGAAAATGGGCGGTTCGCGGTTCCTGCGGGAGTAACCTTGGGTTGCTGCGGCGTTAACGTGTTGAAAACAAAGGGACGCGTCTTGGCGGGGTTGGGCGGCGGCGTCCGTCTGCCGTCTGCGGGGCCAATGGAGGCCGGGGCCGGGGTCAGTTCGTGGGAATCCGGTAGTGGAACATAAAGCGCAGACGCACTTGAGGGGTTTTGCTCTTGTATCCCGCTATTTTCGAGCGAGTTATCTTGACGCACGTGTGTACTTTAACGGAGGCCATGTGCGTCACCATCCGGCGCGGCCAGCGAGGGCGGAAAAGGCTCAGAAAGCCTCATTCCGTGGCGGCGCGGGGTCGATGAGGCTTTATCTGGCTTTATCGGCTTTAGTCGTGGTTTTTCGTTGAAAGTCGTGGCGAGTCGGGCTTTTTCGCGCTGACCCATCCCACGCGAGCAAGTGCGGCTCGCGCGGGAACCCTGGGACGCGCCGTACCCTCCGCTCCGGCATCCGTAAAGGCTCTCCGCTTCGCTCCGCCCGCTGCGCGGCTCCCTTCGGTCGGCCTTGACTGATGCCTCCGCTGCGGGTGTTTTTCAGCTATGAAAAAATGTCATTTTTTCATGTTCCACATGACCAGGGCGACTACTCCCAGCCATCGGCGGCGCGGTGAGGTCCAGCAGCGAAGCACGCAGTACGGGGGCGCTGTCGGGCTTCCATGGCGCGTTCGGCGGCGTGTTGTGAGGTAGACACCATCCCTTGCGCTGACGCGCAAGGCGGGCCGGAGAGCGGCCTGGAGCCGAACGGAAATCGAACGCAAGCCGGACGCTGTGCGACCCTGTGCAGCATCCGTTCGAGCCAGGTCCGGCCTCGTTCGTGATGGGTTCGAGTTGCTAAATCTCGCCCATAACCTGGCTCATGCGGGACCGCTTGACCAGGCTGTCGAGCAGGATCACGAGCGCCTTCTGATCCTCGTCGGAGAGCTGATCGACCTTGCTATAGAGGCGGTGCAGTTCCGGGTTATGAATCTTGGCATCGTCGTCGATGTCCTTGCGTCCGGCCATCTCGTCGAGGGTGACATCCAAGATGTCTGCCAGCTTGACAACTGTGGCAAAGACGGGCACGGCATCTCCGTTCTCCCAGCGTGTGTAAACACGGGGGCTGACGCCGAGCAGTTCGGCCACGCGCGTCTGCGTGATCTTGCGAGCCTTGCGTAGTTGCCTGAGCCGTTCGTGAAAATCCGTCATGTTCCAATCCGGCGGGAAATGCTGAACCAGGCTCATCGTAAGACCCTCTCTCAAAAATCCTGCTTGAATATGTCTACAATGTCAATGTAGATTATGACTCTATAGTCAGTTGACAGGTTTTTTCAAGGAGGCCCGATGGCAGGCAGATACGACCCGGAGAAAGAGCGGTTGAAGCGGGAGGTGTCGATCCAGCGGCTGGCCGAGGCGCGGGGGATCAAGCTGCATCGCAGCGGCAAGGAACTGATCGGGTTGTGCCCGTTCCACGACGACCGCAATCCCAGCCTGAACATCGATCCGGTGGCGAATGTGTGGCACTGCAAGGGGGCGTGCGGCGAGGGCGGCGACGTGATCCGCTGGGTAGCGCGATCCGAAGGCGTCAGCGATGCGCACGCCATCGCGCTGCTGAAACGGGACTATGCGCCATCCGCCGGGCCGGTAGTGAAGATAGCCACAATCCCCAAGCTGCCCTGCCCGGTGACGCTGGGAGCCGACGACCGGACGGTGATGCGGGAGGTAGTCAGGTTCTACGCCGACACGTTGCGGGACACGCCGGACGCAAAGCGGTATCTCGAAAAGCGCGGCCTCAAATCTGCTGAGCTGGTCGAGCGGTTCCGGCTGGGGTTCAGCGACCGGATGCTGGGCCCGGCTCTGCCGGATAAGAACCGCCGCGCGGGAGCGGAGATACGTCAGCAGTTGGAGCGGCTGGGCATCTTCCGCGCGAGCGGCCACGAGCATCTGCGTGGTTCCCTCGTGGTCCCGGTGTTCAATCTGGACGGCGACGTGGTGCAGTTGTATGGGCGGAAGATCAACGACAATCTGCGCGGCGGGACGGATTACCACCTGTACCTGCCGGGGCCGATGCGCGGTGTGTGGAACGAAGAAGCCCTCGTTGCCAGTAAAGAAATCATCCTCTGCGAAGCCCTGATCGACGCGATGACTTTTTGGTGCGCGGGGTATCGCCAGGTGACGGCCAGCTACGGGGTAAACGGCTTCACGAAGGACCACAGAGCCGCGTTCGAGCGGCACGGGATCGAGCGCGTGTACATCGCGTACGACGGCGACGAGGCGGGCAACAAAGCCGCCGTGAAGCTGGCCGAAGAGCTGATGCAAAGGGGCGTCGAGTGCTTCCGCGTGGAGTTCCCCAAAGGCATGGATGCGAACGAGTACGCGCGCACGACGCAGCCCGCAACCAAGCTGTTCGGCCTTCTGTTGAACCGCGCGGCGTGGATGGGCAAAGGCGCGCGGCCAGCGGGCCGCGTGGCCGTTCCGGTGATCGTTCCCGAATCAATCGCAGCGCCGCCGACAGTGGCGCCGCCAGCAGCAGAAGAACCGGCAGCTAAGGAAAAAATGATCGAGGAGCAAGCGCCGGAGCCGGAGCCAATCATCGAGCCGCAACCAGCAGAAACAAGAGCAGCAGCTAAAGAAAAAATCATCGAGGAACCTATCTCAGCGCCGCAGCCAGAGCCGGAGCCAGGTCCGGCACCTGTGCCAGTTGCGAGCGAGCCTGCCCAAGCGCCTCAGCAACAGCAGAGCGTTTTTTCCTTAGCTGCCGAAGCTGTGCCGCTCGCGCCGATGCCGCTGCGGACGAGCAATGCAATCGACGCGCCGGTGGAGATGCGCGGCGAGGACATCGTGCAGCGTTACGGGGACCGTGAGTACCGCGTGCGTGGTCTTCAAAAGAACACGAGCCCGGACGCGCTGCAAGTCAATCTGCGCGTGCTGGGGGTGAACGCGCATGGAGACATGGCGCTGCACGTGGACAAGCTGGACCTCGAAGCCGCGCGGCAGCGCGCGGCGTTCATCAAGCAGGCGGCGGAAGAGCTGGGCGTCAAGGAAGACGTGATCCGCCACGATGTGGGCCGGTTGATCCTGAAGCTGGAAATACTGCGCGACGAGCAGATCGCCAGGGCGCTCGCGCCGCAAGAGCCGGTGGACACGATGACCGAGGAAGAGCGGTCCGCAGCGATGGAGCTGCTGCGCGATCCGCGCCTGTTGGAACGGATCGTCGAAGACTTCGCGCGGTGCGGAGTGGTGGGCGAGGAAACAAACAAGCTCGTTGGTTATCTCGGCGTGGTGTCGCGGCATCTCTCCGAGCCCTTGGCGGTGATGATGCAATCGAGTTCCGCAGCGGGCAAAAGCTCGCTGATGGATGCGGTGCTGGCCTTCGTACCAGAAGGGCAGAAGGTGCAATACTCCGCGATGACCGGCCAATCGCTCTTTTACATGGGCGAGCAGGACTTGAAACACAAGGTGCTCGCCATCGTGGAAGAAGAGGGCGCGAGCCGCGCGGCCTATGCGTTGAAGCTGTTGCAGAGCGAGCACAAGCTGAGCATCGCCTCGACGGGAAAAGACCCGGTGAGCGGCAAGCACGTCACGCATGAGTACAAGGTCGAAGGGCCCGTGATGATCTTCCTGACCACAACAGCGATCGACATCGACGAGGAACTGCTGAACCGTTGCATCGTGCTCACGGTGAACGAGGACCGCGAGCAGACACAGGCCATCCATCGCGTCCAGCGCGAATCACAGACGCTCGCCGGTCTCTTGCACCGCAAAGACCGCGACGAACTGCGCAGGCTGCATCAGAACGCGCAAAGGCTGCTGCGACCGCTGGACGTGGTGAACGAGCTTGCGCCGGAACTGAGCTTCCCCGACTCGATGACGCGCACGCGGCGCGATCATACGAAGTACCTGACACTCATCCGCACTATCGCGTTCCTTCATCAATGGCAGCGCGAGGTAAAGACGGCGCGGCATGGAGACAAGCCCTTCGAGTACATCGAGACCACCGAGCAGGACGTGGCGCTGGCGAAGAAGATCATCCATGAAGTGCTGGGCCGTTCGCTCGACGAGATGCCCGCGCAGACGCGCAGGCTGCTGCTGTTGATCGACGGCGTGGTCACTGCGGCCTGTGAGCGGGAGAAGATCGAGCGCACGGAGTACCGCTTCTCGCGGCGCGACGTGCGGGCCTTTACGCGGTGGAGCGACTCGCAACTGAAGCGGCACCTGGGGCGGCTCGAAGACCTCGAATACCTGATCGTGCATCGCGGTGGGCGCGGCCAGAGCTTCGTCTACGAGCTGTTCTTCGAGGGCGCGGCAGACGCAGCCAGGTCCACGCTGACGGGCCTTGAATATAACTACGACGGCGAGAAGTCCGGCCTTGAAGGGCAGAAGTCCGGGCCAAGTCCGGCCCAGGTTCGGGGGGTGTCCGGGGGTGGTACGGGTGCGAAATCTCCAGTATCCATCGGGGTCCAAGGCACTTTTTACGAAAAAGAGCCGAAAAACACTACTAAGGAAACAACAGAAGAGAATCCGGTCGTAGTCGTACCGCCGCGCGTGAACGGCAACGGCGCGGCGCATCGGGGAGGCATGTCATGGCCCGCGTAGAGAAGAAGCGCAAACCACAGGCCGCGCCCGCAACGCCCCTGGAGGCGCTGATGCGAGAGCATCTGCGCTCGCTTGAAGTGCGGAACTACTCGGAGTTCACAGTGAAGGGCCGCGCGGGGCACATCCGGTTTTTCCTCGATTGGCTCAAGGAGCGCGGCATCACCGATCCCATCGAAGTCACGCGGCCAGTGCTCGAACGCTATCAGCGGCACTTGTTCTACTCGCGCAAGAAGAATGGGGAGCCGCTGAGCTTCAGCAGCCAGCACGCGCGGCTTGTGCCCTTGCGCGTGTGGTTCCGGTGGATGACGCGGCAGAATCACATCCTGCACAATCCGGCCTCGGAGATCGACCTTCCGCGTCTCGGCCGCACACTGCCAAAGGTCATCCTCTCGGCCCAGGAGGTCGAGCAGATCATGACGCTGTGCGACGTGGAGGAACCTATCGGACTGCGCGACCGTGCGTTGCTGGAGGTTTTGTACTCGACAGGAATGCGGCGTCTGGAGATCGTGCGGCTGAAGCTGTTCGATCTCCAACTCGACCGTGGGCTGATCCTGGTCAACCAGGGCAAGGGCAGCAAAGACCGTTATGTGCCCATCGGCGCGCGGGCCGCGGCGTGGCTTGAGAAGTACATCCGGGAGGGGCGTCCGCAGCTCGTCTCCGAGCCGGATGACTTTACGGTGTTCCTCACGGCCCAGGGCGAGCCGTTCAGCCGTGATCATCTGACCTTCGCTGTCAGAGAACGTATCGAGGCGGCGAAGCTGGGCAAGGGCGGAGCGTGCCACTTGTTCCGCCACACGATGGCCACGCTGATGCACGAGAACGGGGCCGACATCCGCCACATCCAGGCCATCCTTGGCCACGAGGACATCAGGACCACGCAGATCTATACCCAGGTCGCCATCCGCGCCTTGCAGCAGATCCACGCCGCCACGCATCCGGCAGAGGCCCGCAACACGATCCAGGCGGCGCGCACGGCAGCCGAGCGAGAGGGCTTGCTGGCGGCGCTCCAGGCCGAGACCGAGGAGGACGAAGAGCCGAGCGGCTAAGAGGAAAATATGGTGAATCACTATATTTTTAAGCACGGTCTCTCTGAGGAAAAAATCCTCGAAATAGCTCTTGACAGGGTTTTGGAAAAAACGGCAGCTAAGAAGAAAAGTCAGCATGACACTGATTTTTCCGCACACTGGAAATCGGTGAAAAAGCTCTTGACAGGTTTTAGGCGGGAGCCAGGTCCGGCTGCGATATACGTCTGGCGTATATTCACCGGCACGGCTTCGGCAACAGCGAACGGTGGAAAAATCGTGAAAGTAAGTATCCACCGGCAGAGCCGGTGGCTTTACGGTTGCTGGCCCCTCAAAGGGGCCTTTTCGCAACCGTCCGAAGCAAAAGCAAGAACAAAAGCAAAAGCCTCGAACTGCTGTCTTCACTGCCGTAGCACAGGCATTTCGAGAGAAAACATACTCCCGGAATTCTCAAAGTTCTACTGCCACCCCGGCAGAGCCGGGGGAACTCCCGTTGGATTAGCTCTTGACAGGTTTTTTGCAAAGGCCGGTCTGCGGGCTGTCGGGACGGCCCAGCCGATACTACATAGCGTAGTATTTTCCAACTCAGAAAAAATCCTTCGATCCCTCTTGACAGGGTTCTGGA
>VFSW01006541.1_pt1 | contig 17115 bp, 16 predicted proteins | sample 5358111 | NCBI WGS metagenome assembly VFSW01 (sample SAMN11554181, study PRJNA540505) | mine drainage metagenome | isolation source: sediment from site ElyBrook_90M | place: USA: Ely Copper Mine, Vershire, VT | collected 2017
GCGAGATGGGGCATCTGTTTCTGACAAATCTTCCCAACGCCGTGGAGTATGGGACATCCGGCGTCCCGGTGGACGGTTACAAGCTCAGGCTGATCGACGAAAACGGGTGCGATGTCGGTGATGATGAAATCGGCGAACTCCTGGTAAGCGGGGAATCATCCGCCGCCGGCTACTGGAACCAGCGCGAAAAATCCCGCCGAACTTTCATGGGCGAGTGGACCCGGACCGGCGACAAATATTCGCGTCGTCCAGACGGCGTCTACACCTTCTGTGGTCGCGCCGATGACATGTTCAAGGTCAGCGGCATCTGGGTGTCGCCATTCGAAGTCGAGGAAGCGTTGGTGAGCCATCCGAAAGTAGCCGAGGCAGCGGTCGTTCCGGCCGAAGACGATGATGGCCTGATCAAGCCCAAGGCGTTCATTGTATTGAATCAAGGCTGCGATCGGGACGCAGACAGGGTTTTGTACGAAGAACTCAAGTTGCATGTGAAGCGGACGATTGGTCCCTGGAAATACCCGCGGTGGATTGAATTCGTCGATAGCCTGCCCAAAACCGCAACCGGTAAACTTCAGCGCTACTTGCTGCGAGATCAAGGGAAAAATCAAACGGCGGAGGCCATCGATGCCTGAATTGAGTGTCTTGACGCTGGGTTCTGCAAGGCAGGGATCGAAGGTCCCTTTTTGATATTTGGTACGGCAGTTCGGCCAACCGCAGCTGCAGGTGTCTGCGACATAATCATCGTTGCCGGCATCCGGTGCGAAGCCGTTCTGCTTCATTAGACGCTTGACCAAGGCTGTTTCAAGGAGAAGCGCTTCACATGCGAACACAAGTTGTCATCATAGGGTCTGGCCCGGCCGGTCTCCTGCTAGGCCAACTACTGCACAGGGCCGGAATTGATACGATTATCCTTGAGCAAAAGCCCAAGGATTATGTGCTCGGCCGTATTCGGGCAGGCGTTCTGGAGCAGGGCACCGTCGCCTTGGTCGAGGAGGCCGGCGCCGGCGTGCGCATGCGCCACGAAGGCTTGGTCCATGATGGAACCGAAATAGCGTTCGGCGGCGTCCGCCATCGCATCGATTTCCAGCGGCTGACCGGCAAGTCCGTTCTGATCTACGGGCAGACCGAAGTGACGCGCGACCTGATGGATGTGCGCGAGGCATCCGCCGCGCCGACGGTTTACGAAGCTCTCGATGTCAGTATTCACGACGTCCAAACCGAAAACCCAAAAGTGCGGTGGTGCGCGGATGGCAAGAAGTTCGAAATTGGCTGTGATTACATTGTCGGCTGCGATGGCTTTCACGGGGTGAGCCGACAGACTATCCCGGAAAATGAGCTCCGAACCTATGAACGGATTTATCCATTCGGATGGCTTGGAATTCTGGTGGAAAAGCCGCCGGTCTCCGACGAACTGATCTACGTCAATCATGAACGCGGCTTCGCGCTGTGCTCGATGCGTTCAATGACGCGGAGCCGTTATTATTTGCAATGCTCTCTCGACGAACATTCCGAGGACTGGACCGACGATAAATTCTGGGAGGAATTGACGCGGCGCCTCGATCCGGAAGCCGTGAAGAAATTGCAGACCGGCCCCTCCATCGAAAAGAGCATCGCGCCCCTTCGCAGCTTCGTCGCTGAACCGATGCGATTCGGGCGACTTTTCCTTGCGGGAGATGCCGCCCATATTGTACCGCCGACTGGCGCCAAAGGGCTCAATCTCGCAGCCAGCGACGTCGGCTATCTCTCTCGCGCGCTGATCGAGCGGTATAAGACAAATTCAGACCTCGGCCTCGACGCCTATTCGCAGCGCGCGCTGGCGCGAATCTGGAAGGCTGAACGCTTCTCCTGGCAGATGACGAATCTGCTGCATCTCGTTCCCGGCGCCAGCGGGTTCGATCAGAAAGTCCAGGGCGCCGAACTCGAATATCTTTTCAAATCGACCGCCGCGCAGACGGCGCTGGCGGAGAACTATGTCGGGCTGCCTTATTGAGAAACCGGGATGGAGATCATTCGCGGCAGTCCCTGAAGATACGAATCGATATCGGACAACCAACGGGAGGATACCATGCCAGGCAGTCGCAACGTCGACATTCAGCTATTCCTGAATGAAAGTCGCTTTTCACCCTTTCAGTGGATCGTCTTCTCCCTGTGCTTCTTTATCGTGTTGCTGGACGGTTTCGATACGGCCGCCATCGGATTTATCGCACCGTCGCTTGTCACCGAATGGGGCATCCCGCGACCGGCGCTTGCGCCGGTCTTGAGCGCCGCTCTTTTCGGCCTGGCCGCGGGCGCGCTGTTCACCGGTCCGCTTGCCGACAGGTTCGGGCGCAAGCTGGTTCTTATATTCTCGGTGCTGGTGTTCGGTCTCGCCAGTCTCGGTTCCTCCTTTTCGACCGACTTGACCATGCTGACCGTGTTTCGCTTTGTGACCGGACTGGGGCTGGGTGCGGCGATGCCGAATGCGGTGACGCTGATGAACGAATTCTGTCCCGATGGCCGGCGTGCGACGATGACTAATGCAATGTTTTGCGGCTTTCCGCTGGGGGCGGCGCTCGGCGGCTTTCTCGCCGCATGGATGATCCCGCTGTGGGGCTGGCGCAGCGTCCTTCAACTCGGCGGCATCGCGCCGCTGATTCTGACTGTGCTGCTCGTTCGCTTTCTCCCGGAGTCGATCAGGTTCATGGTGGCCAATCAACAGAGCGTGGAACGGATCCGGTCCGTTCTGATGCGCATTTCGAACACGGTCAAAGACGCAGCGTCTTTCACGATGAGCGAACGCGCTGGCGCCAAGAAAGGCCAGAGCGGGCCCGTTATCGTCGTATCCGGGTCCTACATGGTCGGTTCGTTGATGATGTGGATCGCTTATTTCATGGGTCTCGTGATCTTCTATGCACTCATCAACTGGATGCCGATTTTGTTCAAGGATGCCGGCATCGCTCCGCGAACCGCCACGCTGATTTCCGCGCTGTTCCCGCTCGGCGGTGTCGGCGCGATACTGTTTGGCTGGTTCATGGACCGGTACAACGGCAACTGGATCATCGCGATCGGCTACGGTCTGACGGCGATCTTCATCTATGCAATCGGGCAATCGGTTGGAACGATCGGCATGCTGATGGCGATTGTCTTTATCGCGGGCACGCTGATGAACACGGCGCAGTCCTCGATGCCGGCGCTGGCGGCGTCCTTCTATCCGACCCAGGGCCGTGCCACGGGCGTCGCCTGGATGCTCGGCGTCGGCCGTTTCGGCGGCATTGCCGGATCTTACCTCGTCGCGGAACTCTCGCGGCGCCAATTGACGTTTGCGGAGATCTTCATGGTCGTGGCGATCCCGGGCGGGGTTGCCGCGGTGGCACTGGTGATCAAGCAGCTCGTCCATCCGGAAAAGAAGATCCTTGGTCTGGCGAGGGTTGCTGGCACGCTGGCGCATTAGACCGTTCAATAGGGAGAACATCATGCCAAACGCGCAAATCCGAGCCGCCCCAACTGGCTCAATACGCCGGCTGGCGCCGGCCGACCTCGACAGGGTCGTCGAAATCGATCGCGAAATCAGCGGGGAACCGCGGCGGGGATTTTTCGAGAGCCGGCTTGCCGCGAGCCGGATTGAGCCGGGCGCCTTTATCTCTCTCGCCTACATCGAGAACGGCAGGGTGGAGGGGCATGCGCACGCGCACATGCTCGACGGCGAATTCGGGGTTCGCAAGCCGGTAGCCGTTCTCGACGCGATCGGGACATCGCAATCGGTTCGTGGACATGGCGGCGCTCGCACACTGGTAAAGGAACTCCAATTCGTGGCGCGCGCATCCGGGGCGTACGCCCTGCGCACGCAGGCGTTGTGGTCCAACGAATCCATGATGCACTTTCTCGCTGCGGCCGGCTTCAGGCTCGGGACCCGCATCGTGCTCGACCGCCCGTGCTCCAAGAACCCGGGCGAGATGCAAATGGGCGACGATGCCGATGTAAGCCAGGACCTCGCGCTGGAGAGAATATCGGTGCGCTCGCTGACGCTCGCCGATCTTCCCTCTGTCATCGGGCTCGATCGCGGCATCACCGGACAGGACCGCTCCGTCTACCTGAAGCGCAAAGTCAGCGAAGCGCTTCGCAAGAACGGCGTGCGCCTGTCCATGCTGGCCGAAATAGACGGCACACCCGCCGGATTTATCATGGCGCGGGTCGATTATGGCGAGTTCGGCGAAATGGAAGCCGAGGCGGTGCTGGATACGATCGGCGTCGAGGCAGAATTTCAGCGACAGAACGTGGCCACTTCCCTGCTGACGCAGATGCTCAACCAGCTCGGTAGTTTACGCGTCGAGCGGGTTCGCACCGTTGTCGAGTGGAACAACACGCTGCTCATTGCCTTCCTCGATCGGTCGGGGTTCAAACCTACGCAAAATCTGACCTTCTCGCTGTTGCTTTGACCGCGTCCTTGCCTCTCGGTGTTTTGAGAACCATTTTTCATAGGAGGCTGCCTTGCTGAAATATTCGTCGAGCCGGATTTTGCATGACGATCATATGGCGACGATCGCGCTCTTGGGCGAAGTTGAACGAGTGGTTCTCTCTCATCGGGCCGTGCCCGTTCAAGGCGATCAGGAGACCGGAAGATTCATCGATCGCTTGTGCAAGACCCTGGATGGCGAGATCACAGGTCATTTCGATTTTGAAGAGGCTTCGGTTTTTCCTGCGCTCGCTGAATATGGCATGGCGGATCTAGGTGATCTGCTGATCGAGGAACATCATGTCATACGCAATGCCATGAACGATGTCGTCGCCAGCGCCGGCACGGCTCGCGCCGGGGGATTTTCGCCGGAGACGTGGGGTGCATTCCGGCGGTTGTGCGGCGAACTGGTCGAGCGCCTCACCTCGCATATCGAGAAGGAAGAGCGGGCCCTGATCCCGGAGATGGAAGACGCCCTGACACCGGAAATCGACACGGAACTCGCCGCCCAGCACGATCTCTGACCGCAAGGTTGACAACGGCTGTTTGCGAATCGCTCAGGCGTCCGGCGCGGCTATCCGCAACGGGTGCTCTTTGCCTATTCCGAATGGACGGGAGGATCCGGGTCCTCGTCCCAACCGGCCTCGTCGGGAGCAAGTTGATCCAGCCATTGATCGACCCAGATCACGTGATTGCGTTCATCCGCGGCCATTTCCGCGGCGAACGCGGCAATCTGCGGATCGATCGCCGCCGCGGCGATGGCTTCGAAATACTTGACTGCACGCTCTTCGTTGAATCGCGCCAGCGTCAGCGCCCGACGGGGCGTCATCAAATAATGGACGCCCTCGCAATCGATGGTTTCCGGGCCATCCGGGCCGGTCCAACTGAAGCTGGCCGGGCGGCCCGCGACCAGGGTGTCGCCGGCGCGGCGGGCGATTTCGTTGCGGTGTTCGGCCTCGATCAACGCCATTTTGCGAAAGATCGCGGCGATCTCTTTGTTGTTGTGAACCTCCATCTGGTCCGCCAGCAAGTTATAGCGCTCGGTGGCTTCCATTTCGATGGCGAGAGCTTGCGCGAAAAACTCGGCAACGCTGTTGAGTTTCGGCGGCTCGTTCGGCTGCGGGGAATCGGTCATATCGCGAACTCGGATTCGAGGTGAGATGGAGCGGAATGAGCCAGCGGCATGGGTTGATAGGGCTTGCGGTTGCCGCGGTAGAGAACGCCGGTATTGAAGCCGTCATCGGTCATCAGGCGTCGCGCGGCGCGTGACGGATCGTCCGTCTCGGGCACGATTGCCTTATGGACGAGATTCTTCCAGCTCTTCTGTTGGTCGTCGCGAAACGTGACGCATGGGCTTAGGATCTGCACGAAGGAAAATCCCGGCGTTCGAACGGCATCGACGATCAATTTGGCGCAACCGCCGACGTCGCCGGTAAAGCCGCGTGCGATGAAATTGGCGCCGGAAGCAAGCGCGATCACCAGCGGATGAAACGGACTGAGGCCGGTGCCGCCGGGCGCTATGGCGGTGTCCCAGTCGGGCTCCGTCGTCGGTGAAGGCTGGCCCTTGGTCATGCCGTAGATACGATTGTCCATGACGACATAGGTCAGATCGATGTTGCGGCGGCAGGCGTGAAGGAAGTGGTTTCCGCCGATCGAAAAGCCGTCGCCATCGCCGCTTGCGACGAGGACGGTGAGGTCGGGTCGGGCTACTTTCAGACCAGAGGCGAGCGCCAGGGAACGGCCGTGGACGCCGTGAAAACCGTAGCAGTTGGTGTAGGCAGGGATCCGCGACGAGCAGCCGATTCCCGAGATGATCGCCACTTGTTCCGGCGGAAGGGCGAGTTCGGCCAGCGCCCGCTGGAACGAGATCAACACCGAATGGTCGCCGCATCCGGGGCACCAAACGGGTTTGACCGCAGACTTGTAATCGGCGGGGACGAAGGCTTTGGCAGCGTCTGGAATCATGTTCATGCTCGTGCCCCTTCTTGAATATGAGCGAAGGCCTCGCCCGGCCGGATCGGCAGGGGGCCAGGACAATGGATCGGGATGACCTCGGTGGGCAGATCGTAATGGGCGCGCAGATAACGCCAGAACTGCCCGGTGTGGTTCTGCTCAATCACAAGAACGCGCTTGACGCCCTCAAGCGCCGCTGCCAGCCGTGCCGGCTGCGCGGGCGCGATCAGGCGCATCGCGATCAGCTTGACCTTGATGCCGCCCGCGCGTGCCGCGGCAACGGCTTCGCGCAAGGATTCGCTCGTTGAGCCCCAAGTCAAGACCGCCAATTCGCCCTCGCCATCGATTTCAGCCCAGTGCGCGCCAAAGTCGAAGGCGTCCAGCTTGCGCTGGCGTTTGTCGAGCTGGCCGACATGGTCCTTGGCCTGGCTCGAAGGCGTGCCGCGCGCATTATGCGTGAGGCCGTCGGCGGTATACTGGCCACCGGGGAAGCCCGGTATGGCCATCGCCGAAACGCCCGATTCGGTTGCGGCGTATCGTTCGTAACTGGCGGGAGTGGCTTCGAGGACCAGACGTTTGGTCGGGAAGGCAATATCTTCCGGCTTGTCGATAACGACGCGGGCCTGGCCGAGGGATTGGTCGGAAAGCATGATGACCGGTGTCTGCAAAGTCTCGGCCAGATGAACCGACCACTGTGCTGTCAGGAGGCAATCACCGACTGACAGCGGCGCTGTCACGATATGGGGGGCATCGCCATGCAGACCATAGACGGCGATGTTGAGATCGCTCTGCTCGGATTTTGTCGCAATGCCTGTCGAAGGCCCCGAGCGCATCACATCGACGACGAGCAGCGGAATTTCGGAAGCGACGGCGAGGCCGAGGGATTCGATCATCAAGGACAGGCCGGGGCCGGCGGTCGCGGTCAGCGATGGCGCGCCGCCGTAGCTTGCGCCCATGATCATATTGATCGAGGCGAGTTCGTCCTCGGCCTGCACCAGCACGCCACCGCACTGCGGCAAGGCGTGCGCCATCCATTCGAGGATTTCGGTCGCCGGCGTGATCGGATAACCGGCGACAAATTTGACGCCGCCCTTTAGCGCGCCGAAACCTGTTGCTTCGTTGCCGGTGATTGACCAGCGGCCCTGCTTTGGCGCGCCAGGCAGCGGAGGCTTGGGAACGGCAACATCCGGCGCCGCGCTCGCGCCGAGCAGAACCGCGGCTTCGCTCGCCGCCAGCGCTTCGGGCTTCTTGCGGCCGATTGACGCGGCGACCGCAGCTATGATCGCAGTCTCCGGCAGGCCGATCAGCCGCGCCAGAATGCCGAGGGCGACCATCGCAATGCGCCCGCCTTTGATGCCTTTCGCGAGCTTCGCCATCGGCACGAGACCGATGGCGGCTCCGGTATTCTTGAGAAAGCCCGGCATTTCGCCGGCGGCTGGATCGGCAATGATCAGGCTGGCGGTATCCAGCGGCAGCTCATCGGCGAAACGCTGCAAATTCTCGAAATCGAGCGCCAGCAGGATGTCGAACCGGTCGCCGGGCGACTGCACCGGCTTCGACGAAAGCCGGATCATCGCCGCGGCCTCGCCGCCCCTGATCTGCGGGCCGGTTGAACGCGTCATAAAGCCATACAGGCCGCAATTCGTCGCCGCATCGAGCAGGATTTGCCCAGCGGTCATGACGCCGGCGCCGCCCGATCCCGTCAGGACGATGGAAAGTGAGGCCTCGGAGGGTGATTTCATCATGATGCTCGCCTCTTCATTCGCGCGTCCTCCCGTTAGGAGCCGTTGTTGTGGCCCGGCCGACAAGTTCGAAAATCGGACTTGCTTATTTGGTATTTCTGTACTAGTTTACCAAAATAAGGGACGAGCCGCAACTGGCAAACGCGTTGTCGGCGAAAAAACAGGGAAACCACATGGCTCAAGGAATCGCGGCGCATCGTTGGATGATGACAGCGGTCAAACAGCCGATGGTGCGCGAGGCTTTCATCGCGACGCCCGGCCCAGGCGAAGTCGCCGTCGCGGTCGCCGGCTGCGGCGTCTGCCATACCGATCTTGGCTATTTCTACGACGGCGTGCGCACCAATCATCCGCTGGCGCTGGCGCTGGGCCACGAGATTTCAGGACGAGTCGTTGCGACCGGCGCCGGCGCCGAATCGTGGCTCGGCCGCGCCGTGATCATTCCTGCAGTGCTGCCATGCGGCGAATGCGACACCTGCAAACGCGGTCGCCCAAACATCTGTCGCAAACAGAAGATGCCCGGCAACGACATCCACGGCGGCTTTGCCTCGCATATCATCGTGCCCGCGCGCGGCCTCTGCCCGGTGGACGAAGCCCGGCTTGCCAAACGCGGCCTTTCGCTCGCCGATATGAGCGTCGTCGCCGATGCCGTGACAACGCCGTATCAGGCCGTGCTGCGCGCCGGTGTCACCAAGGGTTCGGTCGCGATCGTCGTCGGCATTGGTGGCGTCGGGGGCTATTCCGCCCAGATCGCCAAGGCGTTCGGCGCCACCGTGATCGCCATCGATGTCGATCAGGTCAAGCTCGCAGCGATCGGCCAGCATGGCGCCAGCCTGACGCTCAATGCCCGCGAGCACGATATCAAGAGCATGAAGGCGAACATCGGCGAGTTCTGCAAGGCGAACGGCCTGCCCCTGACGGAATGGACGATCTTCGAATGTTCCGGCAGCGCGGCGGGACAGACCACGGCCTTCGGCCTTCTGACCTATGGCGCGACGCTTTGCGTCGTTGGCTTCACGATGGATCGGGTGGAACTGCGTCTCTCCAATCTGATGGCGTTCGACGCGCGTGCGCTGGGAAACTGGGGATGTCCGCCCGATCTCTATCCGGCCGCGCTCGATCTCGTGCTCGACGGCAAGATCAATCTTGCCGACTTCGTCGAACAGCATCCGCTCGACGAGATCAATTCGGTCTTCGAGCAGGTGCACGCCCACAAGCTCGCGCGCCGCGCGGTTCTCGTTCCTCAGCAATGACAGGATCTCTCAAGATGTCCCAGCCCCATCTCGTCGATCACGATATCATCGCCTTTGAGCCGGTTGCCGGCGTCATCTACGAGAAGCGCCCGGCGCTCCGTTCCGACGGCAGGATCGTTCCGGGCCTGTTCAATGCCTGGATCTGGCTCGACAACCCCAGCCAGTTCAACTCCTACACGACGGATATGGTGAAGGGCGTCATCCGCGCCTTCCGCACCGCCTCCAACGCGCGCGACGTCGTCGCGGTGGTCTTTACCGGCGTCGGCGACAAGGCGTTCTGCACCGGCGGCAACACCAAGGAATATGCGGAATACTACGCCGGCAACCCGCAGGAATACCGCCAGTACATGCGCCTGTTCAACGACATGGTGTCTTCGATCCTCGCCTGCGACAAGCCGGTGATCGCGCGCGTCAATGGCATGCGTATCGGCGGCGGCCAGGAAATCGGTATGGCGTGCGATTTCACCATCGCGCAGGATCTCGCGCGGTTCGGGCAGGCAGGTCCAAAGCACGGCTCGGCCGCGATCGGCGGCGCCACGGATTTCCTTCCGCTGATGGTCGGCGCGGAACGTGCGATGGAATCCGGAACTCTGTGCGAGCCGTGGTCGGCGCATAAAGCCTATCGTCTCGGCGTCGTCCTCGACATCGTGCCGGGGCTGAAGGTGGATGGCGCGTTCGTCGCCAATCCGCTGGTCGAAACCCAACGCTATCTCGACGAATATGGCCGCATCGTTCACGGCGAACCCCTGACCGGCGCAGCCCTGGCGGCGGGCAAGGCGGTGGTGGCGCGTGGCGCCGTCGATCTGTCGCTGCTCGACGCCAAGGTCGAGGCGATGTGCACCAAGCTTATGACCACGTTTCCCGAATGCCTGACCAAGAGCTTCGAGGAACTGCGCAAGCCGAAAATCGACGCCTGGAACCGCAACAAGGAAAACAGCCGCGCCTGGCTTGCCCTCAACATGATGGCCGAGGCCCGGACTGGATTCCGCGCCTTCAACGAAGGCCCGAAGAATGAACGCGAAATCGATTTTGTCGCCCTGCGCCAGCGCCTTGCCAATGGCGAGGGTTGGACCGAGGCGATGATCGAGGAATTGGTCCCCAAGGCGGGGATAGCCAAGGCGGGAGGGCACAAGGCATGAGCAGCCCGCTGAAGGTCTGGTTCGAACGCGAAGGGCGTTTGCTTCGCCTACGGCTCGATCGCCCCAAGGCGAATATCCTCGACGCGGCGCTGGTCGGCGCGATCCAGGATGCCGTCGTCCAGCATGGGACCATTGCGGAATTGCGCGGCATTCTCGTCGACTCGACCGGCGGGCATTTTAGCTTCGGCGCCTCAATCGAGGAGCATCTGCCAGATCGATGCGCGGCGATGCTTGCGGGCTTTCATCGGCTGATCCTGCAAATCTTTGCTTCGCCTGTTCCCGTGCTGACCGCGATCCGCGGCCAATGCCTCGGAGGCGGTCTCGAACTCGCGAGCGCCGGGCACCTGCTGTTTGCCGGGCGGGATGCCAAATTCGGCCAGCCGGAGATTCAGATCGGCGTATTCGCGCCGGCGGCTTCCTGTCTGCTGCCCGAACGCGTCGGACTTGCGGCCGCCGAGGATCTTCTGCTTTCGGGGCGTTCGATTGGCGCCGACGAGGCTTTCAGAATCGGTCTCGTGACGGAAGTCGCCGACGATCCCGAAGCCGCCGCGCTCAGCTACTTCGATCGGCATCTGACGCCGAAAAGTGCGGCGTCGCTGCGCTTCGCCACACGCGCCGCCCGGCATGGCGCGATCGATAGGATATCCGCAAAACTTGCTGCGGTCGAAACGATTTACCTGGCCGAATTGATGGCGACGCAAGATGCGGCCGAAGGCCTCTCCGCATTCATCGAGAAACGCCCGGCACGCTGGAAGGATCGCTGACATGCTCGACAAAACAAAATCGGCAACGGCCAATATCGTCCAGCGGTGCGAAGACCTGTTCACCGATCTGAATTTTGAGACGGCGCGCGCCTGGAAGGCGGCGAAGCCGGGCCGCAAGGTTATCGGCTTCATGCCGTATTACGTGCCGCGTGAACTCATCCACGCCGCCGGCGCGTTGCCGCTCGGCATCCTCGGCGGCGGCGACCAGCTCGAGGTCATTCACGGCGACGCGTATTATCAGAGCTATATCTGCCGCATCCCGCGCTCGACCATCGAACTCGGCGTCTCGGGCCGTATCGATTTCGTCGACGGCATGCTGTTCCCCTCGATCTGCGACGTGATTCGCAATCTGTCTGGGATGTGGAAGCTGATGTTCGCGAACGTAGCCTCTCGCTACGTCGATCTGCCGCAGAATTTCGAGGACGATGTCGGCGGCGTGTTCTACCAGAGCGAACTGAACGAGATCCGCGAATGGCTCGCTCACATCATGGGCAAGCCGGTCACCGACGAGGCAATCCGCGCCTCGATCGTGCTTTTCAACGAGAATCGCCGGCTGGTGCGTGAGGCCTATGCGCTGCGGGCGAAGGAACCCTGGAACGTTCCTTCCGCTGAACTCTATCTGCTGTTGCGCGCGGGCCTGATCCTGCCGGTGGAAGATCACAACCAGCTGATGCGCGACTATCTTGCCTCGGTGCGTGACCAGCAAAGGCCAATCAAGGACAATTGCCGGGTCGTGGTCTGCGGCGTGTTCTGTGAGCAGCCGCCCCTCAATCTGATCAAATCGATCGAATTGTCCGGCTGCTACATCGTCGACGACGACTTCATTCTGGTCACGCGCTGGGAAAAATCCGAAATCGCCACCGACGGGGATCCGATCGCAAACCTTGCGCATTCATTTCTGCACGATTCGCTGTCGACGTCGGCAAAATACGAGCCGGACGGGCCTAACAAGGGCCTGTATCTCGTCGACAGCGTTCGCCAATACCGCGCCGAAGGCGTCATCTTCGCGATGCCGAGCTTCTGCGATCCTGCGCTGCTCGAACGGCCGATGTTGCAAAGCGTGCTGAAGAAGCACGGCGTCCCCCAAATTGCGTTCAAATACGCCGAGAATTCCGGCCAGATGCAGCCTATTCGTGAACAGGCAGGAACCTTCGCCGACTCGATCAAACTCTGGAGTGGAGCATGACCATTATCACCACGCCGCATAGGGCCAAGCCGCCTGAAGTCATCAAGGACGCTTCGATGACGAAGCAGAAAGAGATGATGAATGGGCATTACGAGCGTCTGTCCAATGCGCCGGAGCGGGGCGAGAAAGTCGCGGCGACTTTCGTTCCCGGCAATCTCAACGAATTGCTGATGTGCTTCGACTTCGCCAACAATCTGCCGGAGGTCAATGCGATCCAGAACGGCCTGCGCAAGACCAGCGGCGGTTTCGTCATGGAAGCCGAAAAGCTCGGCCATTCCGAGGACGTCTGCACCTACGTGAAATCCGACATCGGCATGATGGCCAAGGGCAATATCGGCCCCAACGGGCGCAAGCTCCCGGATCCAGACGTGCTGCTGCTATCCTATACCGGTTGCTTCACCTTCATGAAATGGTTCGAGCTGCTGCGCGAGCAATACAAGTGCGAAACGATCATGTTTCATACGCCCTATTTGGCGGACGGAAAAATCACCAAGGACATGATCCAGTATATGGTGAAGCAGCTCAAGCAGGACGTCATTCCGAAGCTTGAGAAGGTCTCGGGCGTCAAATTCGATATCGACCGTCTGCGCGAATATCTGCGCAAATCGGCCAAGGCCGAGGACGATCTGGTGTGGGTGCTGCAAAGCGCCAAAACCAGGCCTTCTCCGATCGATGCCTATTTCGGCGGCATCTATTATATCGGGCCGATCTTTGGCGCTTTCCGCGGTACCGACGACGCCGTCGACTACTACCGGTTCCTGCGTGCGGAAGTCGAGGAACGCATCGCGGAAGGCAAGGGCCCGGTTACGCCGGACGGCGACATGGGCAAAGAGCGATATCGTCTCGTTGTCGAGGGGCCGCCGAACTACACCAACTTCCGCCAGTTCTGGAAGATGTTCTATGACGAGGGCGCGGTGGTCGTCGCCTCCAGCTACACCAAGGTCGGCGGCACCTATGATTTCGGATTCCGGCACGACCCGGACAATCCACTCGAATCGCTCGCTGAATATTGCCTCAACGTCTACACCAATCGCAATCTGCCGATGCGCGTCGACATGCTCGAAAAATATGTCAACGAATATGAGGCGGACGGACTTCTGATCAACTCGATCAAGAGCTGCAACAGCTTTTCTGCCGGCCAATTGCTGATCATGCGCGAAGTCGAAAAGCGCACCGGCAAGCCGGCGGCTTTCATCGAGACAGATCTTGTCGACCCCCGCTATTTCTCCGCGGCCAACATCAAGAATCGCCTCGAGAGCTACTTCCAGATGATTGAACAGAAACGCGCCGGTTTGCGCGGTGCAGCCTAGGAGAAATCATGCGTACCTTCATTGGCATCGACCTCGGCTCGACCACGACGAAAGCGGTTTTGCTCGACGAAAACCAGGACGTCGTCGGGCGCGGAATCACCAATTCGCGTTCCAACTACGGCACCGCGGCACGCGTCGCCAGCGAGGAAGCTCGCATCGACGGGCGTTTCACCCTGTTTCGTCGCGCCCTGAGTGCCGGCGAGGCCAACGGGGAGCGCGTGCAGGAATTCCTCGGCGCCCTGGAACGAAATTTCCGTCTCGTCCAATTCCTGGAACAGCTCAACGATCTGGAAGCGACTTGCATCGGGCAATTGCAGACCGAGCGGTTCGCGAACGTAGCCGAAAAAATGGGCGAGGCGCTGAATGAAGTGTTCAGACGTCTGAAAGCCGAAGCGCCCGAACTTTACGCGCCGGGCGCCAACCGTAAATCCGACTTCTTTCGCGACATCGCCGGCTCGCGCTTTCATGTTCATGCGGAGGCGGTCGCCCGCGAGGCGAATGTGCCGCACGATATATTGCTGAACGCCTACGACAAGTCGATCATCGAAGTCGAAAACAGGCCACCATCAGGCGACATGAGCGACAAGTTTCGCCGGGCGATGGCGCGCGTGCTTGAAATCGACCCGCATCTCATCGATGGTTCGAACAATGTTCCCAGTACGATCGAAGATACGCTCGGCATCGAGCTAGAAGAGACGTACCTAGTCGGCACGGGCTACGGGCGCGTCACGCTGCCGTTCTCCAAAGAGCATATTCGTTCGGAAATTCTCTGCCACGGGCTTGGCGCGCACATGATGTATCCAAAGACCCGAACCGTTCTCGATATCGGAGGACAGGATACCAAGGGTATCCAGATCGACAACGCGGGCATCGTCGAGAACTTCCAGATGAACGACCGCTGCGCGGCAGGTTGCGGGCGCTATCTCGGCTATATCGCTGACGAAATGAACATGGGTCTGCACGAGCTTGGGCCTCTCGCGATGAAATCGAACCGGCCGGCGCGCATCAATTCCACCTGTACCGTATTTGCCGGCGCGGAATTGCGCGATCGTCTGTCGCTCGGTGAAAAGCGCGAGGACATTCTGGCCGGCCTTCATCGCGCAATCATCTTGCGAGCAATCTCCATCATCTCGCGATCGGGCGGAGTGACGGACGAGTTCACCTTCACCGGCGGCGTCGCTAAGAACGAGGCTGCGGTTCGGGAACTGCGCAAGCTGATCAGGGAAAACTACGGTGAGGTGACCATCAATATCAATCCGGATTCCATCTACACGGGCGCGCTCGGCGCCGCCGAATTCGCGCGTCGCGCGGTCGCTGCCTGAAACAGGAGAAGTTCATGCCCATCACAGCGGGGATCGATGTCGGAACCGGCGCCATAAAGGTTGCGCTTTTCAACGTGGAAGGCGGCGCCGAAACGTGCATGGCTAAGCGTGTTGACCGGATGCGCCAGCGCGATCCCATGAAGCTTGCGGAACAGATCTACGACGATCTTCTGGCGGAGGCCGGTCTGAAGCGCGGGGACGTCGCGTATTGTGCGACAACGGGCGAAGGCGAGGCGCTGCATTTTCATACCGGTCATTTCTACTCCATGACCACCCATGCCCGCGGCGCCATCTATCTGCGCCCGGAATGCCGCGCCGCCCTCGATATCGGCGCGCTGCATGGCCGCGCCATTCGGCTCGACGAGCGCGGCAAGGTGCTCAACTACAAAATGACAAGCCAATGTGCGTCAGGTTCCGGACAGTTTCTGGAGAATATCGCGCGGTATCTCGGCATCGCCCAGGACGAGATCGGCACCCTGTCGAAACAGGCCGACAATCCAGAAAAGGTATCCGGCATCTGCGCGGTGCTCGCCGAGACCGACGTCATTAACATGGTGTCTCGCGGCATTACGGCGTCGAATATTCTCAAGGGAATTCACGACTCGATGGCGGATCGCCTGGCCAAACTCCTGAAGACGATCGGCGGGATTGACGGACCTATCCAGATGACCGGCGGCCTCGCGCTTGACACTGGTCTCGTCGAGGCAATGAAGGAATCGATGGTTCGCGAGAAGGTCAAGATGCCGATCGAGAGCCATCCCGATGCGATTTTTGCCGGCGCCATGGGTGCGGCGCTTTGGGGCGCCTTCCGGCACGAAAAGCTGGCGCGGCTTGCCGAGCAAGCCGCCGCCTGACCGATATTGCAAAGGAGATATCACCATGGCCCTCTTGATCAATGAAGACTGCACCGCATGCGATGCGTGCCGTCCGGTTTGTCCGAACGAGGCGATCACTGCCGGCGAAACGATATTTACCATCGATGCCCTGCGTTGCACCGAGTGTGTCGGCGCCGAGGATGAACCGCAATGCAAGCTCGTTTGTCCGGCAAATTGTATTGTCGCCAATCCGGATTGGCCCGAGACGCCTGAGGAATTGCTGGCGAAATATGAACAGCTTCATTCCTGAACAATTCGCAGGAGCGGTGCCATGCAAACCGTCCGGTTGAAGGTCTATTCGATAGACGGTGTGACGCCGGTCGTTCATCCGCTCGCCTTCGTTCATCCGGAGGCGGTTCTGATCGGCGACGTGATCATCGAGGAAGGCTGCTATATCGGACCTTGCGCGTCACTTCGGGGTGATTTTGGACGAATCATCGTCCGAAAGGGGTCGAACGTGCAGGACAATTGCACCTTGCACAGCATGCCGGGCTTCGATTGTGTTGTCGGAGTCAATGGCCATATCGGACATGGCGCGATCATTCACAGTGCGCAGCTCGGCCCCAACGTTCTCGTCGGGATGAACGCCGTGGTGATGGATCACGCGCGGATCGGCGAATCGGCGATGATAGGGGCGATGAGCTTCGTGAAGGCAGGGGCCGAAGTGCCGGCCCGTCATCTTTCCGCCGGCGTCCCGGTGCGGGTCTTGCGGGAGCTTTCGGTGGACGAACTTGCCAAGAAAATCGAGGCGACAAAACTCTACCAAGAGCTTGCGCAGCGGTCTTTGGCTTCCCTGCGGCCGGCTGAGCCTCTCGTGCATTTCGACGCCAACCGTCCCAGGGTGGATGGCGATATTGCCTTTGCGGCGCGGCGCGCGCCGGACGCGGTGAAGCGATGCGGCTGAATCGGGAGCCAGCAACGATGCCGTCGAGATCGCCGTTACGATCGCCGGAACGTCAGTCAACACGTCCCATTGATTTGAATCAATGCAAGCAGAGTGCCTGTCAGAAACAGTTTCAATCAAAGATAAAGCAATAGTCCTCGGGAGGATGGTCTAATGATCGCAAAGTCGGTCGGTTGGACGATGGGCGGCTCGCCCAGCCATCCTGATGCCGTGGAATTCGACATAGAAAATCTTGGGCCGG